>Ga0116129_1000433_pt1 | contig 27336 bp, 23 predicted proteins | sample June2015DPH_17_2_FD_89732 | JGI IMG/M metagenome (GOLD analysis project Ga0116129, IMG submission 89732) | Peatland microbial communities from SPRUCE experiment site at the Marcell Experimental Forest, Minnesota, USA - June2015DPH_17_10 | ecosystem: Environmental > Terrestrial > Soil > Wetlands...
CTGTTCGCGATCACGCTGACCGCGGCCGCGGTGCTGGTGGCGCTGGCCGGACGGCGGCTTTGGCACCGTTTCCGTGGCCAGCCCGATCCCGCCGACTTGGACCGCCCCTACCCACCCCGGCCCCGCAACTTGCGAGACAACTTGCGAGACAACTTGCGAGACGACGTCGACCAGCGGGTCGACGAAGAGCGCCGAGTATGAACGCCGCCTACCGGCGCCCCCATCCACAGTCGCCGCCGCAGCGACAACGACTGCCACAGCGACCGCCCCGGGACAGGATTCCGCCGCCGACGGGTCCAACCCCTCCAGTCCCTTCGGGCCTTGACCTGCCTCCTCGACGACGCGAACTATCCGACGCGGCGCTGGTATCGCGGTCATGGGCCATTGCGTTCGCGACACTGATCAGCCGGATCACCGGCTTCGCCCGGGTTGTGTTGCTGGCCGCGATCCTGGGCGCCGCGCTGGCCAGTGCCTACTCGGTGGCCTATCAGCTACCGAACCTGGTCGCTGCCCTCGTGCTGGAGGCGACGTTCACCGCGATCTTCGTGCCGGTGCTGGCCCGTGCCGAGCAGGGTGACCCTGACGGCGGCGCGGCATTCGTGCGGCGCCTGGTCACGGTGGTAACCACACTGCTGCTGCTTGTCACAACGTTGTCGGTGCTGGCTGCGCCACTGCTGGTGCGGTTGATGCTGGGCCGGAATCCGCAGGTCAACGAACCCCTGACCACCGCCTTCGCCTATCTGCTACTACCGCAGGTGCTCGCCTATGGCCTGACATCGGTGTTCATGGCGATCCTCAACACCCGCAACGTTTTCGGGCCGACGGCGTGGGCGCCCGTCGTCAACAACGTCGTCGCGATCGCCACCCTGGCCGTATACCTTGCGGTCCCCGGTGAACTTTCGATCGACCCTGTTCAGATGGGCAACATCAAGCTGCTGGTGCTCGGGATCGGCAGCAACTTGGGGGTATTCGCGCAGGTCGCGGTGCTGCTGGTAGCGCTGCGGCGCGAGCACATCAGCCTGCGCCCGCTGTGGGGAATCGATCAGCGGCTCAAGCGCTTCGGCGCGATGGCCGTTGCGATGGTGCTCTATGTGCTGATCAGTCAGCTCGGCCTGGTGGTCGGCACCCAGATCGCCAGCACGGCAGCAGCTTCGGGCCCCGCGATCTACAACTACACGTGGCTGGTTCTGATGCTGCCGTTCGGCATAATCGGGGTAACGGTGCTGATGGTCGTGATGCCGCGGCTGAGTCGCAACGCCGCCGCCAATGACACCAGAGGCGTGCTCGCTGACCTGTCGCTGGCCACCCGGCTGACCTTGATCACGCTGATCCCGATCGTGGCATTCATGACGGTCGGCGGCCCGGCGATCGGTAGCGCGTTGTTCGCCTACGGCCATTTCGGGGGGGTCGACGCCGGTTACCTGGGCGCCGCTATCGCGCTATCGGCGTTCACGTTGATCCCGTACGGACTGGTGCTGTTGCAGCTACGCGTGTTCTACGCGCGGGAGCAGCCGTGGACGCCCATCGCGATCATCCTCGTGATCACGGCCGTCAAGATCATCGGCTCGCTGCTGGCGCCGCACCTCACCAATGACCCCCAGCTGGTCGCGGGTCTTCTCGGGCTGGCCAACGGCATCGGATTTCTTGTCGGCGCGATCGTCGGCTACCACTTGCTGCGGCGCACACTCCTGCCGGCCGGTGGCCACCTCGTCGGCGTCCGGGAGGTGCGCACCGTGCTGGTGACGGTTGCCGCGTCGTTGCTGGCCGGACTGGTCGCTCACGTGGCCGATCGGCTGCTGGGGCTGCGCGAGCTGACAGCGCACGGCGGTGCTGCAGGTTCGCTGCTGCGACTGTTGCTGCTGGCGACCATCATGCTGCCGATCGTGGCCACGGTTATGCTCCGCGCGCAGGTCCCCGAGGCGCAAGCTGCACTGGGCGCCGTCAGGCGCCGGATCGGGAATCGCGACGGTCGCCATAGCGGGGCGCTGGGGCCCCGCAAAGCGACTGTGCCAGAAAAATCGTCTCACCGGCGCCTTGTCACGTACCCTGAGCAGAGGAATTCGTCCCCGCCGGGGGTCAATGCGGTCCAGGAGCCGATCCGGCGCAGGCCTCCGGAGCGGGTAGCCAGCGCCCCCCTAGCGAAAGGACCGGAGGTGACCGACCGCCCAATGGAGAGCGCCGCATCCAGCTCTGGGTCTGGCTCAGGGTCAGGTCCTCCGCTACCTCGACCGGTTGCCGACGACTTCCAGCCTGACATTCCGGCCCCCGATATGCCGGCCGAGCCCGACTCACCGCCGCCACGCCCGTCCGACCACCGCAACGGCGATCCGTCAGCCGAGCCTTCCCGCGGGCCGATTCCATTCGATGCGCCCCGCGAACGGGGCCCTGAGCCTTCGGTGCCACAAGACGATGTCCACTTGGTTCCCGGCGCACGTATCGCCGGTGGCCGCTATCGCTTGCTGGTCTTCCACGGCGGCGCGCCCCCCTTGCAGTTCTGGCAGGCCCTCGACACAGCGCTGGACCGCCAGGTGGCGCTGACTTTCGTCGATCCGGATGGGTCCCTGCCCGACGACGTCCTGCAGGAGATCCTGGCCCGCACTTTGCGACTCAGCCGGATCGACAAGCCCGGTATCGCCCGGGTGCTCGACGTCGTCCACACCGGTTCTGGCGGCCTGGTGGTCGCGGAGTGGATTCGCGGCGGTTCGCTGCAGGAAGTGGCCGACACCGCGCCGTCGCCCGTCGGTGCCATCCGGGCGATGCAGTCGCTGGCCGCCGCAGCCGACGCGGCACACCGTGCCGGTGTCGCCCTGTCGATCGATCACCCCAGCCGGGTGCGAGTCAGCATCGACGGCGATGTCGTGCTGGCGTACCCGGCGACCATGCCCGACGCCAGCCCCCAGGACGACATCCGTGGAATCGGCGCCGCGCTTTATGCCCTGCTGGTCAACCGGTGGCCGCTGCCGGAGTCTGGGGCACGCAGCGGGTTCGCCCCGGCCGAGCGGGATTCCGCGGGCCACCCCGTTGAACCCACCGTCGTCGACCGCGACATCCCGTTCCAGATTTCCGCGGTGGCTGTCCGATCGGTTCAAGAGGACGGCGGGATACGCAGTGCATCAACGCTTCTGAACCTGTTGCAACAGGCGACCGCGGTGGCCGACCGCACCGAGGTACTGGGCCGGATCGACGACGCGCCCGCGCAGGTCGCTTCCCGCCAGCCAAGCGTTGGAGACTATGGGGTGTTCGGCCGGCGGCGCCGCAGCTTGCTTATCGGTGTCTCCGTGGGCGTTGCCATCATCCTGGTGGCACTTGTGGTGCTGGCCTCAGTAGTGAGCAAGATCTTCGGCAATGTCGGCGGCGGCCTCAACAAAGACGAGCTCGGACTGAACGGGCCGACATCATCGACCGCGTCGTCAGCTGCCAATCCGGCGCCTTCCGGCAGCATCGTCCAACCTACTAAGGCAACGGTCTTCTCTCCCGACGGCGACGCCGACTCGCCCGGCACCGCCGGTAACGCGATCGACGGCAACCCGGCCACCTCATGGCAGACCGACATCTATACCGACCCTGTCCCGTTCCCTGGCTTCAAGAGCGGCGTCGGTTTGATGTTGCAACTGCCCAGTCCCACGGTGGTCGGCGTGGTGAACATCGACACGGTCAGCACCGGGACCAAGGTCGAGATTCGCTCGGCATCGACGCCATCGCCGGCAAAGCTGGAGGACACCACCGTGCTGGCCCCGGCCTTTGCGCTCAAACCCGGTCATAACGTCATCCCGGTCAGATCCGGCTCCCCCACGTCGAATCTGCTGGTGTGGATCTCCACGCTGGGGGCTACCGACGGCAAGAGCCGCGCCGACATCTCGGAGATCACGGTCCAGGCCGCATCCTGACCTCTGGCCGCACCGAGCACACACCGCACCCGTGCGGTGAAGTGCCACGTGACGACCGATTGATTACTGTCCCGGCGGTGGGCTTCGGGGGAAACATTCGGGGAAATATCCGAGGAAATGTTGGAAGGGAGCGCAGTGACGCCGAGCTGCTGGCAGCCCACGTTGCGGGCGACAGGCACGCCTTCGACGAGTTGTTCCGCCGTCATCAACGACAGCTTCACCGGCTTGCGCGCCTCACCAGCCGCACCTTCGAAGACGCCGAAGACGCGCTGCAAGACGCCATGCTCTCAGCCCACCGCGCCGCCGGTTCCTTTCGGTACAACGCTGCGGTGGCTAGTTGGCTGCACCGCATAGTGGTCAACGCCTGCCTGGACCGGCTGCGGCGCGTTAAAGCCCATCCGACCACTCCACTCGAGGATGTCTACCCGGTTGCCGATCGGACGTCGCATATCGATACGGCGATTGTGGTGCAGCGGGCACTGATGCGCCTGCCCGTCGAGCAACGCGCTGCCGTGGTGGCCGTCGACATGCAGGGTTACTCGATCGCCGACACCGCCCAGCTGCTGGGCGTCGCCGAGGGCACCGTCAAGAGCCGGTGTGCCCGCGCCCGGGTTCGCCTGGCCGGGATGCTCGGCCACCTCAACGCGGGCGCCAACGCCACGACCGACCGCCCGGCCGGTCAGCGCTAACGTGGGGGCTGTGCGTGGCGATCGCACTGTGCATGACGGACACTGGGGCGGATGGGTGAAGCCGAGAATGGTCCTGCGGATTATGGTTCAGCAGGTGCGGATCCACCGCTGACCGCCGAGGTCCTCGCCGACCTACAGGCCGGTCTACTGGACGACGACGCCGCCGCTCGGGTGCGCAGACGAGTCCGCGCAGACCCGGAAGCCCAACGAATCCTGCGGGCGCTGAACCAGGTGCGCCGCGATGTCGCCGCCTTCGGCGCGGATCCGGATGCGGCGCGGGACGCTCCCCGGGAGGTCACCGCTCGAATTTCGGCTGCGCTGAGGTCAGCGGATGCCCCGCCGAGCGGGTCACGAGGCAGCGGCTCGCACTTGGCGCGGCCGCACATCCGTCCCGCTAAAGTCTTCGCGGGCATCGCCGGCGTGTGCGCGGTGGTCGCAGCGATCGCCGTAGGAACGGCGGCGCTGATCAACGCGCCCGCGCCCACCCCGAGCACACCGGCCACCGCCGAGCACATCACGGTGTCAACGCCGCCCCCGGTGATCCCGCTATCGCAGGCCCAGATCCTGGCCCTGCTCGACGACAGTCCCGACTACGGCCCTCTCGCCGGCCCACTCTCCAGCCCACTCACTGACCCGCCCAGGCGCGCCTCCTGCCTTACTGGCCTGGGCTTTCCGGCGTCGACGCGGGTGCTCGGCGCGAAGCCGGTCGAGATCAACGCTCGCCCCGGCGTGCTGCTGGTGCTGCCCGGCGACACGCCCAGCGAACTGGCGGTCTTTGCAGTGGCACTGAATTGCAGCGCGGCCGATACCGGGCTGTTGGCCAACACCCAGATCCCCCGTTCCCAATGAAGTGCAGGTTTCCTAGTGTTGTGCAGGTGTGTCCAGGTGCTGCGCGACGCGCGGGGGAACAGCAGTGCCTACGCTGGCGTTTGTACCCGTTGATCTACTTCTGTTGCTGAAAGGCTCGCATGACCGCCGCCACCTCTGCTCATGACTCTGACGTCCACGACGTGATCGTTATCGGTTCCGGTCCCGCCGGCTATACCGCAGCGCTCTACACCGCCCGTGCACAGCTGGCACCGCTGGTCTTCGAAGGAACCTCTTTCGGCGGCGCATTGATGACCACGACCGAGGTAGAGAATTACCCCGGCTTTCGCGACGGCATCACCGGCCCGGAGTTGATGGACGAAATGCGCGAGCAGGCGTTGCGATTCGGCGCAGACCTGCGGATGGAAGACGTCGAGTCAGTATCGCTGGACGCACCGGTCAAGTCCGTCGTCACCGCCGACGGGCAGACCTATCGCGCCAGGGCCGTCATTCTGGCTATGGGCGCCGCGGCGCGCTATCTGCAGGTTCCCGGCGAGCAGGAGTTGCTGGGTCGTGGTGTGAGTTCATGCGCCACTTGCGACGGGTTCTTCTTCCGCGATCAAGACATCGCCGTTATCGGCGGCGGCGACTCGGCGATGGAGGAAGCGATCTTTTTGACCCGGTTTGCCCGCAGCGTAACCCTCGTGCACCGTCGCGACGAATTCCGGGCCTCAAAGATCATGCTCAACCGCGCCCGTACCAACGACAAGATCAAATTCATCACCAACCACACCCCGATCGCGGTCCACGGTGACGCGACAGTGACCGGATTGCGGTTGCGCGACAACATAACTGACGAAGAGAGCACGGTCGCGGTGACTGGCGTTTTTGTCGCGATCGGCCACGAGCCGCGCTCCGGTCTGGTGCGCGATGTCGTCGACATCGACCCCGAGGGCTACGTACTCGTGAGGGGGCGCAGCACGAGCACTTCGCTGGACGGTGTGTTCGCGGCCGGTGACCTGGTGGACCGTACCTATCGCCAGGCGGTCACCGCTGCCGGGAGTGGTTGTGCGGCGGCCATCGACGCAGAGCGTTGGCTGGCCGAGCACGAAGAGTCAGGCGTGCCCCAGCAGGCAGCTGGAAACGCGGATAGTACCGACACACTGATTGGAGTACCGCGATGACCGACACCGAAAATGCCGGGGGCACAGTAGAAGTCTCCGACGCGTCTTTCTCCACGGACGTTTTGTCCAGCAATAAGCCTGTGCTGGTGGACTTTTGGGCAACCTGGTGCGGACCGTGCAAGATGGTCGCGCCGGTCCTTGAAGAGATTGCGGTCGAGCGGGCCGGCCAGCTCACCGTCGCCAAGCTCGACGTGGACACCAACCCGGAGACGGCGCGCGACTTCCAGGTCGTGTCGATCCCGACGATGATCCTATTCAAGGACGGCCAGCCGATAAAGCGGATCGTAGGCGCCAAGGGTAAGGCAGCTTTGCTGCGTGAGCTCTCCGACGTAGTTCCCGACCTCGCCTAGGGCAGAGCCTAATCGGCGCACCACGCCTACGGTTAGCCTGGCGTTTTCCCGAAATTGCGGAGGATCTGCGACAATACCGGTTAGCTGTAGTGCATATTGTCACCGTGATCAGTTAGTCCCGGAGGGCCCTTGGTATGTCGAGTCAGCGCCGCGAAGCCGGCGACGCGCTCCGCTGTGGTGACCGCGGCGCCGCCGTCATCGAGGTCCGGGCCACGCTGGCCGCGCTGGGGCTCCTGGACAATCCCGACGAAGATCTGACCACCGGCCGGCACGTGGCGTTCGACGCGTTCGACACCGAGCTGGATCAGGCGGTACGCGCCTTTCAGCAGCACCGCGGCCTTCTGGTGGACGGCATCGTCGGCGAGGCCACCTACCGGGCCTTGAAAGAAGCCTCCTACCGGCTGGGCGCCCGCACGCTGTATCACCAATTCGGTGCTCCGCTGTACGGTGACGACGTCGCTACGCTGCAGGCCCGCCTGCAGGACCTCGGTTTCTACACCGGTCTGGTCGATGGATACTTTGGTTTGCAGACTCACAACGCGTTGATGTCGTACCAACGTGATTACGGGCTTGCTGCCGACGGTATCTGCGGCCCGGAAACGCTGCGTTCCCTGTACTTTCTGAGTTCGCGGGTAAGTGGCGGCTCCCCACACGCCATTCGCGAGGAGGAAGTGGTCCGCCGATCCGGCCCGAAGCTGTCAGGCAAGCGGATCATTATCGATCCGGGCCGCGGGGGCGCAGACCACGGTTTGATCTCGCATGGTCCAGCCGGACCTACTAGCGAAGCAGATGTGTTGTGGGACTTAGCAAGCCGCCTTGAAGGGCGCATGACCGCTATCGGCATGGAGACGTTCCTGTCCCGGCCGACCAATCGCAGCCCGTCGGATGCCGAGCGCGCGGCTACGGCCAATAATGTCGGCGCGGACCTGATGATCAGCTTGCGCTGCGAAGCTCAGACCAGCCCTGCGGCCAATGGGGTTGCCTCCTTCCACTTCGGCAACTCGCATGGTTCGGTGTCTACCATTGGCCGCAATCTCGCCGACTTTATTCAGCGAGAAGTTGTGGCCCGCACCGGATTACGGGATTGCCGTACCCATGGCCGGACGTGGGATCTGCTGAGACTGACGCGGATGCCGACAGTTCAGGTCGATGTTGGTTACATCACCAGCCCACGCGATCGCGCGATGCTGGTCTCAATGCAGACCCGCGATGCGCTCGCCGAGGGCATCCTGGCCGCGGTCAAGCGACTCTATCTACTGGGCAAGAACGATCGGCCCACCGGCACATTCACCTTCGCCGAGCTGCTTGCTCACGAATTATCGATGGAACGAGCGGGCAGCTCAGCGGTTCCTAAACGTTTCGAGGGATCTTCAAGGTATTTCCAGCCGTAGATCCCGCCCCGACCGGCTGTTGCAGTTGCGCATCCGCCAGCAGGCGCTCCAAGGCGGCCTCGACTTCGGCTTTCCATCCCAGGCCTTTGTCCAGCTCCAAGCGCAGTCGCGGGAAGTACCTATGTGGTTTCACTACAACGAAACCCACGTCTTTCAAGAAGTCCGCATCGATGATGCAATGTTCAACCGAACAATCGCCGAGAGCCTCCAACACTGGCCGAACATCGGGGCCGACCGTCCGCGGATCCTGCAACTCAGAAGCCGCCTGTGTGCGGCCGAAAGCTTCCAGCGCCCGGACTCCGCGCCGGACCAACTCGTCGATCACGCGGGCGATCAGGCTGTGTGGCAAGTCGTTAACGGCTTGCCCGGGTTCAACGCCCATCGAAGTCAGCAACACGGCGTCTGCGGACACCGGTGCGGTGGGAAATCGATGCGCCCGCGGTACCGCCCGAGGCGGAGCGTAAAGCACATACCCCAAGCACGGCGGCTCGCGCTGGCTACGTTCGTCCGGGATGGCTGTCGCGACCTGACCGCACGATCCCCACTCCAGCATCACCATCGACAACCAGGCTTCCTTTTCGAATTCGGGGTCGGCGAGATGGCCTTGGTCACCGAGCGTCGCAGGGTCGACCTCCCAGAAGACGCAGCGGCGTGCATGCTTGGGGAGCTGCTCGAAGGCTTCGAGCCGCAGCGGTGTGATTCGAGCAGACACTAGTCTCCTGGCTTCCGTGCGGTACTGACTGTTCCCCAGACTGCAATGCACCAGCAACCCCTCCAGGATAGGAGAGTTTGTCGTCATCGGGCCAGTGTTGGCCCCGCCACTTGAGCTGCCCCGGCCAAAACACTTCGGGATCCGCGATCGTAACTGGCCGGAATGTGAAATGGTTTGGCGGGCAGCAGATCTCCGTCAGATTCAATGCTCGACGCCAGTCGCATTGGGTCTCGAAACCGGCGCAATGTCACAGTGACGTAATTACACAATATGACTGATCATGCCTCGGGCGTGGCCATCATGCCGACGATTCGCTGGAGGTCATCCACCGACGCGAACTCCACCACAATCTTGCCTTTGCGTTTGCCAAGGCTGACTGTTACCCGCGTGTCGAAGGCGTTCGACAGCCGCTCAGCAACGTCTTGAAGGCCAGGCATCTGGATCGGCTTGCGCCGTTCCGGCGCCGGCGCGGTCGCGTCGCGGCGGTTGGCCTCGTGGTTGGCTAAAGTAACCGCCTCCTCGGTGGCTCGCACCGACAGGCCCTCCGCGATGATGCGGCCGGCCAGTTCCTCTTGCGCTTCGGGGCCGGACTCCAGAGACAGCAGAGCGCGCGCATGGCCGGCAGACAGCACGCCCGCGGCCACTCGGCGCTGGACGGGGATCGGCAGCTTGAGCAACCGAATCATGTTGGTGATCACTGGTCGCGAGCGGCCGATGCGGGACGCGAGTTCGTCGTGGGTGACGCCGAACTCATCGAGCAACTGCTGGTAGGCCGCCGCCTCTTCCAAGGGGTTCAGCTGTACCCGGTGGATGTTCTCCAACAAGGCATCGCGAAGCAGATTGTCATCGCCCGTCTCGCGCACAATGGCCGGGATGGCGGCCAGGCCCGCCTCCTGGGCTGCCCGCCAGCGCCGCTCCCCCATTACGATCTGGTACCGCGCGCCGCTCTGCGATCCAGGCACCGCCCGCACCACGATCGGCTGCAGGAGACCGAACTCGCGGATCGAGTGCACCAGCTCGGACAGCGCCTCCTCGTCGAACACCTGCCTTGGCTGACGGGGATTTGGCTCGATGTCGGACGGCGCGATCTCGCGGTATACCGCGCCCACCTCTGAGCCCACTGCCGCGGCGTCCGGCGCCGGCCGCCCGATGAGAATGTCCGCAGCCGCGTCCCCCATCCGCGGGCCGAGGGTCGCCGGCCCGGAGTCGCCATCCGCGGGACCGGTGGGGATCAGCGAAGCCAAGCCCCGGCCGAGGCCGCCCTTCTTGCGTAACGGCTGCGTCATGGTCGTCCCTTCACGAGTGGTAGTGATCACGCTCGGCGAGCTCGCGGCTTGCATCGAGGTAGCTCATCGCCCCGCGTGAACCGGGGTCGTACTCGATGATTGTCATGCTGTAGCCGGGCGCCTCTGAGACCTTGACGCTGCGCGGAATCACCGTGCGCAACACCTTGCTGCCAAAGTACCGGCGCACCTCTTCGGCCACTTGGTCGGCGAGCTTGGTCCTGCCGTCGTACATGGTCAGGATCACGGTGCTCACGTCGAGTTCAGGATTGAGATGCGCCTTCACCATCTCGATGTTGCGCATCAGTTGTGACACACCCTCGAGCGCGTAGTACTCGCACTGGATCGGGATCAACACCTCGGGCGCTGCGACGAGTGCGTTGATGGTGAGGAGCCCAAGCGACGGTGGGCAGTCCACAAAGACGTAGTCGAAGTCCAGGTCGTCCAGGTCGGCCAAGGCGGTGCGCAGTCTGTTCTCGCGTGCCACCATGCTCACCAATTCGATTTCGGCACCGGCGAGATCAATCGTCGCCGGAACGCAGAACAGGCGCTCGCTGTGCGGGCTTCGTCGCAGCGCCTCCTGCACGGTGACCTCACCCAGGAGTACCTCGTACGAGGAGGGTGTGCCTGACGGTCGGTTGGTAATGCCGAGCGCCGTGCTCGCGTTGCCCTGGGGGTCGAGGTCGATGACGAGCGCCTTGAGCCCCTGCACGGCAAGCGCGGCGGCGAGGTTGACTGCAGTGGTGGTCTTACCCACGCCACCCTTTTGGTTGGCGATAGTCAAGACGTGTCGGTGGCTCGGGCGCCGTAGTGGCGCGTTGGCTGTGTGGAGCACCCGCATCGCCCGCTCGGCGGCAGCGCCGATCGGGGTGTCGATGTCCAATGTTTCACGTGAAACATCGGGCGCCGGATCGTTCAGCGGAGGAGAACCGGTCGGCCAACCTGGCGGAGAACTCATCGCTTGTCCCTGTCCGCCATCCGAGCCGACCCGTGGCGCGTCTGCTTTCCGCGTCGCGCTACCACCACGGTTGCGGACGGACGCAAACAGTTCGCGCCACATGTGACCACCCTGACATCAACAGCGCCGGATGCCGCCATCACACGCCGGTGTTCCTTTACTTCGTCGGGAGCGCGCTCCCCTTTGATCGCCAGCATTCGCCCGTTCGGCCGTAGCAACGGCATGCTCCACTTCGTCAACTTGTCCAGCGCGGCAACCGCTCGCGACACCGCGGCGTCCATGGCGCCAATCCGGTCCCGGACCCACCGTTCCTCAGCGCGGCCACGCACCACATCTATGGGCAACCCTAGTTCTGCCACGACCTCATTGAGAAACTCACTTCGGCGCTGCAGCGGTTCCAGGAGTACGACCTCAAGATCTGGGCGCGCCAGCGCCAACGGTATCCCCGGCAACCCGGCGCCGCTGCCGATGTCCACTATCCGTTCGCCCGGATCGAGGAGCTCCCCGACCACCGCGCTGTTCAATAGGTGGCGGTCCCAGAGGCGGTCCACCTCGTGTGGCCCGAGCAGTCCGCGCTCTACCCCGGCCGCCGAGAGCATCTCTGCGTACCGCTGCGCTAAGTGGAGCCGCGGCCCGAAGATTAGCTCGCACGGGCCGACATGTTTCACGTGAAACATTCCTCTGGTCTTCTTGGGCCTCGGGTTCTCACCGCTGCACGAATTACATCGCTGTACTTCAGTCGTGCAGAACAACAACGCGGCGCGAAGGCTCCACGCCTTCACTTTCGCTGTGTACCCCGGCCACCGCGGCAACAGCGTCGTGGACGATCTTCCGCTCGAACGGAGTCATCGGAGCCAGCTCTTCGCGTTCGCCGCTGTCCAGCACGCGCCGTGCCACCTTGTCGCCCAGCGCGGCCAACTCCTCTCGGCGACGGCGCCGCCAACCCGCGATGTCGAGCATCAACCGGCTCCGCACACCGGTCTTCTGATGCACCGCCAGCCGGGTGAGCTCCTGCACCGCATCCAGCACTTCGCCCGTGCGGCCGACCAACTTGTTCAAGTCGTCGCTGCCGTCGATGCTGACAATGGCGCGGTTCCCCTCGACATCGAGATCGATGTCGCCGTCAAAGTCCAGCAGATCCAACAGCTCTTCGAGGTAATCGCCAGCGATTTCCCCCTCGGCGACCAACCGCTCCTCCAACTCGCCGGGTTCGCCGGCACTAGCTGCGTCCGCTCCGGTATCCGCGATGTCGTCCGACAATTCGGTATCAACGTCGCGTTCGGTGGTATCGGCGTTCGTCATGGCTATCTCTCCCTCATCCATGGGTCAGCGTTTACGTCTCTTGGGTCGCGCCCCGGGCCGCGGCGTCCGGTTGCCCGGACCGTTGTCGCCTACGGGTTTGTTCGCTTGAGTCTTGGCCGTCGCCGCGTCAGACACCCCATCGGAACCCTCGTCCGCGGTGTCCGATTCCGCGTCACCGTCGCCGGCCACCGAAGAACCGTTGCCGCGCGGCGGCGCCGTCTTGGCGGTGCGTTTCGGCCTGGCTCCCGGCGCAGGGGCGTTGGCCGCCCGACGCTGGATGGCTTCCTGCTTCTTGGCCTCTTCCTCTTTTTCGATCATGGTGAACACATAGTGCTGCTGGCCGAAGGTCCAGATGTTGTTGGCGAACCAGTACAAGATGATCGCGAGCGGCAAGAACGGGCCACCGACGACCACGCCGAGCGGAAACACGTACAGCGCGAGTTTGTTCATCATCGCGGTCTGCGGATTGGCTGCTGCTTCTGGGCTCTGCCGTGCTACCGAAGCCCGACTGTTGAAGTAAGTCGCAACGCCCGCCAGGATCATCACCGGGGCGCCGACCGCGATCACCGCCGGGCGGCTGAAATCGGTGAACGCTTCCAACCCGGACCGCTGGGTCATGGACGCACCGATCGGTGCACCGAACAGGCTGGCGTCCAGGAAGTGCTGCACCTCGAGCGGGCTGAACACATAGTTCCCAGTCAGTCTGTTCTGCAGCACCGAAAGGTGCGGCTGACCGAATCCGCCCTGGGTCCTATTGAACGACCGCAACACGTGATAGAGCCCCAGAAACACCGGTATCTGCGCGAGCATCGGCAGGCAACCGAGGATGGGATTGAAGCCGTGCTCGCGTTGCAGCTTCTGCATCTCGAGCGCCATGCGCTGACGATCCTTGCCGTACTTCTTCTGCAGCGCCTTGATCTGTGGTTGCAGTTCCTGCATCTGCCGAGTGGTGCGGATCTGACGCACGAACGGCTTGTACAGCAGCGCACGCAAAGTGAAAACCAGGAACATCACCGCCAATGCCCACGCGAAGAAGTTCGATGGCCCCAGCACCGCGGCGAACAGCTTGTACCAAACCCACATAATCCACGACACCGGGTAGTAGACGAAGTCGAGGCTGAAGAAATCAAACAAAAGACTCACTCTCCCCTTGCTTGGCTGGGGGCCCCCAGGCATTGCCGGCTTCCCCGAAGTCCATGCCGAAGTCCAGCCCGCCTCCGCGCTCTGGTATCGGATCCCATCCTCCCCGATGCCAGGGTCCACACTTCGCGAGTCTGACCGCGGCCAACCAGCCCCCCCGAATCAAGCCGTACTCGGTAAGAGCGTCTACGGCGTACTGGCTACAAGTCGGAACAAACCGGCATGTCGGCGGTCGTAGCGGCGACACCATGTGGCGGTAGAGCTGGATCAGAAAAACCAGGCGGCCCACGGAAGCCTTGCCGGTACGCCTGATGGTCCCCAGGACTCCCGCACGCACCCGCGCCCACCGACTCACCGGTCGGTTCCCGCGGCCTCGAAAGCGCGTCGCAAACCGCTTCGCAGTTGCTGCTCCAACCATACCGAGGACACGTTCCGGCTGCTGGGCAGCGCCCGAATCACCACCTGATCGGATTGATCAAGGTCGGCCAACACAGTGCGGGCGACATGCCGGAGCCGGCGCGCGACCCCATGGCGTTCGACCGCCGAACCCACCGGTTTGGCAATGACCAAACCGACGCGCGGACCCTTACCGTCGCCGTCGCTCGCCCGCCGAACGTGAACGACGACATCGGGCTGTACGGTGCGAATCCCGTACTTCACCGTCGCGTCAAACTCGCTGGACCGCCTCATGCGGTTGCGTGCGGGAAGCACCGCCAAAAACCTGTCGTTCAGATCAGGCAGACAATGCGCGGCGGCCCTTACGGCGCCGGTTGGACACGACGAACCGCCCGGCCCGGGTACGCATCCTCAACCGGAAGCCATGCACGCGGGCACGGCGCCGGTTATTCGGCTGGAAGGTCCGCTTGCCCTTGGCCACGGTATTCTCCTCGTTATCTCTGGGTCGTCTCTGGCCTCTTCCGGCCGCTCGCGCTTCGCAAGTGGGTCGGCCCGCGGGTCGGTCGGAGGTGGTCCTGCTACTGGCCGGCGCGGTCCCCAGGCAACACCATTCTGGTTCGCAGCCGTATCGCCGACTTTCGGGCGACTGTTTGAGGGTACTGACGAGCCTTCCCCGGGTCAAACCTGGACTGCCCCAACGAACCCCTCGAACACCTTCTCAACATTTGTCGCCAAACTCACACTGGCAGGACGAAACCGAAAGAAGCCCCAACCGACCCTAAACAACCCAATTTGAATGCGGCAGAACTGTTGGCAGCCGCACGGAAAACTGTTAGCTTCGGGCAATGCCGTTTCATCCTGGAACGGAGCTCGACAACGAAGCGAGGATGGCGGATCGACTGGCCGCCTAGGCGACCTCCAACGGGTTGCCTGCAGGACGGGGATCGCGTGCCGTCGCCGGTAGGCTACGGCTGGCTTACCACCATCCTGTCCACACCTGTGTATAACTTGTGGACAGTTGCTTTGTCGCCTAGCGCGGTTTGTACCTAGACCCAGTTTCGCAAGGACCAGGGAGATACGTCGTTGTCCGATGACCCCGGTTCAAGTTTCACAACAGTATGGAACGCGGTCGTCTCCGAACTTAACGGTGAATCCACCGCGGACGGCTCGCTCACAAATCGCACAACTCTCATCACTCCCCTGACGCCTCAGCAAAGGGCCTGGCTCAACCTCGTCCAGCCGCTCACGATCGTCGAGGGGTTTGCTCTGTTATCGGTTCCGAGCAGCTTTGTCCAAAATGAGATCGAGCGTCATTTGCGAGCACCGATCACTGACGCGCTCAGCCGTCGACTCGGGCAACAGGTCCAACTCGGAGTGCGCATCGCTCCGCCCTCCGAGGACGTCGACGACACCGGCTTCCCACAGCCGGACGCCTGCACTGACGAAACTGACTTGGAAACTTCGAGTGACACCGACGAGGGTTACGAAAATGGTGAGGCCGTCGGCGCCGAACAGAGTTGGCCCAACTACTTCACTGAACGTCCCCACACCGTCGATCCAGCCGTTGCCGGCGGAACCAGCCTCAACCGTCGCTACACCTTCGACACGTTCGTCATCGGTGCCTCCAATCGGTTCGCGCATGCCGCAGCTCTGGCGATCGCTGAAGCACCGGCACGCGCCTACAATCCCCTATTCATCTGGGGGGAGTCCGGCCTGGGCAAAACCCATTTGTTGCACGCCGCCGGCAATTACGCACAGAGACTGTTCCCGGGTATGCGGGTCAAGTACGTCTCCACCGAGGAATTCACCAACGACTTCATCAACTCGCTTCGCGACGACCGCAAGGTTGCCTTCAAGCGCAGCTATCGCGACGTCGATGTGCTTCTAGTCGATGACATCCAGTTCATCGAAGGCAAGGAAGGTATCCAAGAAGAGTTCTTCCATACCTTCAACACGTTGCACAACGCCAACAAGCAGATCGTCATCTCCTCTGACCGGCCGCCGAAACAGCTCGCCACCCTCGAAGACCGCCTAAGGACACGGTTCGAGTGGGGCCTGATTACCGACGTGCAGCCTCCCGAACTGGAAACCCGCATCGCCATCCTGCGCAAGAAAGCACAGATGGAACGACTCGCGGTGCCAGACGACGTGCTCGAGCTCATCGCCAGCAGCATCGAGCGAAATATTCGAGAGCTGGAGGGAGCTCTCATCCGAGTCACCGCGTTTGCCTCGCTGAACAAAACCCCCATTGACAAGGCGTTGGCGGAGATTGTGCTTCGCGACCTCATCGCCGACGCCAGCACGATGCAAATCAGCGCCGCGACCATCATGGCGGCCACCGCCGAATACTTCGACACGACGGTCGAAGAATTGCGCGGCCCCGGCAAGACCCGGGCGTTGGCTCAGTCGCGGCAGATCGCGATGTACCTGTGCCGTGAGTTGACCGACCTGTCACTGCCCAAGATCGGCCAGGCATTCGGACGTGACCACACCACGGTCATGTACGCCCAGCGGAAGATCTTGTCCGAGATGGCCCACCGACGTGAGGTGTTCGATCACGTCAAGAAACTCACAACCCGCATCCGTCAGCGATCCAAGCGCTGAGCTCAGCGAGATATTTTAAAAAACTTCTTACCCGCCTGTCACATCAGCCACAGACAGGGGTGCGCGCGCCGCTGTGAACAAACCCGTCAAATCGCGGTGCAGTACTCGGGGTTCCGTGCACACCGGTTCTTCCTCCCCAGCGGCCCAACACGAAGCACACAGGTGTCGACGCTGTCATACACAACTCGACAACTCCCCTAGCTGCACCAAGACCGAATTGTCCCCAGAATCCACACCCCCTAATACTGTTACTGAGATCTCTTCATCATTTCTTCTTTGAAGAACACCGTTGGGGACGAGCCGTCGTACAGCGCTCGCAAACGAGTCAGCGAGCTGGTTGTCGGCCTTTGCGATTAGCTTTCAAGATGACGCCAGAAGATCTACGGTTGTTCTTCGACCGCCGTTGCGGCCGTCGTGGCACATCACCTGCCACCGACGTTCTCGGCGGAGGCCCCCACGCTAGCGGGGGAGGCTAGCCGCTGGATTTTGGATTCTTTGGAGGGTGAAGGGACACGCAATGGGTGCAGCGACAACAACGGCTGGCCTTACCGACTTGAAGTTTCGTTTGGTGCGAGAGTCCTTCGCAGACGCGGTGTCGTGGGTGGCGAAGAATCTGCCCACCAGGCCCGCCGTACCGGTGCTTTCCGGAGTTCTGTTGGCTAGCTCGGATGACGGCCTGACGATCTCAGGATTCGACTACGAGGTTTCCGCCGAGGTGCAGGTTGCGGCTGAAATAGCTTCTCCTGGAAGCGTTTTGGTGTCCGGAAGGCTATTGTCAGACATCACCCGGGCGTTGCCGAACAAACCCGTTGAGTTTAATGTGGACGGCAGCCGTGTCGCACTGACCTGCGGAAACGCCAGGTTCTCATTGCCGACGATGGCGGTCGAAGATTACCCTACCCTGCCGGCGTTGCCGGAAGATACCGGGACTTTGCCGTCGGATCTGTTCGCCGAGGCGATAGGCCAGGTGGCGATCGCGGCCGGGCGGGACGACACGTTGCCGATGCTGACCGGGATCAGGGTCGAGATCTCCGGTGAGACGGTAGTTTTGGCCGCGACTGACAGGTTCCGGCTAGCGGTTCGCGAGCTGACTTGGTCGGCATTGTCGCCGGACATCGAAGCTGCGGTGCTGGTACCCGCGAAGACATTGGCCGAAGCCGCCAAAGCCGGCACCGACGGTTCTGAAGTTCGGCTGTCCTTGGGCGCCGGCACAGGGGTTGGAAAAGACGGGCTGCTCGGTATCAGCGGGAATGGCAAGCGCAGCACGACTCGACTTCTGGATGCGGAGTTCCCGAAGTTCCGGCAGTTGTTGCCGGCTGAACACACCGCAGTGGCCACCATCAACGTGGCCGAGTTGACCGAAGCCATCAAGTTGGTTGCGTTGGTGGCGGACCGGGGTGCACAGGTGCGCATGGAGTTCGGCGATGGCATGCTGCGGCTCTCCGCTGGAGCCGACGATGTGGGCCGAGCCGAAGAGGATCTTGCCGTCGACTTCGTCGGCGAACCGTTGACCATCGCGTTTAACCCGACGTACCTGACCGACGGACTTGGCTCGGTGCATTCGGAGCGGGTGTCGTTCGGTTTCACGACTCCGGGTAAACCCGCGTTGCTGCGTCCGGCGTCCGGGGATGATGGCCAGCCGACAGGTAGCGGCCCCTTTGCTGCTCCGCCAACGGACTACGTCTATCTGTTGATGCCAGTTCGGTTGCCCGGGTAGGTGTACGTCCGGCATTTGGGCTTGCGTGATTTCCGGTCCTGGGCTCACGCCGACCTTGAATTGGAACCGGGCCGCACGGTGTTCGTCGGTCCCAACGGATATGGGAAGACGAATTTGATTGAGGCGCTGTGGTATTCGACCACTTTGGGTTCGCATCGCGTTGGGACAGACGTGCCGCTGATTCGAGCGGGCGCCACTCGCGCGGTGGTCTCGACGATCGTCGTCAATCAAGGTAGGGAATGTGCTATTGACCTGGAGATTGCAGCGGGGAGGGCGAACAAGGCGCGATTGAATCGTTCGCCGGTTCGCAGCACCCGCGAGGTGGTGGGGGTGCTGCAGGCGGTGTTGTTTGCCCCCGAGGACCTGGCGCTGGTCCGCGGAGATCCTGCTGACCGGCGCCGCTATCTCGATGACTTGGCGATCCTGCGCCGACCGGCCATTGTCGCGGTGCGCGCCGATTATGACAGGGTCTTGCGGCAGCGTACAGCGCTGTTGAAGTCCTTGGCTGGGGCACGACATCGAGATGACCGGGGCGCCCTGGACACTCTCGGGGTGTGGGACGGCCGGTTGGCCGAGCATGGCGCTGAATTGATGGCCGCGCGTATTGATTTGGTCAACCAGTTGGCGCCAGAGCTGGAGAAGGCCTACCAGTTGTTAGCACCCGGATCGCGGCCGGCGGCGATCGCATACCGAGCCAGCATCGACGGTTTCGGAAGTGCGGACACCGGAGGTGCAGACGGCACCGACCGTGACTTTTTGGAAGCCGCCCTGTTGGCAGCGTTGTCGGGGCGTCGCGATGCTGAACTTGAGCGTGGGATGTGTCTTGTCGGTCCGCACCGTGACGACCTGGAGTTGCGACTGGGTGATCAACCCGCGAAAGGCTTTGCCAGTCATGGGGAATCGTGGTCATTCGCGGTAGCGCTGCGGCTGGCCGCCTATGAGTTGTTGCGTGCCGACGGCGGTGAACCGGTGTTGTTGCTCGACGACGTGTTTGCAGAACTGGATGCGGCTCGCAGACAAGCATTGGCTGCGGTGGCGGAAGCAGCTGAACAGGTATTGGTGACCGCCGCTGTGCTAGAGGATGTTCCTGCGGGCTGGGACACGAAGTTGGTGCACATCGATTTGCGCGACGATGACTCTGGAAGGATATCGGAGGTGCAGTTATGACCGGCGCCGATGACCGGCGCGACCTCGACCGCACCGGACAGCCAAGCGAGCTGACGGGCATCGACTTGGTCAGGCGCACACTCGAGGAAGCCCGCGCAACCGCGCGTGCGCAAGGCAAGGACGCCGGCCGCGGGCGTGCTGCACCCGTTGTTCCGCGCCGCGTTGCGGGACGGCGACGTAGTTGGTCGGGTCCGGGGCCGGATGTTCGTGATCCGCAACCGTTGGGCAGGGTGGCGCGGGAGCTGGCAAAAAAGCGGGGCTGGTCTGTGCACGTCGCCGAAGGCACGGTGCTCGGTCACTGGCCCTCGGTGGCCGGCCGCCAGATCGCCGATCATGCGACTCCGACCGCACTGAAAGACGGGGTGCTCAGCGTGGCAGCCGAATCGACGGCGTGGGCGACCCAGTTGCGGATGATTCAGGCTCAACTGCTGGCCAAGATCGCCGCGGCCGTCGGCAATGGTGTGGTGACGTCGTTGAAAATTACCGGCCCGACGGCACCGTCCTGGCGGAAGGGGCCACGGCACATCGCCGGCAGGGGGCCTCGCGACACTTACGGGTAGGGCAGCGAACAGCCCATTTGGGCGTGGAATCGACGCTGAGCCGTAGACCCCTCAGAGCCGCCAGGACGAAACGGACCGGTGCGGCCGACGTCGGGACGCGCCGGGAATAAAGAAGTCGTCCGCACGGCGCGACCAGATAGGTAGAAACGCGCCAAGAAAATCGGTGCCGTCGGCCGATCACGGTAGAGTGGTGTGATGCGACTGCTGCGGTGACTGGACCGCTCGCATGCAACCCCAAGGAGAGCATTCGGACCGTGGCTGCCCAGAAGAAGAAAGCGCAAGACGAATACGGCGCTGCATCCATCACGATCCTCGAAGGACTAGAGGCCGTCCGCAAACGTCCCAGCATGTACATCGGGTCCACTGGTGAGCGGGGTCTGCACCACCTTGTTTGGGAGGTGGTGGACAACTCGGTAGACGAGGCGATGGCCGGTTATGCGACCAAGGTCGATGTGGTGTTGCTCAATGACGGCAGCGTCCAGGTCGCCGACAACGGGCGCGGCATCCCGGTCGCGACGCATGCCACCGGCGTCCCGACCGTAGATGTCGTGATGACGCAACTTCACGCAGGCGGCAAGTTCGGTGGCGAGAACAGCGGCTACAACGTCAGTGGCGGTTTGCACGGTGTCGGTGTGTCGGTGGTCAACGCGCTGTCCAGCCGACTCGAGGTTGAAATCTCGCGCGACGGGTACGAGTGGACGCAGGCCTATGAAAAGGCGGAGCCCATCGGCCTCAAACAAGGGGCGGCGACGAAGAAAACCGGATCGACAGTGCGGTTCTGGGCCGATCCGGACATCTTCGAAACCACCGTGTACGACTTCGAGACGGTGGCGCGCCGACTGCAGGAAATGGCTTTCCTGAATAAGGGATTGACGATCAACCTGACCGACGAGCGGGTGAGTGATGAGCAGGTCGTCGACGAGGTTGTCAGCGATACAGCCGAGGCACCCAAGTCCGCCGAAGAAAAGGCGGCCGAATCGACTGCCCCGCACAAGGTCAAGCACCGGACGTTTGACTATCCGGGCGGCTTGGTGGACTTCGTCAAGCACATCAACCGCACCAAGAGCCCGATTCAGCAGAGCATCATCGACTTCGACGGCAAGGGCACGGGGCACGAAGTAGAGATCGCGATGCAATGGAACGGCGGATATTCGGAGTCCGTGCACACCTTCGCGAACACGATCAACACCCACGAAGGTGGTACCCACGAAGAGGGCTTCCGCAGCGCGCTGACGTCGGTGGTGAACAAGTACGCCAAGGACAAGAAGCTGCTGAAAGACAAGGACCCCAACCTCACCGGCGACGATATCCGTGAGGGCCTGGCGGCGGTGATCTCCGTCAAGGTGACCGATCCCCAGTTCGAGGGTCAGACCAAGACCAAGCTGGGTAACACCGAGGTCAAGTCGTTCGTGCAGAAGGTCTGCAACGAACAGCTCACGCACTGGTTCGAAGCCAACCCGGCGGATGCGAAAGTTGTCGTGAACAAGGCAGTGTCCTCAGCGCAGGCCCGGATCGCGGCGCGCAAGGCACGAGAGTTAGTGCGCCGCAAGAGCGCTACCGATATCGGCGGGCTTCCCGGGAAGTTGGCCGACTGCCGATCCACCGATCCGCGAAAGTCGGAACTCTATGTGGTGGAAGGCGATTCAGCCGGCGGCTCGGCGAAGAGCGGTCGCGATTCGATGTTCCAGGCGATCCTTCCGCTGCGCGGCAAGATCATCAACGTCGAGAAGGCCAGAATCGACCGGGTATTGAAGAACACCGAAGTGCAGGCGATCATCACCGCGCTGGGTACCGGGATCCACGACGAGTTCGATCTCGCCAAACTGCGGTACCACAAAATCGTGCTGATGGCCGACGCGGACGTCGATGGCCAGCACATCTCCACGCTGTTGCTGACACTGTTGTTCCGGTTTATGCGGCCGCTCATCGAGAACGGGCACGTCTTCTTGGCCCAGCCGCCGTTGTACAAGTTGAAATGGCAGCGCACTGAGCCGGAATTCGCCTACTCCGATCGCGAGCGCGACGGTCTGATGGAGGCGGGGCTGAAGGCCGGCAAGAAGATCAACAAGGAAGACGGCATCCAGCGCTACAAAGGTCTGGGTGAAATGGATGCCAAGGAGTTGTGGGAAACCACGATGGACCCATCGGTCAGGGTGCTGCGCCAGATCACCCTCGACGACGCCGCGGCCTCCGACGAGTTGTTCAGCATCTTGATGGGCGAGGATGTCGAGGCACGCCGTAGCTTTATCACCCGCAACGCCAAGGACGTGCGCTTCTTGGATGTCTGATGAATCAGACACGCCGACCCACACGAGGAATAGATGACTGACACGACGCTGCCACCTGGCGACGGACCCGTCGATCGAGTCGAACCGGTTGACATTCAGCAGGAGATGCAGCGCAGCTACATCGATTACGCAATGAGCGTGATCGTGGGCCGCGCGCTGCCGGAGGTCCGCGACGGCCTCAAACCGGTGCACCGCAGAGTTCTCTACGCGATGTACGACTCCGGGTTCCGCCCGGACCGCAGCCACGCGAAGTCGGCGCGCTCGGTCGCCGAGACGATGGGTAACTACCACCCGCATGGCGATGCGTCGATTTACGACACTTTGGTGCGGATGGCACAGCCGTGGTCGCTGCGCTATCCGCTGGTCGACGGTCAGGGCAACTTCGGCTCGCCGGGCAACGACCCACCAGCCGCGATGCGCTACACCGAAGCGCGGCTCACCCCGCTGGCGATGGAGATGCTGCGCGAAATCGACGAGGAGACAGTCGATTTCATACCCAACTATGACGGCCGGGTGCAGGAACCGACGGTGTTGCCCAGCCGGTTCCCCAACCTGCTGGCCAACGGTTCCGGCGGCATCGCGGTCGGCATGGCGACCAACATCCCGCCGCACAACCTGCGCGAGCTCGCCGAAGCGGTGTTCTGGTGCCTGGAGAATTACGACGCCGACGAAGAGGCAACGCTGGCGGCCTGCCGCGAACGAGTCAAGGGCCCCGACTTCCCCACCGCCGGTTTGATCGTTGGGTCACAAGGGATTCACGACGCCTACACCACAGGACGCGGCTCCATCAGGATGCGTGGAGTGGTGGAGATCGAGGAGGACTCCCGCGGTCGCACCTCGATTGTCATCACCGAGCTGCCCTACCAGGTGAACCACGACAACTTCATCACCTCGATCGCCGAGCAGGTCCGCGACGGCCGGATGACGGGCATTGCCAACGTCGAGGACCAGGGCAGTGACCGCGTCGGCATCCGCATCGTCGTCGAGCTCAAGCGAGATGCTGTTGCGAAGGTCGTGCTGAACAACCTGTACAAGCACACCCAACTGCAGACCAGTTTCGGCGCCAACATGCTGTCGATTGTCGACGGCGTACCGCGCACCCTGCGCCTGGACCAGATGATCCGTTACTACGTCGAGCACCAACTCGATGTCATCGTCCGGCGTACCACCTATCGGCTGCGCAAGGCCAACGAACGGGCCCACATTCTGCGCGGCCTGGTCAAGGCCCTGGACGCGCTAGACGAAGTCATCGCGCTGATCCGGGCCTCAGAGACCGTCGACATCGCGCGGGCCGGGTTGATCGAGTTGCTCGACATCGATGAGATCCAGGCCCAGGCCATCCTGGACATGCAGCTGCGGCGACTGGCGGCCCTGGAACGTCAGCGCATCGTCGATGACCTGGCCAAGATCGAGGCCGAGATCGCCGACTTGGAAGACATCCTGGCCAAACCCGAGCGGCAGCGCGGGATCGTGCGCGATGAGCTCGGCGAGATCGTCGAGAAGCACGGCGACGACCGCCGTTCCCGAATCATCGCGGCAGATGGCGACGTCAGCGACGAGGATCTGATCGCCCGCGAGGAAGTCGTCGTCACCATCACCGAGACCGGATACGCCAAGCGCACCAAGACGGATCTGTATCGGAGCCAAAAACGCGGCGGGAAGGGCGTGCAGGGCGCCGGGCTGAAGCAAGACGACATCGTGCGGCACTTCTTTGTGTGCTCGACGCACGACTGGATCCTGTTTTTCACCACCCAGGGCCGGGTGTACCGGGCTAAGGCTTACGAGCTGCCGGAGGCCGCGCGGACGGCGCGCGGTCAGCACGTCGCAAACCTGCTGGCCTTCCAACCCGAGGAACGCATCGCGCAGGTCATCCAGATCCAGGGCTACGAGGACGCGCCGTACCTGGTGCTGGCCACCCAGAATGGCTTGGTCAAGAAGTCCAAGCTGACCGACTTCGACTCCAACCGCTCCGGCGGCATCGTGGCCATCAACCTGCGGGACAGCGATGAGCTGGTCGGTGCCGTGCTGTGCTCGTCCGTCGAGGACCTGCTGCTGGTCTCGGCCAACGGCCAGTCCATCAGGTTCTCGGCGACCGACGAAGCGCTGCGGCCGATGGGCCGCGCCACCTCCGGTGTCCAGGGCATGCGGTTCAACGCCGACGACCGGCTGCTATCACTGAATGTGGTCCGCGAAGGCACCTTCCTGCTGGTGGCCACTTCCGGGGGTTACGCCAAACGCACCGGGATCGAGGAGTACCCGGTCCAGGGCCGCGGCGGCAAGGGCGTCCTGACCGTTATGTACGACCGTCGGCGCGGCAGGCTAGTCGGAGCGCTGATTGTCGACGAGGACAGCGAGCTGTACGCGATCACCTCCGGCGGTGGTGTCATCCGAACAACAGCGCGCCAGGTCCGCAAAGCAGGACGGCAGACCAAAGGCGTTCGGTTGATGAATCTCGGCGAAGGCGACACACTGTTGGCTATCGCGCGCAACGCCGAAGAGACGGGCGACGAAAGCGACGGGGCGGACGAGTCGGGTACCTAACCCGGTGAATGATGCGGCCTGAGAAGGAGCCGGGCGATTTAGACTCAGCTCGACCAGAGATAATGCGACTGCCACCGCCCGCGCGGCCTTGGTAGACATGTAAGGAGTCGGTGTGACTTCACCGAACGAGCCGGGCGCCCCCAAAAAGGGCGACCCCCTGAATGGGGATGGTTTGGTCGATCGGACCGGTGCCCACCGGCCACCGCCCGCCGGCCATGGTCAGGATGCTCCAGACTCACCGCCGTGGCAGCGGGGCGCCGCCCGGGCCTCCAACACAACGCGTCACCACACGGAACCACCCACCGAGGTGCGTTCGCCGGGCCCGCCCGCGGGCGCGGACACCCGGCTGAACCGCTTTATCTCCGGAACGGCGGCGCCGGGGGCCGGTACAACCGCGCATTCAAAGACCTCGCAGGAATTCGACGCTGCCCCGGGGCGCGGCGAAGTTTCCCAAGGTTCCTCTGGTGAGGCCTACGCCAGCGAGTTGCCCGACCTGTCCGGACCAAGTCCGTGGGGCTCGCAACGCAAGGGCGCGCTCGGCCGCACTTCGGAGGCTTCGAGCCCGGCAGGCCGTTCAGCGGCCCCAGAAGCCCGCGAAAATCGCCTCCAGGTATCCCGGCGCACCCGGGGACCGGTTCGTGCCAGCATGCAAATCCGCCGGATCGATCCATGGAGCACGTTGAAGGTGTCCCTGTGCCTCTCGGTGGCATTGTTCTTCGTCTGGATGATCGCGGTCGCGTTCCTCTACCTGGTGCTCGGTGGCATGGGCGTGTGGGCAAAGCTCAACAGCAACGTCGGTGACCTGTTGAACAACACCAGCGGCAGCAGCGGCGAACTCGTTTCCAGCGGCACCATCTTCGGTGGCGCTGTTCTGATCGGCTTGGTCAATATCGTGCTGTTTACGGCCATGGCCACCATCGCCGCGTTCGTCTACAACCTGGCGACCGATCTGATCGGCGGTATCGAAGTGACGCTCGCAGACCGGGATTAGCGTGGATTACAACGCGGCGTAGCCCAGTACGATGTTCAACTGGCGCGCGTTTTTGGGAGTGGGGCGGCGATTGCGGTAATCTCGTCGCTCGGCCGTGCGCGAGTACGGGCCTATAGCTCAGGCGGTTAGAGCGCTTCGCTGATAACGAAGAGGTCGGAGGTTCGAGTCCTCCTAGGCCCACAACCATGTGTGCGCCAAGACGTTGCGTGAGACTTGCATTGCCGCTGGCATTGATCGCTGTGGTGGCGGCGGTTGTAGTGCGGTCACGACGCGGAGTCGAGGTTTGGCACGTGGCGGTAGTTGATACACCCGGTCACGCATCTGGTTACGACGAGGGGCCTTAGCTCAGTTGGTAGAGCACTGCCTTTGCAAGGCAGGTGTCAGGGGTTCGATTCCCCTAGGCTCCACAAGATAAATAAGCAGCTCAGAAGCCTAAACAGTCCTCAACTGTTCGGCCGAACTCACGCCCGCAACCACATTTTGACCACAATTTCGGGTCAACAGGGCGTCGATAGCGACTCCGACAGCCTCAACGTCGGAGCCGTACAGGTGGCCGTAGCGGTCCAATGTCAGCCCCGGCTAATACAGAACCGGAACGGTGCTTGCCAGGAAATTTCGGCCGGCAACGCGGCCTTGTCGATGAACGCCTGCCACTCCTTGCGACGAAAACTCCGTGCGATCGAGATCATGCCGTCCGTGCGCACGATGGGGTGCCAACGCATCAGGTGCGTCAGAATCGGAAAGCCTTGATAGGCCAAGGTGTGTCGGTGTGGGTCGGCAATGTGCCACCCGCGCTGGGAATTTTCCTCAACCCAGAATAGGAACTCGACGACCTCTGCATCGGTCAGGTGATGCGTGAACTGCGAACTAACGATGAAATCGGGTCGCCCAGCGGGGATGTAAGAGAACACGTCGGCCGTGACCGCACGCGACATCCAACACGGAAAAGGTTGCGCCAACGGGCAGTGTTTTTGTCGCACGCGCCAGCCAACGCAACGTCGAACGGTGGGTCAACGTGAGTCGATTGACAACCTCGAGCTCGGACATGCAGCGCTCATAGACGGCCAGATCGATGTCTTCATCGTCCAGCACTTCTGGCCGCGTGCTCAGCATCGACAGGTCCATTTTGCCCGACCCCTGACAAGACAACTCCCGGTATGTCGCATCAGCATAAGAGCACTCGGGGAACCGTTCAAAGTGGCCGCCGAAGCCAGGCCGGCACGCGCTTAGGGCAGCGGTTGCACATCGACTCTGGGTGGGCGGGGCGACGGCTCCGCACGCGATGAGCGCCGGAGGATGCTGAATGCGGCGGCGCCGCCGGCCAGCACCGCGACGACGACCCCCGCGATCAGCAACGGTCGCTTGCTGC
>Ga0116129_1000434_pt1 | contig 27317 bp, 27 predicted proteins | sample June2015DPH_17_2_FD_89732 | JGI IMG/M metagenome (GOLD analysis project Ga0116129, IMG submission 89732) | Peatland microbial communities from SPRUCE experiment site at the Marcell Experimental Forest, Minnesota, USA - June2015DPH_17_10 | ecosystem: Environmental > Terrestrial > Soil > Wetlands...
CCCCGGTTCCATTGAGAATCACTCGATAGTGCTTCGCTCGAGTGGCTTCCGCGAGGATCCGTTCCCGACGGATGGCAGAACTGTCTGCTGCAGGGAAAAGGTAGATGCCCTGAGAAGAATTATGTGGTTCGAAGGTCCGACTCGAGAAGGAGGATTCGACATGAATTCCGATCTTGCCACGCGTTGCTTCCACCAGAGAGAAGTATGGCCGTTCATTGCAACTGGGCTCTGTGTCGTCGTAAAAGGAGATTGTGTCGAGGAGCTCTGCTGATGGGTCTTGTGATCTGCGCAGGTAATCCGACATGCAAACCACGGAAGTAGAGTCCATCCCGCCGCTCAATTGCGCGAGAATCGGAGCGCCTGGGCCTGTACGTCGTTCCACCGATTGCTTGAATAGGGCGAGAAAATGCTCCTCATATTCTTTGTCCGAACGATACCGGATTGTGTTCCTGGACATCCATTGCCAATGCGCCTTTCGAGATACTTTGTCGTTCTGGACGATCACATAATGTGCCGGAAGGACGGCTAGCATTCCCACATAGGGAGTCAAGTCCCGAATCGGTCGAGAGGCCAGGTAACATGCTGCGTAGCCCTCATCGAGACTTGTGCCGGTGCCGTCCACGAAGAACGTCTCAAGGTGGGTCGACCAGCGGAGCAGCCCTTGGTCGTTTTGGAAGTACAAGGTTCTCGATCCGGCGTGATCGCGTGCGAGGTACATTGACTGCTCCCTCTCCGACCAAAGTGCGAGGGCCCAATCGCCGATAAGATGTGAAAAGCATTCCGCTCCCCATTTCACGAAAGAAGCCAAGGCGATCTCTGAGTCAGCGGTTGAAATCGCGTTCAGGTCGAGTTCGGCACAGAGATCAACGTAGTTGTCTAGGCGGCCGTCAAAGGAGAGCAGGTTTCCATATCTGTCAGAAACGGGTACGGTGTCAAGTGCGGACCGCGCGTGCGTGTAGTAAGGCTGAATGCCCATTCCCACGCGCCCCGCTGTCATCACCGATACGCCGTCAAAGGCAAAGCGGGCGGTCGCCTCGGCTAAACGCAACAACTCGGATTCAACAGCAACTGCTCCTGATGGTTTTCGAACTCCGAAAATGGTGCCCATGACTAGATTCCCCTTTCAGCATTGGTCGAGCACTTGGTAAATATCGCGCATGTAGGGTTTGTCGTTCACCACACTACCCTGAATTTCGACCCAGGCGTGCGATCGGAAGGGTAGAATCTGTGCTCCGGTGATCATGTTCGCGTCCCGTCCATACCTGCGCAGCAGGACCGTTGTGGCCGCGGAGCGTTGCAGACAGAGGACCTTCTTGAAGTAGAAGACGCATGCATAGTCCATGGCCCGGCAAAGCTGTTCATTGGAGGGTGCCGAGAGATCCGAGGAACTGCGGGCGAGCCGTCTTCGAAGCACGTTGCGCAAGGCCTTTAGATCGCGGAACTTCATGATGAAATCGAAGTACATCAGAAACATCCAGCTCAGAATCACGAGTTTTTTCATGGCAGACCTCCCGCGGGCAAAGGTATGGAGAGTTCCTTGCAGAGAAAGGCGATTCTTCGCGTCAAGGCATCGATACGGACAGAGAGAGGCAGTACGGGGGAATGTCCGCGCTCCGCGCTATAGTCAACCAGAATCGGATGCCGTTGCTTTGGGCGATCCTGAAGGCGGGCCGCCATCTTTCGGACATGCGCCGGATTACAGCGGTCGTCGTGATCCCCCGCAACGAATAGGGTCGACGGGTAGTCCACCGCCTCGCCTATACGGTGATAAGGCGAATATCCATAGAGCGCGGCGAAATCTTCAGGGTCGTCAACGGTCCCATACTCCTGTTTCCACTTGCGAGCATTGTCGAAGAGTTCATAGCGCAGCATGTCCAAAAGAGGGGCCATACAGAGCACTGCGCGAAACAAATCGGGCCGCTGGGTCATCGCGGCGGCGACAAGTAGTCCGGAATTGGAGCCTCCGAAGATGCCAATTGGTCGAGGCAAGAAGGAATGCCATCGGGAGAGCCACTCCGCGGCTGCGATGAAGTCGCTAATGGCAACCTGGCGTTTTGTTCTGCACGCCGCTGCGTGCCATGCTCTCCCGAACTCAGATCCGCCGCGGATGCCGGGCAATGCGAAGACGACCCCCAGATCGACCAAAAGCGTCACGAGGACAGAGAACTTGGGAGTCATCGAAACACCGAAACCTCCATAGCTGGTCATCACAACCGGGTGAGGTTCGGTAAGATCAAGGTCCCGTCGCATCACAAGGAACATGGGAATCTCGGTACCGTCATAGGAGGAGTACCACTCCTGATCGATTCGGAGACGGTCCGGATTAGAAGAGATATCGATCCTTGTAACCTGAGCGGGTATTGTTGGCTGAGATTGATACTCGTACACGGTGAGCGGCGCGCTGAAGGACTCATAGGTACAAAACAAGGAATCCGGGCATCTGGTCAATCTGGGCAGCAGTTGAATCGTGCCGTCGAGAGGGAGGGGTAGGGTCCCCACGCTGCGAGTATCCAAGGCATAAGCGCGGACGATGCTCTTCCGCTCAAACAGGTATCGCACATAGATTGCCTCGTTGGTGCAGACAAACTGCTCGATACGAGACGGCGTCTCAGAGACCACGACCCTCATCTCGTTTCCATCATTCGATAGCTCGATTAATTTGCCATTTGGTGCGCGCTCCTCAGTGAACACAAAGATGTGTCCCCGCTCTAAGAATGGTTCATATGGGAATGGTTTATTTACGAAGACTGGTCTCCACTCGGAACCTCCATCCTGACTGGCGCAATACAGATCGGTTTGAAGTTCATCGGCCGCTTCATGCCGGTAGATTGCACCGAGGCGAAGATCGTCTCCGGTGAGAATTAGGCGGCTGCGGGGGGTGCGTCTACGATGGAAAAGGATCGCATCATTCGATCCTCGGCCGAACTCATGAAACTGAACCGTATGGTCTTCCCTGCCGGACCGGTCCTCGTGGCAATAGAAGAATCCAGTGCCGTCTTGTGCAAATTGCAACCCGCGTGCGTAGCCGAGGGGTAATCGGTCGACGAGATGCTGACCGCTCGCGGTGACGACGAAATGGATCTCCATCGCATCCGAGCCTCCGTGCTTCAATTGATAGGCAAGGATCAAGCCATTCTCCGAGATGCTGTGTATGCCGACCGACGCGAACGGCCCGAAGGCTGATGGGTCAACAAGGACTCGTTCGTGATCGTCAACTGCGTCTCTTACGCAAATGCATCCCTGTTCCTGGTCTTTTCTTCTGCGGCGGTAGAAGAACTGGCAGGCCACCTTGACCGGCTGGTCTAGGACCTCCAAATTCAGATAACCGTCCACGCGCGCTCGCAGGGCATCAAGGCCAGGAATCTGCGCGAAATAGGCATCATGCCGCAGTTTCTGTTCGGCAATCCAGGCCGACGTCGCCTCTGAACTCCGGTCCTCGAGCCATCGGAAAGGATCAACGACCGTGACGCCATGAAGGACTTCGGTGACTGGTTCCGAAAAGGGTACATTCAGTCGCATAGGGCCCCCATGAACTCAGGAGCCTGAATGGCCCTGTCGAGGTGCCGCGCAAGGCTGCGTGCATAGCTCTCCGAGTGAGCAGCGTGACGGTATTCTGACTCGAATGATGGATCGCGGCCATAGAGATAGGAGACGATGGCGAGGGGCCGGCTCAGCGCCAGCGCGCGATCCAAGTCGGATTCCGACAGCAGGCCGTACCAGTGGCGCTTGTAGGCCGCAGTTAGCTGATGGGCCCACGTGCGGGTGTGGTCTTCACGTATTGCGAGCGCGCGCAGATGGTGGAACGTAAAAAATGGATTCCCAATCGCTGCTTCCGCCCAATCGGTAAATACGGCTTGCGTGCCGTCGAAGAGAATGTTGTCCCCATTCATATCGTTATGGATCAGAGTGTCAGGGACGTTGGCCGTCTGCATGGCGGCACAGGCCTTTTCCAAGAAACCACCGATCTCCTGGAGTCGTTTCGGCTCGATGGGGAGAACCGCAGTGGAGGTCTGCATCACCATGGCACTCTCGAGGTATTGCACAAGTTGAGGCAAGTGAGCTCGGAAGATAAGCATCCTCTGATCGAAAGATCCTTTAGAAAGCATGAGGTCCAGATGGACGGTGCTCGCCATTTGAAGTTGCGCAAGCGAATGTGCGGCTTGCTCAAAGGCATTGAGGCAGAGGGTTTCACTGAGCGGCTGGCCGCAATCCTCCATGATCCATGCGTTCCAATCCTCTCTTGTGGCAATCAGAGGAGGCACATGATCGGGAAAGCATCGGGCAAGAGTTGCAGTTATGCTAAACTCATGCAGATTGGGAAACCCGACAGCTTTTAGCCAGTATGCCGGGGCGCTTCGGGTTCCGAAACGAATAAGTGCAAATGACCTCCCTGCGTTGGCCTGGCGAATATCGTCGCTAAATTCAATGACGCGATCACGCACACTTTCACGAATCCAGGTTTGCGCCTCTTCAATCCACCCTATTCGTGAGAATGGGCTTTGATTGCATATATCTCCGGTGAGAATGTCACGCACGAGGGAAAATTCAGAAGGAGAAAGTTCTTGAGGGGGGAGTTCCTGAGGGTCGACAGGCTTCAGACCGTACGGCACCGATTGCCATTTTGGCAGGAATACTTCCATCACCGCACATAGGCCAAAATTGCTCTCAGCCGGAAGATAATCGATAACGATTGAATCCAGGTTCCAACGCTCCCGGACAGCCTCTGTTATTTCTTTTGCAGTGCGTGTCCACTTTGGGATGCTGATATGCGGCAACCGAAGCGCTTCGCCATCCCATTCCGCCAGAATAGTCCTCGCCCACGGTAAGACAAGTACCAGCCTATACCGGTTTTGCTCTGCGAACTGTTCGTTGGACGCCATAGTGGTACCTCAACATGCCTGATAGCTGTCTAGCTGCGGATCAGCTGTTTCGACTGCAACTGCTCCAGGAAGGTGTTGACATCTTTCTCTACAATGAGCGGATCCGTATTCGATTCGCAGGCAAGAGCACGTACGATCTGCTCAACGGGTAGTCCTTGTTGGAGCCGCTCCCAGATAAATCCTCCCGTAGAGTTCAGGGTCGTGATCTGGTTGCCCTGGATATCTAGGATCGCTGCGCCGTCCGGGTTGATAACAGTGCGAAGATTGCTCGATGAATCTGCCATGATTGTCACTCCGAAAAACGACTCATCATCTTTCGTCCGAATAATCTCAAAAAGTCATGCGAACCTCGATGAGCGCGCATGAAGTCCAGGAATCCTGGCCAGCGAGTGTATCGAGGACAACCGTTTGAATCTTCCCTTTCTCTTGAATGTGACTTCTAAGCTCGTCGTGGTGCGTTCCCAATCAAAAACACCGGATGATAGAAAAGTCGACTTTCCTCGAAACCGATAACGCCAGAAGTTCCCGGGAGTGTGGGAAGATCAGGGCTGTCTGGTGAACTGTGCATTCGATCATAAGCATCTCCGCAACTTACGCAGTTATTAAGAGAAAGTGACCAACGGCCTGGATTTCAGTTGCTCCATAAACTGTTCAACATCTTTTGTGACAACTGAGGTATCGGCATCAGTGTCGCGCGCCAGCTCTGTCACAATAGCGCCGACCTCTATACCTCTCTGCAATCGTTCCTAAACATAGAAACCGACAGCCTCGAGCCTCGTCTTTGCATTCCTGGAAGGTTCGAACATGACCGCGCCATCGTGGTCAACGAACGATCGGATATGAGCCGCCCTTCTGAGCATCGTTCTTGCCTCCAGATCCATTTGCGCGCCCACGTCTCAGCGGCCCACCATCGTCGCAGTTCCGCCCGCCTGTTACACAGGCAGAGAACACGGTAAAAAAATCAGATGGGTCAAGTGGATGGTTCTCAGATATGCCGGGGTAGGTCTTTCACAACGAGCATCAAAACCGGTGTTCCTGTGAGCGCAGTCACCAACAATCCAACTGTGCAGTGAGTCTGACACTACTCATCGTGAGATGCAACAAAAACCAATTCGCAGAAGGCGACAAAATGAGCGGCACGGAAATCGTTTAATCCTGGGACATAGCAATGGTCGACAAGGTCGCGGCTCGTCAGTCAAGCGAAGTGCGTTTTGTCTCATGCGAAATTCTTTCGCGCTTTCTACGGCTCCACTCGGATGGGGACTGGCTCGTATGCTGCTTGAAGAAGCGATTGAAGTCCCGCACGAGGTCGTAGCCAAGAGTCGCCGCTATCGCGCTGATCTTGGTGGGCGGCACTTCGCTGAGCAGTTGCTGAGAGAAGGCAAGCCGGGCCTCTACCTGGAACTGCATCATCGACCGCTGGTATTCGGCGGCAAATGTCCGCTCGAGCGTTCGCTTCTCAACTCCGAGTTCCTCTGCAAGAGTTCTGAACCGTAGTTGCACGTTTCCGTGGGAAACGGAAATGAAGTGATGGGCAAGACGCGCCGGGCTTTCAAGAAGCGCAGAAAGGGGATCGCTGCCAGGCGAAGTTCTCAGGGCGCGGATCTTCGCGACGACATCTTTCTCGATCGACGTGAGCTTGTCTGTGGGGAGGCTGTTCACAACTGTTCGCTCCGAACACAAGGTCGACGAAGCACCGAAGTGCAATCCCACCGCAACTGTTTCTTCGTGTCTTTGGCTTCCGTTCTTTTTACAATCGGTGACTCCAAGGTCCTGGCCGGAAAGAGAAGTGCCTTTGAACGGCGGATGACGGGGATTCACAGCGTGCTGTGTAGCGAATCGGACAACCAGGCGGAGTCGCCCGAACTCCGGGCTTCTCGAAGCGGTGCTCAAGGAGGCCTGCGGTCATGAAAAGTCCCTAGGCGCAAAGGCTGATTCGACGACCGAGCCGCAGTGGCTATTGACGAAGAGATCTCATGTGCGCATGTTCCTTGGCGACGCCCGCGTAAACTTTCTCCTCGAGTCCGGCAATGGTAATGACAGGCCACCCGCCATGCGAACAGAAGACTACATGGGCGAACGAGCATCAATCGTTTGCCGGGGCTTGTTGCTTATGCGAAAAATGGCTTGGTTAATGAGGGTCGGACCGTGCAGATTTGGACTAGAGTTTCTTCGGGGGATCACGGAGCCCCGCCCTGCAGGCGAAGATCGATCTCTGTTGGTTGTTGCTGCGTTCCGGATCGTTGCGCTTGCGAATTGCGCTTGGCCAGCCCTACGTTCCTTGGGCGGGCCTTGCTGCGATCATCGACCATCCATTGATGCGGAGTCTGATCGACAGCGCGCTACCTAAACGCAACTTGCGCTGGGCGCGGGAGTTGCTGGGATCGGGCTCTGCTACTTTGGCCGCTCAGCATTCTATGCCATGGGGTCGTTAGTTAATGTCTCCATTCCCCAATACTGGGTCCGTGCGCTGCACGTGGCGCTCCTCGATCAGATGAATCGGCTTTCAGTTGAATATCGCGAGCGAGCGCAGACCGGAGAACATCTGACGTGTCTCGAGCGCGATGTTGATGAGGTTGCGAATCCTGGTGCAGATGCGGCCAATCAAAGGATCCGGGCAATCCTGTTTGTTGTGCTTAGTCTGGCGATGATGACGAAGCTGAATCTGCCGATGACGCTCACCATGTTGCCCCTGATGCCGTTGTTGGCCGCCATCCAGCGGCGGTTTAGCGGCCTGCTTAAGATTCGGGCCGATGAGACCCGTAATGAGGTGGGTGAGGCTACCAGTTTATTTTCTTACAGGCAATCCAGCCGGCCCATGGATGGTTCAAGGGGCGGATGACGCTCGCATACATTGCTTATGAGAAACGGAGACAGAAAACACGCGCGCTGGTGGATAAGCCATTGCAGCTTTACCCGTTGTACGCGAAGTGGATCTCAGATCGCCTCGATTTCCACATCGAGAAGCGGAATCGGCTTGCTGATCAGGATGGGGCGATTTGGTTGGATAGCCTTTTGCACCTCCTCTCGCCGGCGGCGATCGATATTGTCTCTAATGGCTTCTGAGGTGCGCTCCACTGTTCCCGGCCCTGGTCGAAAGGAGCATGCTGACCATCTGAGTCTGCATGCCGCGCGCGCCGGGCGAGAATGCCGTATCCTAACCAGGCGTAGCGGGAACCAAAGGGTCGGGGTGATGCTGGTGTATGGACATCGAATTTCTTACAGAGCGATAAGCCTGAGAATGCCGGTGTGCGGAACTGCTGGGAGCGGATATCGGTCTTCAGAACGCTGTCGATCATCTGATTTGCGGCCGGAATGACCTCCTATCCCAACGCTCGGCTAACGGACCAATCTCCCACGGATCGCAAGAGTCACCCGGTGAGCTGAGGATTTGTCCAAGAGGCTCGGCCGCTGGAGAAGTCTTCAAATGCGATCGCCCTGTGGCTCCCATTGTGTCGACGAGAACGCCATCCTTCTGATTGCAGGGGAAGCCGTCGTTGCGGCCAAAAAGTATCGACTGCTGAAGCGCGAGAACACAGAGGAACTGAAGAGGATTGCTGTCTTCCCTTTACAATGCTGCGCGATGGAAAGTGGCGCCCCATAGACCGGCCTCGAATGGACAGAACAATTCAACGCCCAAGGTCCGATGCAGGCGATGTAGAGATGGATCCCAGGTACCCAGCCAAGTGATCCTGCCGATCGGAGCCTGACCTCTCATAGGTCAGCCGGCAAGTCGGACACAAACGACGGCACCGCACGCCCGGCCGGGAACAAATTTCGGAACAAGGAAAGAGACCCAGCTGAGAAGCCTCTGCTCAGTGACGCTTCTCGCAGAATGAGCAGAGAATTCGTCGTTTTCTTGGCGTATATGCCACAGGAAGACATGCTTCTGGGCAGATTTCAACAATTTCGGGGCTTTGTAAGCCGAGCATAGTCAAGGAGATTGCAAGAGAGAATTGCTGGTTTTTCATATACGTCACGAGCGAAAAGAATCGATCGGATTGCGAGGAAGAACTTTCTAGTCTCTGCGCAGCGCACATATGCGCTTCAAAGGAGATTCCCCATGAAAAAGCAATCTGTCGGAAAGTTAGCCCTGGCCTTAACTCTGCTCGCTTTGGCCGCTCCTGGCCTTCGCGCATCCACAACTACAACTCCTGCTGCTCCTCCTCCGCCGCCTCCTCCACCGCAAAGTGTCACAGGGACAGATCCGGTCCCGACGTCGCCGAATATCATCGACGTCGTCTTAACCATGCTGCATCTGGCGTAAAATGAGTCCCGAGCCTTATCGGGTTTTGCCGCCCATCATGGGAATTCGAATGCAGTTGACTGGTCTCGATCTTCCGTTTTGGGCGGCAGGATTTGTCGCTCACTCAATTCTGTTGTTCGTGCTTTGGGTCCGGAAGCGTGCGATAGCCTTTCCCGTCTTCACTGGGTTAATCGCTCTCAATGTTGCACGAACGATCGCGCTCTATTTCGTCCAGATTACTGGGACAAAGGTCGATTACTTCTACACCTACTGGTCTCTTGCTATCGTGGACGTTGCCTTTCAGCTCGGCGTCATCTATGAGGTGTCGTCCAGGATTTTCCGATCGAACGGCAATTGGGCAATCGATGCACGAGGTGGACTTGTAACTTGGATTTGTGGCAGCTTGCTCGTGGCTGGTGCATTGACCTGGATTCCGACACCTCCGACTAATCTGTGGATGCAGGTTGTCTTTATCAAGGGAAGCTTCTTTTCTGCTGCCCTGCTCAGCGAACTGTTCGTTGGAATGATTCTCTTGTCCGCGACCGCGGGAATTCCGTGGACGACGCATGTTGCAAGGATTTCAGGGGGATTGGGTTTTTATTCGGTCGTTACCGTTTTGGTTTCGACAGGAAATACTTATTTCGGACTGAAGAGCGGCTCTCATCCCTACAATGAGCTGGAACGAGCTCGGATGACAGTGTACCTGGGATGCGTTGTTTATTGGATAATTGTGTCATGGTTGGATGCACCGCCAATGTGCCGGTTGACAGAATCCATGCGCCAGCAGATCCTCGTTGCCCAAGGTCGTGCTACCGAAGACCTCAAATCACTGAAGTCACGCAAGGATCGATGGAAATGATCAGATGGTTCCTTTTCTAAGGGGCGTTCATCAGCAAAGTTGCGAGTTCAGACTGATATTCCGAACAGCAATATCAAAGGACCGTTCGTCGTCGCCCTGTCGGCACCAAGAAATTCAAGTCTGAGATGAAACCGGCTTCGACACGTGCCCGACCTCTTTGAGGACACGGAATCGTCTGCCGCCCCTAGCTTAAGCGCTATCGACGCCAGTCTCATCGGGACTTCTTGCGGCACGAATCCCAAGCCAAGAATTCCAGTGTAAGTCGTTATATGGCATGATGATAGGGACTCAGCGCTATCACAGCGCACTTCGACCGTTGTCGGGGCTGCGACGTTCCGACCCTCGTTGCTAAACCAACAAACTTCATGGCAGCCTGCGTGGCGCTTTGATCCCACATTTGGCGTTCGTGCGGCCCTTTTGCGTCCAAAATAGTCTGTTTTGGACTATTCCGAGGGAGTTTATAGCGTGGACGTCAGCGGACGTTCATGGCAAGAAGCAAGTCAACATTCACTCACGACAACACGATCTTTCGCGAACTCCTCCGGAAAGAACGGGAGGACGCCGGAATGACGCAGGTCGAACTAGCGAGGAATTTGAAGCAAACTCAATCCTACGTCAGCAAGTGTGAACGCGGCGAACGCAGACTGGACCTTGTTGAAACGCGTTGGTACTGCCAGGGCATTGGGATAGCATTCAGTGAGTTCGCCGCTAAGTACGACGCAGCGGTTGAAAATGCCCACGCTTCGAAAAGTACTTAGTCCCATCGAGGAGTAAGTATAGGACGGGTGCACTCGCCACCGGGTTCTTTGCAAGGGAAACAGAACGAGTAAAGGTCTTCTCATCCAAACGGGAGATCTCTCCCCGGCTTTGCCTGGGGAGCAGTGGAATCTTGACGATTTCAGCAGCATGTCAGGTTTTGCTTTTGTTGCTGTTGCTCTCATCGGTCGCAAAAAGGCCCCTCAGAGGGGCCGGCAACCGAAAAGCCCGGCTCTGCCGGAGGATAGTTACTGAGTCTCAGTGCAGCGCGGGCATCCGGATCGCCTGATACGGCGGCACGACACCCACTGGCCTATTTGGCGAACATGAGGCTCGGCAGAAAAATGATTTTGCTTGTTCTTTTTTGTTCTCAGACGCAATTCGGCCTCGCCTGACCAGTACATACCTGTAAGTGCAACCTATCGTTTCTCTTATGGAGGTCTTCGTGGGCAACTTCGGTGAAAAGCTAAGGAACATTCGTGTTCGCTGGGGACTCTCACTCCGGGAGGTCAAAGAGCGGAGTGAGAAACTTGCAAAAAACTGGGGCAACAACTCTTACGAGATATCCGGAAGCTGGTTGGCAAGATTGGAGAACGGAAACCACGAGATGACCGTCCCGAAACTCATCACGCTTTCCACGATCTACAGCGAATCGGCGGAGGAATTGCTCCGCGAGTTCCAGCCGAAGATGGGCAGTTCTGGAATCGACCTGTGCCAGGAGCTATCTGGACCGAATACCACTCAGCTTCTGACAGGAGGCCAACTCTACGCTCAGGCCCGACTGCTTCTCCCGGACGACTTCAGCTCGGCCTCGATACCCGAAGACACATCGCTGCTCCCTCCTGAAGATGAGCCAACGTCGAGCCCCTACCGCTGGGTGATCATTGGACGCAAAGATCGCACCCTCGCCCCGATGATTCAGCCAGGCTCCATTGTGAAGATCGATATTCAAAAGAAGGCAATCCTCTCCCGCAAAGACTGGACAAACGAATTTGACCGGCCAATTTACTTGATACTGACGCCCCGAGGATTTGTCTGCGGCTGGTGCGAATTGGCCGAGGGAGGATTACTGACCGTGGTCACCCACTCCCTGTCGGGAAAGCCACTTCAGCATTGGAAATACAAGACGGAGGTGGATGTATATGGCCGAGCGGTTGCAGTCTCGATGCGTCTGACTGCTTGATTGAACCATGACCCTCTAAAGCGCACTGCGCACATCGGCGGGCATGGGAATGCCGCCTGCTTCATAGAGTGACAAGACCCGGCGTGTCATCAGGTAGTAGGCGGCTACTGTGTTCTGAGCATAGTTGGCGAACCAACCATCCAAGGCTTCAGATCGAGCAGCAGATCTCAAACGGTCGACGTGCCACTCAATCTCCCTTGCTTTGATTCTTAACTCCTCGGCGGTCAGAAGAGCCTCGGGATACCTCTTCTGAAGATAGAACGCCATGTCGATCAAGACGCGACTATTTCGTTCCAGAGTTTCGAGCCCCTTCATGCCGCCAACGAGGCGCCATATTTCCTCTGGTTTTAGTTCCTTCGCGGCGTCATCCGTTCTGGGCTGGCCTGACGGATCAATCGCATCTAGTGCTACCTGCTGGATGTTTTCGCGATTTACCGCTGCCAGTCGTGCCACTAGTGTCTCCCAAGTAGTCTGCGAAGTCCTGTACGATCGACGATAGAAATAACCATAGGCGGCAACTGCTGCCACAAGAGCAAGAAACACTCCAACGGCTATGAGGTAGTAACCCATTTGGCTATTCATAATCGTCTCCGTGAACGAAGCGATTTAAGATTGAGCTCAATATTGCTGTCAAGGGCGATTAGTTGCCGCCGCATGAATTCCATTATTTCACGGGATTGCGGAGCGTCGCGCCAGAGCACGATGATCCAGTACCTGACCCAACCAGTATATACGCAAACATAGGGGCGACGTCCGCTCGGGCGGACCAGGTGAGACGCCACTCATATAGGATGCCGAGCTGCAATGCTCAATCGAGTACTTCCAGGTACCAGAACCTATAGAAGAAAATTGCGTCGGAGAAGTGGGGGATAAAGGGGTAAGAGATATTCAATCACAAAATACACTATGAAAAAACTGAAGTTGCAATTTTGCTTAGCGCGCGAGGGGAATTCGGCCTGTGGAGGCAAGCCGCGCGGGGAAAGAAAACCATGTGGCAAAGCCGTGTGAGTACGGTCAGGAACCCTGAGAGTATGGTTGGAGCAATACGGGACCGAAATCTGTGCGTGGCTCTGCCAGCGAAGGCGGGTTTTCGACTGCAAGGTTATAGGCGTGGGGCTTTCTGCTCTCATACCGCATTGGCCTTGGGGAAAGCACCTCCTGGCTGTGCGGAACGCATCGATCGCTTTGAAATGTCGGTAAAAATGGTCAGCATGGAAGCTGGAAAATTCAGAGCCTCCCTCGGGCATGGCGGACGATCCTCCCGGCAGTCTGAAAGAGCCACCGGCGCACGAACTGCACCTGCATCCCCGCCCAATTCTTGTCCAGCGCATGTGTCGGAAAATTAAGAAATCGTTTGTAGGTCAGCACACCGATGGCATGATAGCGATAGGCTTCAGTTTAAGTTACTAAGGGCGGCTCAGTGGATCAGACGAAAGGCCTTTTTGCGTCTCGTTCATCGTATCTACCGTCTCGGCAATCTCGCCATCGCTTTACTTGTTTCACTCGCCTTCGGGCAAGGCAGCAATCGCACAACGTTGCCGGATTGTTCGCATCTGTTGAAGATACTGGCTTGATACGCCGCGCTGTCGGCGCGCCCCACTCCAAGCTTGACCCCTGCGGGCGGGCCAGCTTCGCAGCTCTGCATGAACTCCAGATTCCTGGCCGCCGGAACTGTGTTGCCCTCGCGAAACTCGTAGCCTGCTACGTGCCAACGTTTCGGCATCAATCTGGGAATTTCGTGCGGATTCACTCCCCGGTTCGCCTGTTCCCCTATAATTGTCGCGATGAAAACCCTCACTTTCCTGGCATTTCTATGGGCGACTGTTCCTGTCGCAGCTCAGACAAAGAGCCACTTGTCGGCCAACTCCACTGCTTTGGCCACGAATGAACGGCTTGGAACCGTGTCGTTTCCGGTCTCCTGCGCAACGGCATCGCAAGCATCCTTCAACCGTGCGGTGGCCTTGCTGCACGACTTCTGGTATGAAGAAGCGCGGGCCCAATCCGATCGGATCCTCAAAAGCGATCCAGGTTGCGCGATGGCGCATTGGGGAGTCGCGATGAGTGTCTTCCATGAGATATGGGACCGCCCCGATGCGAAGGCCATCGAACTGGGATGGGCGGAGATGCAAAAGGCCTAATCGTTGACCGCCGGCACGGAGCGCGAAAGAGACTATATCGAAGCTCTCGCCGGCTTTTTCCGTCCCGGCCCCCAGGACTTTCCCGTCCGCATTGCAGCTTATTCTCAGGCGATGGGGAAACTGTACGCTGACCATCCCAGCGATGTGGACGCAGGCGCCTTCTACGCACTCTCCCTGCTCGCATCCAAGGCCCCGGACAACACAAGTCTCGACCAGGAGCACAAAGCGATGGCAGTTCTGACGCCGCTTTTCCAGAAGTATCCCGACAATCCCGGCGTGGTGCACTATATCATTCATGCCTGCGACAATCCAAACATGGCCGCGGCCGGGCTGGCCGCCGCCAACCACTACGGCGAGATTGCGCAGTCGGGACCGCACGCCTTCCATATGCCGGGACATATCTATGCGCGACTGGGCCTGTGGAGGCAGGACATCGCCTCTCAACTCGGCTCGATTGCAGCCTCACAGGGCGCGGAGGCACGCGGCGAAAGCGGCATCATGGATGAACCACACTCCTACGACTTCCTGCTCTATGCGTATCTGCAGAGCGGCCAGGACGCTCGCGCCAAATTGGCGCTCGATCAGAGCGGGGAAACTTTGAAGATGCTCGAGTCCATGCCCGGTATGGGCTCCGGATACATGGATGGAATGATCCCCTATTATCGGACCAAGCTGCCCGTCTTTTACGCGCTCGAGATGCGCGACTGGAGGTCGGCGGCAGCACTTGAACCCGTGGCCGGCTCGACACCCCAAGTGTCGACCCTGGTGTATTGGGCGCGGGCGGTGGCCCACGGACGTTTGCGCCAGCCGGAGCAGGCCCGCACCGACCTTGCCCGATACGACGAGCAGTTGGCGGAAATCAGGAAGGGCAATCGCGCATACATAGCAGAGGGAACCTTCACGAAGATCGAGCGCGTCGAAATGCTGGGATGGGTTGCTTTCGCAGAAGGCAACCAGGACGAGGCTTTCAAGAACATGAGGGCAGCGGCCGACCTGCAGGACAAGGTGGGCCAGGGAGAGGTTGACATCCCGGCGCGCGAGATGCTGGCTGACATGCTCCTGGAGACTGGCCACGCGCAGCAGGCTCTCAGTGAATACGAGGTTGCGCTCAGACTCAGCCCGAACCGGCTGAATGGCCTCTACAACGCGGGACGTGCGGCAGAGGTTGCGGGAGAGAAATCGAAGGCGCGATTCTACTACGCGACGCTGATGAAATCCACGAACAATGGCAAGAACTCCACTCGGCCGGAGCTCAGCGACGCGAGACGGGTGGTCTCGGTCGCCCAGACGGCAGCAAATTAGGGAGGGGAGGATGTTCACCGATAACTGGCTCTGTCGGCAAGTGGCGATCGAAATGAGCGATGTTCCCTGAAAAGGGGTAAAACCCTTCCGAGCTTATCGATCTATCGTGCGTAAGGCGCCACGTTGCTATCTTTCTGCCGATTGACGCGCGAACTTGTCAGATGGAGTTTGATGCCGGCAACTGACGGGTCGCCCTGCCAGCGCCGAATCTCCGGCAGTGCAGTCGGTCGAAGGGGATCGATGGCAACGAAGGCGGAAAGCCGATTCGGATCGCGACGGGCGAGCCCCACCGTCCAGTCGTTTGCCGCGCAGATCACGGAAGCCGGCTCACATCCAGGGTCTCGAGAAGCAGCGTTCCCATGGGGTAAGCCTGTCCCATTGGCGTTCGCAGTACTTGTTCGACCCCTCGATTCGGGGGTGTTCAATCGGGTGCGCTTTCCGTCGGAGGCTGGCCTTCGATCGCCAGCCTCCCCAGGGCTGGTTGCCAATATGCCTTGAGCACTACACTGGATCGGATGAATGCAGACATTCCCCCTAAGAACGAGGGGGCCCATGCATCCCTCTGCGAACCCCCAGGGGAGATTCGAGGTGGCTTACGTCAGAACGTCTCTACTATACAGATCCGTTTCTCAGCAGGTTTACCGGAACGGTATCCGACGCCCGTGAATTCGACAGCGGCCACGGGGAGTCAACCTGGCAGCTAACGCTGAATCGTACTGCCTTTTATCCGACCAGCGGTGGACAGCCTTTCGATACAGGCGTGCTGAGCTCGAGGGCGAGCGCCGGGGCGGTGCTTGAAATCCCCGTAGAAAAGGTGGAGGAGGACGAAGAAGGGGCAGTATGGCATTTCGTGCGACAACCGCTTGCCGCCGGGACGCAGGTGGAGGGCCACATCGACTGGGACAGGCGATTCGATCATATGCAGCAGCACACGGGACAGCATCTGCTTTCTGCGGTGTTTTTCCAGGAACTCCAGGCGCCAACGGTGTCCTTTCATTTGGGAGAAAGCACTTCGACCATCGATCTGGCCGGCGGGTCGCTGGCGCCTGAAGGCCTCGAACGCGTGGAGCGGATTGTGAACGACATCATCGGGCAAGACCGTCCGGTGACAACAGGCTTTGTGCCCCACGCCGAGGCTGAGGCCATGCTAGCCGCGGGCGAGCTTCGAAAACTGCCCGATCGGCAGGGTACCATCCGCCTGATCGAGATTGCCGACTGCGACCGTAACGCCTGCGGGGGAACGCATGTCCGCTCCACCGGGCAGATCGGCGGGCTACTGGTGCGGGGCGTAGAGAAAGTGCGCCAGGGCGTGCGCGTGGAGTTCGTCTGCGGATTGCGTGCGGTTCGGGCGGCCCGGACAGATCGTAAGGTCCTGAGCGAGACTTCGGCTCTGGTTTCAAGCGGGGCGTCTGATTTGCCGGCCGCGGTAGGACGTCTGCTGAAAGAGGCCAAGGCCTCTGCCAAGGAGCGCCAGAAGCTGCACCAGGAGCTGGCGGCATTTGAGGCCGCGAGCCTGGTCAAGGATGTGCCGATCGACAATGGGTTGCGGCTTGTGGTTCGCGCGTGGAAGGACCGGGATCGCGATTACGTGAAACTGCTGGCCTCGCGGACTGCCGCCGCCGCTCCTTCGACCGCCGTGATTTTCTGCGCCACTGATACCGACCCGGTACGCGTGTTCGTGGCGCGGAGCCTGGATCTGGACTTCAACTGCGGCCGGATTCTTCGCGACACGCTCGCCCGCCTGGGACTGCGGGGTGGAGGATCAACCGATCTGGCACAGGGAGACGTTCCAGCCGAGCAGGAGCCGGAGTTGCGGGCTTCGATAACGGAAGCAATTCAGAGGCCCATGGAAGAGGCGCAAGGACGGCACTGAGATGAGGAATGCTGCGGGAGGGAAAAATTCCCTCGCCCAGGCCTCCAGAGGAACGTGATCGTTTTGATTTCGATGATGATGGAGGACCTGGGGACACTAACAATTTTCGAAGCCTGCCAGTGTTCATATTCCTTCGGATCGCAGCCAGGCGAAGACGGCTCATCTTCCATGCCGCCACCGCTGTCGCCGTCTTTCCAGCCCTATTTGACGTCAGCAGACAACCCCGATTCGTCAAGGCGCGCATCGAGCGCTTGGCCAGAAATGGAGAGATCAGTGCGGATGGGTGCAGAACGTTTGCGTCGCAACAGGCGATGAATGAGATCAGAATCTAAATTCGTACCTCCTAATCATAGGTGCCCAGCTCGGTGCTCTGTGTCGCCTCCGGGTTTGTGCTGCATCAGCTTGGCGGCGGGTGCCGACCTTCCAGTGTTCAATCTTGCCGTCGTCCAGGAGGTGGATGAGCGATGACCGAGAGGTGCTCAGGTGTCCGCGGCCTTCTGCGTTTTGGGAGTTCTCAACTGATTGACTGCGAGGGGCGCGCTTAATATAATGGGCGCCTGCAAGCGTAAGCTGACAAACCGACTTTAGAAGCAGGAATCGATGATAGAACATCGAATGCAGCGAACGTTTCATGGCGAAAAACGGTCATTCGCTTGGCTGTTGAGATTCACTGATTGCCGCAAGAATGCGAGCGAGCTCGCTTTAGTATTGGCTTGGCTAATCCTCGCCACGTCGCGCGCGCCCGCGCAGAATGCGGTGTGCAGCGGAGGATATGGCCGGTTTCAATCCACATTCGAAACCGGCATTACGGTAACAGTGGATGCGGTGCGCAGTGGAGGCTTCGCGACAAAGTCCTGCGAGGCGGTATTGAGTCAGGCCGAACACCATACGAGTGCTGTCCCCAGCGCCGGACAGATCGACATTGATGTTCTGGGAGCAGACTTAGGGTTTGGAGTTCCCGTAATTGCATTAGACGTGCGGGAAACCGAGCAAGATTCGCGATCAAGTTATGAAATCTGGACACTGGAAAAGCAGCCGCGGCTTCTGACCACATTGACAGGCGGGGATTCTTATCGCGCGCAGGACGCCGATCTCAATGGATATGTCGCGATTTGGACCTCCGATGCATCGGCGGTTGAGGCTTTCGATGGGCTGACTTACGCCGATTATTCTTCTCCGCCGACGGTCGTTCTGCGCTTCGAGCATGGCAATCTCGTCGATGTCAGCGCTTGGTACCGCGCGCAGTACGATGCGCAAATTAAGGAATTGCGCTCTGCGCTGACGCCTACGCAACTGGCCGAATTCAAGAAGAGCGACGGGCGACTGGCCTTCGGTTCTGTTTCAGCATCCAGCTGGGTTCAATTGCGAAAAACGAAGGCTGCAGTGCTGGAGATTGTCTGGGCATACCTCTATAGCGGACGCCCCGACCAGGCATGGACAGAATTGCAAGCGGCGTGGCCGTCGTCCGACGTGGCACGAATCAAGAGCGCGGTCATTGCTGCGCGCGCTGCCGGGATTGACAGTCAGGTGAAGACAGTCGCTTCCTCTAAGCTGCCCGCAAAATGGAATTCCACCTCGTTCCTATATGCCAACCGGCGCAGTGAAAGGAAGGAAGGAGCAGAGGCGCCGCCGGTTTCCCCTGGTGGTGTACTGAACATGGCGGGCACGGAAAAGTTAGGCGATGAGAACAGACCTCGCGATATCTCCGTCGATGCAGCTCCTCAGCCGATTTTGCTGTGGCGACCTGCGCCTCCTGAGCAGGAAATCGGGCAGCTCATGCAGTCGAACGAATTTATTGAGTTGACTGTCGACGAAGCTGGGAAAGTGTGGTCAGCTAAGATGATCTCTCCAAAGACCGATCCCAGCCTAGTAAGCGCGGCAGCGGGTTGGAAGCTGATTCCTGCACTGAAAGATGGCAAGCCGGTCGCCTACCTTTCGAAGATGACGGTCAATCCGTACAGATGAACGGAAGCTCCACGAGAGGCGAACGGGAAAGGCACCACAATGACCCAGTCCTTTTCTGTCGCCCTCGTCCTGGCGGGAATTGCATTGCAAGTGGTCTTCCCGGGATACTTTTCGCCAGGCCAGGCGCTACGAATTGTCGATGGAATCCACCAGCAGGAACCATCGACGCCATATACGTTAAAGGTCGATAGCACTGAAGTGATGCTGAATTGTACGGTGCTGAACGACCAAGGTCAGCTTGTCGACGGATTAAGCGCAGGGATTTTTAGCGTATGAAATGACGGCCGTCCTCAAAGCTTGGTATTCGTTCAACAAACCGATTCACCGGTATCGATCGCTTTGGTGATCGATAGCTCCGAATCGATGCGTGCTAAGCAAGCGGCTGTGAATGCGGCGGCGATGGATCTGCTTCAGGCATCCAATCCGGCTGACGAGACCTTCGTTGTTAATTTCTCCAATGAAGCTTGGCTCGATGAAGATTTTACCAGCGATCTCGGGAAAGTCCGGTCCGGTTTGCTTGACGCGAGGATTGGAGGAAACACGGCCCTGTACGACGCCGTGATCACGGCGGCCGCAAAGCTCGAGCAAACCGGAACACGGGCAAGAAAGGCTCTGGTTGTCATAACGGACGGAGAGGACGACCGATCCAGAGCCACGCTGAAGGGCGCGATTCAACATGTCCAGAACCTGCAAAGTCCTGTGATTTATTCGCTGGGCCTACTATATGACAGGCAAGCAGGGGATAAAGGCGGCCGTGCGCAGCACGACCTCGAAGCGTTATCGGCAGAGACCGGAGGAGCCGCATCCTTCCCCGAATCCAGTGCCGATATCGAAGCTGCAGCTCAGGCGGTCTCACGGGCGATTCGAAAGCAGTACACGCTTGGGTACCGTCTGAAGGAATCCACAGGTGGAGGCAGTTATCATAATTTAAAGGTGAAGGCAGTTTCTCCCGCTTCCGAGACACTTACTGTTCGAACTCGGCGAGGTTATATTGAGAGCAAAGATTGAACAGCTTTGTAGCAACTCACGACGCTTCTACTAGTTGTTTCATGGAGAATCTGAAGACGCCATAGCTACTCCTATGAATTGCCATCATCCGGATGTCTTGTGGTACGCCGACGGATGAGATGGGCTCCATTACCTTTGAATGAGGTTGAAGCCCTACCGGGAATTGCTTCGCCTGCAGGGCTGCTTGCGATCTCAATGAGGACTGCATCAGGCCGTACCGATAGGCAGCGTGCGTCTGGCTTATTCCATAGCCGTTGCCGGCCTTCTTTTGGCGAACGAGATCCGATCCAGGCCGAATCCTATTGCCTCCGATTACTATGGATACGTGCAGACCCTACAAAAACTTCTCTTCTCTCTGCCCCTGTGGGCCCTTGCCGCTCAGGCGCAGACCCTTGCCATTACCCACGCCAACGTCATCGACACCATAAGCGGCACCATCCAATCCGACACCACCGTCGTCATCGATGGCAATCGCATCACCCGGGTGGAGCACAGCACCCGGCGCGACCCCAAGGCTGCACAGCTCATCGACGCGCATGGAGCATATCTCATCCCCGGTCTGTGGGATATGCACACGCACGTCTACTTCGACAGCACCGCTGCCGATGGAACGGATATTGTGCTGCCGCTGTTGCTGGCTAACGGCATCACCGGTATCCGCGACATGGGCAGCGCACTCGATTCTGTGCTTCACGCCCGCAGCGAGATCGCCGCACACCGTCTGCTCGGCCCCCGCATGGTCGTCTCCGGCCCCATGCTGGATGGCCCGGCATCGCATTACCGGGCAGCCATTGCCATCACCACTCCTGAAGATGGACGACAGGCGGTCGATATGCTGCACAGCCGTGGGGTGGACTTCATCAAGGTCCAGTCCGGCGTTCCCCGTGAAGCGTACTTCGCCATCGCCGACGAAGCCAAGAAAGTTGGCATCATCTATGAAGGCCACGTTCCAGATGCTATCCGCGCCTCGGAAGCTGTCGCCGCCGGCCAACACACCTTCGAGCATCTGATCGGCATCTTTGAGGCCAGTTCTCCGGACGAGACCAAGTACCTTACCGGTAAGAAGACGGTGGGCATGTTTCTCACCAGCTACGACCCCAAACTGGAAGACAGCATCATTCAACTTCTGGCGCAAAAGCAGGTCTGGCAGTGTCCGACTCTGTTCTGGGAGCGGGGGCAATGGCTGGTCGACGCGATCGACTACAGCCAGGATCCTGATTTGGCCTATGCTCCCCGCTCGTGGGTGGAAAAACATTGGCCCGCAGCGCAAAAGGGAATCATGAAGACCCTCGACGTGGATCCGCTGCCAGTGCGCGAAGAGTTCGTGCTCCATGAATTGGAGATTGTTCGCAAACTTCATGCGGCCCAGGTTCCGTTTCTTGCGGGCACAGACACTCCCGCGGGTGTGGATGTGATTCCTGGCATCAGCCTGCATCTGGAGCTGCAGCGGTTCGTCGCGGCAGGCTTTACTCCGCTCCAGGCGCTCCAGACGGCTACGCTCAATCCAGCCAGGTTCCTCAACCGGCTCGATGAATTTGGGACGGTCCAGCCAGGCCGGATCGCCGACCTCGTTCTGCTGAATGCAAACCCTCTGGTAGACATCGCCAATACGCGCAAGATTGCGGCGGTCGTCAGTGACGGTCGCTATCTGTCGCAAGAAGATCTCACGCAGCTTCAAACCAAGCTCAAACAACTCGCAGCCACTCGATAGTGCATCGTCGGGCTGGAGGCAGTCGTTGGGGCGGGCTTTCAGCCTTGATGGTGCTGGATGCCCGTTACCCGGGCCCTCATGGGGAGGAGAGATACGGTATGCTGCAGGGCGTCCACGAAAAGGCTTTTTTCGAATCTACGAGATATGAGGCTGCTGTCCCCGGAGGCGGCGAGCTTCAAAATCTACTATGAAGTGACAGCAACACCGGCGGGTGCAAGATTTTCTTAAAACCCGATCCGCAAAGGCGGCGTGGCCAGGGACGAATGCGTCTTTGACGCCATGGGCGGCAAGCGGTTGCACTGTGAGGTAGTGAGCGGCGCCGAGGCTTAAAAGGATGCTTTGATGGCGGACGCAGATCTGGATACCGACTACATCAAGGTGACGCTGACGCGCCCGGTCGAGGAGCATGGGCCGGGGCGGGTCAGCATCGTCAAGACCTATGAGGACGCCAAGAGCTGCTACTTGGATGGTAAGGCAATCGTCTTCAAGCGGCCCTTGGGCATCGAGAGTGCATTGTTCTGTTCATCAGCAGCTCGGGTCCGGATGAGATTTCTCGTTGACCCGCTTCGGGTTCCTGATCTTCAGCGACTTGGCGGCTCCTGCGCAATCAGGAATGATCTCTTTTGGGCGGCGCCCGACTCCGAAGAAAGGGAGTATTGAACCTGGTAAGAACCGGGTTCTAGATTCTCTCTGTCGATGAAAAGCGCAAGATAGGCTTTCGGGCCAGTTCTGCGCAGCGGAACGTTGGCTGACTTCCAGACTGTCGCCGGGCCGCGTAGCAGGTTTACGTTCCACCGGCTGTCTCCAGCGGGCGGATTGCGGACTTCAACTTCTAGCTCAAGCAACGATCCGGTGGCCGGAAGGGCGAATGCCGGAAGAGCGGATGGCCCGCGCGGTACATCCGCGGACAGGAATGCGAGAAATATGGGATGACCGTCGGTCGGAGATTGATTGGGACTGGGTGGCCCCGTCAGCGCCTGAAGCGGGGTGTGCAGATTCGAATTTTCGCGTATCTCGCGAAGATAAAGGATGGAGACAACGAGCAGCAGGGCTGCAAGCGCTGGCGAGACGAAAAAGAATATGCGGCGGTAGGGCAGCGGAGACAGGTTCTGCAATGGCTGCTTATCGAGCGCTGCAAGGAGGGTACGCAGGGAGTTCACCTGGGTCTGCAGTTCGGGCGAACGGGCGCACAGGGCGCGGAACCTCGCATCCTCTTGCGGGGAAAGTCTGCCTTGCAGAAAGTCTTCAATCAGAGACTCCCGCTCTTCCTCAATTGCGCGGTGAAGATCGTCGTCGGAAAAGAGGCGAGCATCTAGATCATCTGCTACGTCGTCCGGCAGTCTGCCAAGAAGGTAGGCGCGCAACTCCCTCGGTTCCGTTTTCATTCCCCTTCACCCTACCTCGACCACGAGGTCTTTCTTATCATCGCTTTGCTGCCTCTGGGGCGGTCACACAATCTCGCAGCCGCTGCCGCGCCAGAAATATGCGTTGCCGCAGTGTATTTGCCGAGATTCCGAGCCGTTTGGCGAGCTTGCCGCGAGTCTTCGTCGGCGTACCTTCGGTCTCCAGGTAGTAGCCTCGAAGAAGCTTGGCTTCTTCAGGGCGCAGCGTCTTCAGGCATCGCTCCAGCCGAGCGATCTCTTCTTCACTACTCTGAGTGGCGGAAGGAGCCGGTACGTTATCCCAAAAATCATCTTCCTTCGTCTCCGACCGATTTTTCATCTGTTCCAGAGCGAGATGTCGTCCTATACCAAGGGCAAATGCCGGGATTGAGGCAATGGCTGTCCCTTCTACGATGCGCCGCGCCAGCCGATCGAGAGCTTCATCAGCGAGATCTTCCGGGAACTGGAGAAGGCGCCGCGAGAAGAACAGAATCAGCTTCGAGCGCAGCCGCTCATATTCAAGGCCGCTCTCTTCCGGCGTCTGTCCCAGTGCGGCGAGCAACGCCGGAATGCTCGTCTTCGAGACGCTGCGCCGCATGAGCAAAGGGTCTCCACTCTTCGGAATGGGGTGCATTTCCATTTACGGAATCGGCCGCCAGTCGCCGGCAAGTACAAAGCCGGCCCAGTAATAAGGGTCGTTCCATTGCGGGTCGGCAGCCATTGCCAGCTGCGTCCTCTGAAGAGCTTTCGCGGGGGAATGCGTCTGTTTCATCGCCTGATAAAAGTGACCCATCCACTCGCTGGTCGCCTGGTCGTCCACCTCCCAGAGAGTTCCCAGCACGCGTTGGGAGCCTGCGGCGAAGAATGCCTGGGTAAGCCCTCGCAGGCCCTCGCCGGGAACCTGGGCTCCAAGCGCCGTATTACATGCGCTCAACACCACGAGTTCCAGTGGCACATGCAGATTGCGGATGTCTCCATACCAGAGCAGGCGCTTGGAATTGAATTGCGAACCGGAACTGTCTCCGAAGGAGAGCGCGGTCAGCTCGGCATATTTCTGATTGAGAACAGCGTGCATCGCGAAGTGGCCGATCGTGAACTGCTGCCAGTCCAGGTTTTGCATGGTGGATGGCGAGAGGGATGCGGATGGGAAGGTTTGAACGGCATCGGCCCCGAAGATCTTGCGGATGGAGTCCGCCTCGTTGCCGGTAAATGGAAGTGAGGCGAGTGCGCCGGTATAGGAAGCCATCTCGCGTCCATGCCCCGCCGATCGGCTGTCTGAGGAAGGATCGGCCGTAAAGACCGCCAGCCGCACTGGGCGGGAATTCATCGATCGCTCTTCAAGGAAGGCGAAGATGCTGGCCGAAGGCTCGTTGAGAAAGCCGATCCTGCGAAGCCGCCGGTCGGGTCCAGAAATCGTTGAAATCCCTGGCAGGACGGCCAGGGGCACGGTTTCGACGGCGCCATCTCCGACAACCAAGACGGTCGATGTGGAGGGTAAGAGAGCGCCACGGGGGAACAAGGTGATGGCCAGATCTGCGCCTAGCTGCTTCCAGCGTGCTTCCTTTGCAGCTTGCGTCCGAACGCTTTCTTCGGCCGAGACGCGGGGATCGCGCGCCGAGGTTGCCAGCAGCGCCTTTCGAAACGATGCACACTGATGATCGAGGACCGCGGCCGGCGGCAGGCGGAAGCTTCGTATCCCTCCGCGGGTCAGGCTCCATGCGTAGCTTCCACTCTCTCCTGCCCAATATTCCATCAGTACGGAGTGGTCGTCGGGCAGCAGGCCTTCGAGCGATTCGAGCGTCAAAGCAGAAGCCGACGCGTTTTCCGCCTGGCCGCTCTCAGCTATCTCTCGACGCAGCTCACTCTCTGCAACGGTCAGCCGCGCGATAGCTGAACGCCTGGAAATCTCGGATCGACTCTCCTGTGAGCCTCCATTGCCTGACTGCTTTGCATCGAGCCTTCGCAAACGTCTCTGCAAATCCTCGTACTCCGCAATCAGTGCCTGCGATGCTGCGGCACGCACGTCGCTGCTGGCCGTCACCTGGTCCAGCAGTGTGCGAGCGCGGGCGCGCTCTGCAATCAGGAAAGCGCGCCATGCGTAGCCTTCGCCAGGATGGGAAAGGCCCATGCGCATCAGGATCTGAATTTCGAGATCGTAGTAAGCGTGCTGCGAAGCAAAATAACTGGTGCGCAGATCCTGATCGCGCAAATGGCCGCGAATGGCCTCAATCGCACCCAACGCACGTTCGCAATGCGTCTCCGCTTCCTCCAGTGCGCCGGATTTGAATTCGATCTCCGCGAGTCCTCCCTCGGCGCGAATCCCGGTATAGGTGTCGTGCGCGGCAACGGCCGCCTGGCGGCATTGCTCATAGTCGCGGCCTGCCAGCGCGAGGTCGTGCTCTTGCCCCGCAGTGTCACCGAGAAGGCAAAGAGTCTCGGGCACGCTGTCGGCTTCGTTGATTTCGCGCGCCAGTTTGAGCGCTTGTTCGAGATTCTCTCGTGCGTGTTTACTCGAACCCTGCTGCAAAAAACTTTTGCCGATGCCTCGGAGCAGGAAGGTTCGCGCGCGATCGACCGAGCTCTTCTCCGCCAATTGCAGGCCGCGGGTGTAATACGCGCGGGCAGCTACGGGCTGATTGCGCTCGAGCAGTAAATCGCCATAGTCGTCCAGGGTATTCAATTCACCGGCAGTCTCAGGATTACTCTTCCATATCTTTGTAGCTTGATTGAGAGCATCCTCAGCGCGGGTGAAGTCTCCCATCAGCGTGTAGAGCACGCCCATATCGCTCCAGATGTAACCCTCCAGGCGAGGGTCGGGAGCGGTCTTCAAAAGAAGAAGCGCGCTCGCATACGCGCTATAGCCTGATTCGAGGTCCCCTTCACTTAGATCGATCGCTCCGATCTCCTCATCGATGCCAAGCTGACGGTGCGCGTCGCCAAGCTGCGCGGCCAGTTCTGCGGCTCTGGTCGCGTGCTGTAATGCAGACTCGGACTGGCCTTCGAGCCGCTCCACCTTGGCAAGATTGTCGAGCACTACTTCCTGGTTGAAGAGATCGCCGGTCTCTTTGAAGAGCGCCAGGGCCTGCTGGTAGGCGTTCTCGCCGGCATCGTAGTGAGCCAGTTGCGTGTTGACGAAGCCAGCGATCTTCCAGCAATTTGCGGCCTCAACGGGTTGCAATTGAGGGATCAGCTCCGTTGCCTGGCTAGTGATGGGCAGAGCGCCTGCGTAGTCGCTTTGTTTGAGAAAGAGATAAAAGGCCTTCCAGATCAGCGCCCGCGCGAGTTCCTGCTGGCTGTCGAGCCGCCGCCAGATTGCAATGGCGTGATCGTAGGCAGCCAGCGCTTCCGAAGACTGGCCTTTGCTTCCCTGCGCGCGCAGAAACTCCGCGTGAGCAAATGCATCTTCCGCTGCTCGCTCCTGCTCCGATGTCGCGTCTGCGGGCGACGCTGGAGTCAATGAGATAAGCACTCTTACGTTTTTTTGCGATGGATTCGTGAGGCGGATTGTTTGAGCCGTCTCAGTTCCGGATGCCAGATAAAGCTGAATTTTGGAATGCAGTCCGGCACGGTTTGTGTAAGGCTCCGCGCCGTTGGCTGCGTCGGGCAATCGCAACTCCACCGTTCCCTCTGCCTGCTCCGCCGTTAACACGCTGACGGTGTTCGGAGGCAGAACAAGGTGTAGATCGATGTTTTGCTTAGGAGCCAGCGTCACGGCGCACCCGCTGGGTTCCAGCAGAACGCCGACGCCACATGGATGCTCTGAAGTGGGTGCTGCTTCCTGCGCATACAAGGGCGCTCCGCCGCCCACGAAGAGGGACAGCACTCCAAAACCGAGAACGGCGTGAGCAAGGAGGTTGCGAAGGTAAGTCATGGCCTAAGGCAGATTGTTATCTGTAGAGACTTTGTAGCACGAATCTGCCGGAAACTTTTGTCTACATAAGTAAGCATTTCAGAATGAGTTAGTTATCGGAGACCTGCCGAAACCGCGATATAACATTTCGCACCCAGGCCCCA
>Ga0116129_1000435_pt1 | contig 27269 bp, 11 predicted proteins | sample June2015DPH_17_2_FD_89732 | JGI IMG/M metagenome (GOLD analysis project Ga0116129, IMG submission 89732) | Peatland microbial communities from SPRUCE experiment site at the Marcell Experimental Forest, Minnesota, USA - June2015DPH_17_10 | ecosystem: Environmental > Terrestrial > Soil > Wetlands...
CCAAGTCGTCGACATCATCGAAATGTATGAATCCCAAGGCCAAACCTACGACCCCTCCGACCATGGCTTCGTTTTTTCAGAACCGCAAATCGAATCCGCCATCCGCCTCCGCACCCGCGAACGCCTGGCAGAAGAAGCCTACGAACACACCCTGGAATCCGCCGAATAACCGCTCCCTACTTATGCGAGCCGTAGTCTGCTGCCTAGCCGTAGTCTGCTGCCTAGCCGTAGTCTGCTGCCTTGGTGAGGCCGCCATTTTTGGCGGCAGCCGCCCTTTTAGGCGGCTCTTCGTCTTAACGCCTTGCTATACAATAGTCCTTTCTATGAAGCTTCTTTTTCTGCTCCCGGTTTTGTGCGCCGCTCAGCATCTGGCGAACTTGAACCAGATCACCCATGGGGGCCAAAATGCCGAGGCGTATTGGGCGCCGGACGGCAAGCGCCTCATCTTCCAATCCACCCGCGACGGCCACGATTGCGACCAGGAGTACATCATGAATGCGGCCGATGGCTCCGGCGTGAAAATGGTTTCGACCGGCAAAGGCGTCACCACCTGCGGATATTTCCTCGGCGACAACAAAACCATCGTCTACGCCTCCACCCACGAGGGCGGCGACGCCTGCCCCGCCCGGCCGGACCGCAGTAAAGGCTACGTTTGGGCCGTCTATCCCACCTTCGATATTTATCTCGCCACTGACGCCGGTAAAATTTTGAAGAAGCTGACCACCGCCCCTGGCTACGACGCCGAAGCAACCGTGAATTGGAAGACGAAGAAAATCATTTACACATCGCTCGCCTCAGGCGACCTCGATTTATGGACCATGAACGAAGACGGCTCCCATAAAACGCGGATCACCACTTCTGAAGGCTACGATGGCGGCGCGGTTTTCTCGCGTGATGGAAAAAAGATCGTCTGGCGCGCCCATCATCCTGATACGCCGGAGAAAGCCGCCGCGTCGAAGGCCTTGCTGAAGGACAATCTCACCGCGCCCATGAAAATGGAGCTGTTCGTCTCCAATGCCGATGGATCGGGCACGAAACAGATCACCAACTTCGGCTGCGCCAGCTTCGCCCCGACGTTTTCGCCCGACGGCGGCAAGATTCTGTTCGCCTCCAACAAACACAAGTGCGATTCGAGCGACTTTGAGTTGTACCTTATTAATGTGGATGGAACCGGCCTGGAACAGGTCACCGATTACGGCGTATTTACGTCGTTCCCGGAGTTTTCGCCGGACGGCAAAAAGGTCGTTTTTGCGTCCAGCTACAAATCCACCAGCCATTACGAATTCAATATTTTCACAGCAGATTGGAAACCATGAAGACTTTTCTAGCTCTTACAGTATGTGCCGCCCTCACGTTCGCGCAGGCTCCTCAGCCTCCGAAAAAGAAGAAACTGCTGGCCATCGGCGCGGTCTATGGATTTCAGCACGATTCGGTATCGAACGGTCTGGCCACCATGTGGAAGATCGGCCATGATACCGGCCTGTGGGACACCTATATCCGCACCGATACGCAGCTCATCACGAAAAAGAAGATCGCCGCCGGGAACGCCAAGAATCTCGATTACTTCGACGCGATCTATATCTACACCACCGGCGAATACCCGCTCGACGATGAACAGAAAGCCGCGCTGCTGTCGTTCGTTCACGACGACGGCAAGGGAATCATCGGAGGCCATTCCGCCATCGACAGCAATTACAAATGGCCTGAGTATGGGGAGATGATGGGAGCCTATTTCGACAACCACCCGTGGGGCCAGTTCATGGCGCCCATCATTATTGAAGACCCCAATTTCCCCGCCATGAAGGATTTCCCGAAGACCTTCACGATGATGGACGAAATCTATCAGCCGAGCAAGGAATTCTCCCGCGAAAAGGTCCGCGTGCTGGCGCGCCTCGACGAAAATAAAATCGACCTGGCGAACAAGAACGTAAAACGCACCGATAAAGACTTCGCCGTAGCGTGGGTAAAAACCTACGGCAAAGGCCGAGTCTTCTATTCGACCTTCGGCCATCGCGAAGAAGTCTACGATCGGCCCGACATTCAGACCATGTATCGCGAAGCCACCAAGTGGGCGATGAAACTGATCGACGGCGACCCGACACCGCGGCCCCGGCCGTAAGTCTACAAGTCGATAATATCGGCCCGATAGAGTAGTAGACTCGTCAGCCGGATCAGCGGCAAGCGGCTATCGGTCAGCGACGGAAACACAGTCAGGTCGAAACGGAAGTAGGCGTTTTGACCTTGCGGCGCGTGATCGCCGAACCAATGTTGAATCAGTTTCGCCGTGTCAATCACAAACGGCGATGGCATTTCCGTCACCTGATACGCAAAGGGCGTATGAAGGAACACAGGTATCGTGACGTAGGGCAGAATCGGATTGTCATCCGGCTGATAGGAGTATCCGCATTCGAGCCGGATCTCCTGTTCCGCGCCGATGGGCAGCGCATTGAAGAAGGTCCCAAAAAGTTGCGAAAGGTGCTCCACAAGGGGGCGTTTCTGTTGAGCGGTGATCTTCGCAACGTCGATGATCTTATCCACTTGAAGCAGCGGCGTCAACTTACTGGCGAAGCGCACCTGCTGCGTGCGATAGACAAACAAAGGATTCGTCTCACCGCGCACTAAGTCGCGATTGCGCACGATCTGGACAGCCGACCAGGCGTTCTGATAGCCCATCGCATCGAGCCCCTGATCCCGCAGACCGCGGAAGGAGATCAGCCGGTCGCGCACGGTAGTGGCCTGATCCCAAAGCAGGTACTCACTCTCCGGGTTCTCGAAGTAGAAGGTATCGGGCTCGGGTCCGGGAACCATACGATAAACTTTGTCCTGATACACGACGACAATCCACGGCGCAGGCAGAGTCACTTCGCTGTGACTCTGCGGATCGTACACTACGGCGTCGTTAGCGGCCGAGATTGTTCTCGTCAGGACCAAGCGCGCGTTATCCGGATCGCGTTGTTCCTGAACCGAGAAGTCATAACGATAAGTCTTTGGACCGGGCACGGCGTTTAGCTTCGCGCGATGTAGCAATCTTGCCGCGCTCCAGGTTTTCCATGCATCGGGCAGCGGCTCGATCAACTTGTAGAAGTCACTCAATACTGTCCGAGTTCGCTTATAGACATCGCTATTGGGATCGGTATCGAACGGGAACGGACGCAGGATGTCGATCATCGACCGCTGGAGACTGGGATAGACGGCGACGAACATTCCCAAATAGTCGAACAGATCGAGCGACCTGCCCGCCGTGCCCCGGAGCGGAGCGTCGGCCGAGAGATTGAAGCGAACCTCCGAATCGATAGTATCTTGCGCCACAGGCGGTTTTGAATAAGTGAACTCGTAGTTATATAGCTTGGCTTTTTCAAGTGTCGTGGTGGTATTCAAATCGCCGTCTTCACGGCTCACCGCCATTTGATTGATGAGTGACGGAGGAGTCGGGAACACACGCAGCACCACCGGAATCTCCGCCATGCCGATGCGGGAATCGACCGTCGGACCAGCGCTGTGGCTGGGATCGGGGACCAAAGGAACGATGAACGTCAGCCATGACGAGGCGAGATAGTCCTGAATACCAGGTACTCCTCCGATCTGGTGTTCAAGATTCGTGATCTTGTAATCCAGATCGAGCTTATAACTGGTTTGCTGCTCCGCATTGGTGGAGGAGAAGGCACTCGTGAGATAGGAATTACCATTTGTCAACGCGGGTTTGGCGTTGGAGAATACATAGGACCGGTCCGTGCCGGCAGACTCGACCACAGGAACCGGCTGTCCATAGAATCGCGGGGCCTGGCTCGAATACTGGGAACTGATCCGCACGTTCCACTGCGTAATGGCGGTGACGGAGTAGGCATTTTCGAGCCGCGTCAGAAGCTGCTGCTGCATCTTACTCCGCGCGTCCTTAAGATTATCGTCGGGAGGCGGGGGTTCGAGGATCGGCTGGACGGTTCCGCTGATGGCATCGGCGAGCTTACCCTTGACTCCGAGAATCAAATTCAGGTAACCCTTCCTTTCAGAGTCGAGATAATCGACCATGAAGGCGGGAATCGAGAACTGAGGCGACAGTATGAGATCGATCGCGGCGAGAACCGTGCTTCCCCAAGTATCGAGATCGATGGCTGTAAAGGCGGTATTCACAGTCTTGTTCCAATCGACGCCTGTAAGCGGGTTATAGGGATGGATCGGAATATCGGGACGTGACAGAAGCACGTTTGAAAGGGGTTCGGGCGCGAAATACAGGCCCTGATTTTCAACCTTGAAGTAAATTCCCTGGGCGGGCGGCGTCAAGACAGGGGTCCTGCGGAAACGAACTACCCAGATGCGCCGCGACTCGGCGCCGGCAAGGTCACGCGAATTTCCAGTAGCTACTTTCAAGAAGATGTCAGCTTCGTTATAGGCGGACTCGAACAATTGTGCGAATTGAGTGAGCGCAACGGTCTCTTCGGCGTCTTGGCCTTCGGCCTTACCCATGTGCGGATTGAACGGAGTGAGCGATTTCTCTACCGAACCAGCGCCGCGGAAGGCTTCGTCTACTTGCTGGGCGAGGCGCGTCACTGCGATGGTCACAGTCAGCTCGAAAATGTCCAACGGATTGGGCGTCGAAGCAGGTATCTCGACATCGAGAGTCCGAGGGGCGGGAGGAGCAGGCGGCTGCGGCGGAGGCTCGATCCAGTTTTCAAGGAACAGGATCGCTTCATTCACCATCGCGATAAGTTTGTCACGATTCGCACCATCGAGCGGATGCGGCTGCCCGGCGTCCATGCTCGTCGAGAGAGAGAATCGCACGGTGGGCTGCTTGTGGGCATCGACTTGATTGATCTGGTGGTAAATGGTGCGATAGGTCTCTAAATCAGCGAGCGTGTGCTGCTGCCAGGCGGGAACCTCATTAGGATCGTTATCGGGCGAGGGCGGCGTGGTCTTGGCGTAACGGCTGCCATCGAATGCCAAATTGACGGAGAGAGTGTTCTTCGCCGATTTCTTTTCGAAACTGTAGTCTCCGAGCACACTGGGCCATTGGCCAATGCTCAACAGACGGTCTGTGTATCCGACCCTTAGCGGCGTATCGTTCATAGGCTGCGGCGGGCCGATGACGGGATCGGTCAGAGGCGAAGAGATCAAGTTGCCGAACAGATCGCGCCATGCCATGTGCAACTGGGCTACGGTTCCGACGCCGTCATAGGGGCTCGGCTTACCATCCGGCAGTCCGCGAGTTACTGATGATTTCGCGACGTAGAGAACCTGCTGGTAGGTCCACGGATCCGCATCTGCTACGCGGCGCTGGAGGCGCGTCTGTTGGCGTTCGAACGTATCCATTTCGTCGGTCGGGCCGATGGGAAGCGCCTCGTCGCTGGAGTTGAATGCCGTGTTCTTCGCCAGGGCGAAGCCCAGCAGATTGAAGGCGGATTGGAGATAGATGGCGGGGTCGGTATCGCTCGACCCGGGGTTTTCCCGCTCGAAATGGAAGCCCACGTTGCCGGGGGGAAGCGTAGCCACACGGTCGCGGATCTGATCGACAAATTGGAAACCTGCGCCGGGCTGTAGCAGCCCTTGAGTATCCACATTGGCCCACGCGAGACTGGCGACGGAAACCTCGTAGTAGGCGGCGGCTTTAGCGAGCGTATTCAAAGGATCGGCGGCGTCCAGAGGCCGATCGATGTCAGGAATTCGCAGCAGCGTCCAATAGGCGAGCGGATTGAAGTTGACACCCGGATTCGCAGTGACGATCGCTTGCTCCGTGACACCATAGTGTTTCGCTATGTCCGCGAGAGTCTCGGTGTTGGGGTTAGTGTTATTCGGAGACTTGACTTGACGATAGATTTCCCGGACCTTCAACACCACTGCGGGCGTCTGGCCCAGGTTCAGAGGAATATTTGCGGCAGCCGCGGCAAGGTCTGTCAGCAGGACATGATAGCGCGAGAGAATCCCGCCAAAGCTGTCGTTCTTTGGAACGACGTAGTTCACGTTCTGTCCTTCGGATTGCGCAAACACAGTGCTGGCCGAAGGATCGATGGTATCGCCCGTGAGCACCGCGTTCATGTAGGAAGCCACCGCGTTCGATGGCTGACGGTACACTACCAGCAAGCTAATGGACGCTGTGTCACTCTGATTAAACAGGTATTCCGGGAGGCCGGCGCCGCCATCCTTCAGTGAGTAATACATATAGAAGCCGCCGGAGCGCGTGATACTTGCTTCCCAGGCAAGGCGCAGGAAATCGATAGGATCGTTTAGTATGCCAGTGGGCGTCGCGGCTGCGCCGAGAGTCAGTGTCCGAAGCGCCCCACCCGGATTCGTTTCGGTCGAAAGATTCGCTTTCACCAGGAAGGCAGTGAGCTTACCGGTTCCAGGGTATTCTAAACCGACCGGAGTCTGGCCGGCCACGTTCGCGCCGGTGAAGATGTAGATTTGATCGATGGGCGCCGCGTTCCTGGCGCCTATCGCGGTTAGGTAGGCTTCGAGCGATTGAATGCCGGCAATATCCGCGCCGACGAATTCATAGGTATTCGGGAAAATGTCGGCGCTATCGGCGGCTACGCGCATTCGCTTCACTTGAACATCCAGTAGCGTCGCCCAGCCATAGGCGCTTGCTGAAGGCGCGTTGGTCACGTCCTCGGCAGTACCAATGCGGACTGAGAATAGCGGCAATAGCGCGGTATTGCCAGCGATTTCCCGCACCATACCCGGCGGCAGCGACCAGACACGGGGCGCGGCCACGAATCCAGGACCGCGGTTATCAACGGGATAGCTCAACGCCGACGCGCTTTGCAGCGGAATATTGGTCGTGAAATTGAAGCGGCGAGGATAGTCACGGTATTGGGGTAGTTGCGAGATCACATTTGCCTTTGCCTGGACGCCGCTCTTCTTCGCGGATTCGAGCACCTGGTTGATCCACTCGATGGATTCTTTGCCGACGGGAAGCGCGATGGCGCTGGAGTCCGGTCCATCGAAACTCAGCCACGAGAGAGTCTGTTTCTTGGATAAAGTGACGGCCCACTTATCCGCGTCGCCAACTTCGAGAGAGGGCAGTTCGAACTGTTGACCTGATAGGTTGTAGAAGGAGCAGTTCTTTCCAGCCGGCACCAATGCGCACGGACTGCCGGCTGGAATCGAGATATTCGAATTCACGAGCGGACGGAGTCCATAGAGTAAGAAGCGGGCTGCCATGCCGGCAAGGTTATCAAGACCATACTTCGACGCCATGTCAGCCAACAGATCGTTGGAAGTCATAACGCGAAGATTCGGCAGAATGAGCCAGGTGGGAGTGTCCGCCGATCCCACCTGGAAAAGATTTGCGACGTCCTGAACGTCCGCAGCCAGTGTGTCGTAGCCGACGGCGTAGTTTTCGGCGACACTCTGTAGCTTGTCGCCAGCTTTGGTGGTGTAGCTTGAACTCGGGATGATTACCGCGGCAAGTGGAATCAGCGCATCCTTCTTAGGAAGCAGCGCCGCCGTCAAGGCTTCGTAGGAGACCGGAACTTTAGCTACAATTCGGTCGATGGTATCGTCCGGGCCAATCGTATAGGGTCCATTGGGCAGGTCCAGGATCGCGCCCTGTTGTAGCAGCCCGCCTAAAGTTGCGTTGTAAGGATTCTTGACGATCTGAAGCGCTTCCGCTTTGAACCTGGCCGCGATATCGCCCAAGGATTGTTGATTCTCTATCGCGTAGCGGATTTGCGTGACATGGAATGTGACGTTCGGGGTCAAATCCAGAGTCTGGTTGGCGAAGACCACTTGTTGCGCGGTGAGAGTGTTATGGATGCCTGAACCCGGATCGCTGATGGCGTTGATCTGCTGTACGATGTCAGAGACCTTCTCGCCGTTGTATCGATAGCTGAAGGAATCGAACGCATCAACTCCGGCCTGGAGCATGTACCGTGCCACCATCAGTACGTAGTCCTCAAAAACGGCCTGAGTGAACGATTCCTTGTCCTCTTCAGGAGCACGATAGAGCGCGGTGGGCGATGGCGCACCGGCGTATTTCTTCTCCAGCTCACTTTGATACTGCGCCACCAGTTGTTGGAAGTAGGCGCGCAAAGCCTTCAAATAGTCGCTGTTCACCATGGAGTAATCAATGAAATCGACACTCACTTCCGGAGCGCCTTTAAAGGCCGGCGCATCGAGATGCAGGTTCGGAAACATCGGGAACGGCACGGCCGAATCCAAAGTTCCCGGCGCTTTGATCACGAAGTTGATCTGCGAGAACAGGCCTTCCACAATATCCGTGTAGGAAATCGGCCGGCTTTCCGTATTGTCGGCGAGGTACTTGAACGCCGCAGTCACATGCTCCCGCAGGATCGGCGTGCCTGCGAATGCAGCGCGGCTGGTGTTTCCGTTTGCTGGCTTCTGATCCCAGAACGCGTGCACCGACCATAAGAAGACCTCTTCGGCGAAGGTCTCGAAAGAGGTCTTGACGATCGCTGCGTCGAGCGCCCCGGGGGTGGGAGTCTGGTCCTTCGGCTTCGGCGCGTCGATGTAGAGCATCGCGACGAACTTGGCCTTCGTGCCCTGCGGAGCAGTATTGGGATCACCTTCCACAGACACTTGCGTCACGTAGTAGAGGTAGATGGAAGGTTTCTCATCTTCGGCGACACTAAGCGGCGCGAAGGCGAGGTTCGCGGAGTAGCGGTTGTAGGCCGATGCCGTCAGTGCGCGCGAGTTAGCTAGCAGCGCGTCATCCCAGGGCGCGAGACTGCGGCTGCCAAGCTCGAAGCGCTCACTAATCTTGGTGGAAAACGAAAGATGGATTTTGACCTTGAAGATTCCAAGATTGATTTTGACTGTGAGAGATACCGAGACACCGGCCTCCAAATAGATCATCAGCGGACGGTAAGCTTCGATGGTGGCCTGAATGAATGCGTAAACGGTGAGGTTGAGATCCGCCGAGATGATGGCGAAGTTGATGCTGCCATAAATCTTGCCGACGATTCCGATGGATCCCTGGATGCGGTAGTAGTATGATTTCTGGACGTCTCCGTTGGCGGCCGCAAGCGCATTAACCTCAATGACGGCGAGCTGCGTCGAGTTATTAGGCTTCCAAACTGCTAACACTCCTTCCAAAATGCCAGTCACGGTGATGCTGATACCGGCCTTCAGGATGCCTTTGTTGATATCCTTGCCGAGACCTATGGCCAGACCGATTCCGAACTCGAATACCGGATCGAAGAGGCCTTTGGTGGATTTGGGTACCTTCGTCGAGGTAGCGCTGTTCAAGTAGGCGAAGTAGAATCCGCCGTATCCGACGAAGGGGAAATACTGGACTCCAAAAGAACGCGAGAAGTCGTTGTTATAGGGGAATCCAAAGTCAATTTTGAAATTCCCGTTGGTATAGATCTCGACTCCGACTACCGGCAGAATGATGGAGAGCGCTCCGAAATCCAGGTAGCGCATGGCGTCCGGAAGCTTCAGCTCGATCTGATAGACGCCGATGCTATCTGTGATGCGTTTGTAGAGAATCTCGAACTGAAGACCGGCGAATATCTTGGCCTTCTCGCCAGCCAAGGCGATCCGCAGACCGTATAGCTCAGGATCGAGAAAGACGACCTTCAAATCCAGCGTGTTCCCGAGCACCGTCACGTGCGTACCGATCAGCCAGCTATTGTTCGGATCGAAGGCAGGCTGATTAGGTCCACCCACCGGCAGCTTATCCGGTGGGTTGTCGTGAAACTTCGCTAGAACCTCGATGGCCTGGTTCATATTCTTGACCTGGTTGATCCCGCTAACGGTGACGTGCTGTCCGAGGGCGAGGAGCTTGAGGTCTACCAGCGCGTTTCCGGTTGGCACATCCGGAGTCTGCTTCATCGGATCGAACGAAGGTACCTTGCTGCCGTCCAAGAAGGTCGCGTCCAGAGTAAGCAGGAGGCCGTTTTTGTCCTTTTTCAATTCCAGGCCGTTGATGGTGAGGAAGCCGAGATTGATCTTGTTGGTCAGCTTGTATTCGAACGAGACTTCCTTGGTGGTCAAGTTGAACTTCACCTGGAAGCCCTTCAGACTGATTTGGTTCAGCAGGTCCCAGGGCGACGGCAAGCGGAAATCGTAATCGCCGGTGATCATCCGTACGAAGGAGACCAGCAGGTCGCCGAAGGTCCAGCCATCGATCTTGAATAGGATCTCCGTAGCCTTGGTGTTGTATTCGACGGTAAACACTTCCCAAAGAAGGAAGAGGACGTTGTTGCCTTCGGGATTGAACCTATAGCCGATGGTGAACTCGGCTCCTATGGCCTCAATGGTGGTGATGAAAGCGAACTCGCCGGTCGACTTGCCGCCGGTCTTGCCGTCGTTGGTGTATTCGACGTTGAGGCTCGCGACAAGGGTGAACTGGCCTAGAAATCCGAGGTCGGTATCGATGAGTTGGAGCTTGCCCGAGCCGGAATAGGACGACGATTTCTTGGTGCTGGTGGCGGGGCTCGCGGTCATGGCGAGTTCCTGCACGATCAGACTGGCCGGCAGGAACTCAGGCAGCTTCACGGCGGCCAGCAATTTATTGAGTAGTTCGCCCAGCGCCAACTCCTCGTCGGGTGCGAGCGCGCCTTCGAAGTACCATCCGTCGGCTTCGCCCTGATATTCCGCCGAAAGATAGATTCCGACGTCGAGGAAGTAGAGCGTACCTTCAATCATCCCTAGGTACTGAGTCTCCGTGGTGCCGGGCTTTGGGAGAGCGGTGATCTGGAAAGACACGTCATAGAGTTCAATGACGCTGGTCCCCATGATGTCGAGACTCAAGAAGGCTTCCGCGCTGAGTACGTAGCGTTTTTGGCGGAAGTCCAGAAAGACCTGGAAGTTCTGGAATCCGAAATCGAAGGTAGCCTTGTTATCGGGTAATTGAATAGATCCGCCGCTAATCACACGGACCAGATCGCTGAACTTGACTTCGCCTTCGTAGCCTCCTGTGATGACCAGATCGCTGGTGATATTGATAACGAAGTCGTCTTTGAATAGCTCTTTGAAAAACTCGAATCGCGCGTAGAACTCGATGGTTTGAGCATTATCGACGCCGGGGCCGTCGATCTGCCAGGCGACTGTAAACTGCTTGATGGTGAAGTCTCCGAACAGATGCCATTCGCTGGTGGAACCGACGGTGGCGGCGATGCTGTTGATGACTGGCTTCGAGTTGACAAACGCCAGGTCCACGGAAAGATCCTGAAAGGCGATCAAGCTGAGGAACTGCTGCAACTGTGCCGGTATCAGAGCGGTCCATGACTCGCCGGCCATCAATTCGAACAGAGCTTCCGGAGTCATCGGCTTCTGCGGGGAGGAGGCGACGTATAAGTTGTAGCGCGTCCCGCCGCGGAAGATCTTCGTAATGAAGTCGAGCTCGATCTTGGTGTCTTCGCCAATGGCCAGCCTCATTCCGAAATAAAAGTTACGGAGCTGCTGAATGGTCGTTTTACCGTCGTCTCCTTTAACCTCGATGTTGGCGACGCGCATACCTACGAAGGGGTTCTGGATGCTCAGCGAAAGAATAGGCTGGATGATAGCTGGGATCGGCGCGGTCAAGACGAACTGCGGCAGCAGAGTGGGAGCCTTGTTGATGTCTTTAACCTGCATCGGACCATAGAAGGCGAGCGGACCGCCGGGATAGCCGGTGAGGAATTGCAGCACTCCTTCAAAAACGCCGGTGAGAGTGGTCAGGCTTGCGAAATTCTGCCCGATTTCCAGTGCGATCGATTTCGTGTTCCAGGGGTAAGCTAGAATCTTGTCGGTGGCGAAAACGAAATACGGATCACCGTACGGGAGATACTCGTACGGATATCCGGTCATGTAGGTAAATGTGCTGCTGAACTTCCAATCGCCAAGCTTGATTGGCGAAGTGAAGTTAAGAATGGTCTGGCCGCCGGATTCAGTGACAGTGAATTCGATGGAGACACCGGCATCAGTCAGTGTCAGTCCAGCGAACGAAGACTTTCCGTTGTCGACCCGCAACGTGTTGCCTACGGGATCCTTGATATCCTGCGGCGTTAGCGCGACCTTCCAGTTCTGGCCCGCGTCTAACCGGAACGAATCGCGAACGGTCTGGTCGAGATCGAACCCGGCGCGCAAGGTGAGTCCTGTTCCCTGAGTGAGATTAGCTGCGTTGATAGTAATCGAGCCCGAGGCGGCTTCGGCGCGGAGTTTATTGGCAAGGTCGGTTAAGCTCATGGGTTTTCGATTTTCAATAGTCGAAGATCAATGGCAGATGGTCGCTGGTCTCGCGGATCGTACCGTAATTGTCGACGTCCAGGAAGTCTTCCAGAACATCCCAGGCATTCCCTGCTAAAGGATTGATGCCGACGGGGCTGTTCAACGTGTTCGGTTCGTCATTCATGGCCGTCAGATAGATATGGTGTCCGGTGGGACATCCAAAAGGGGCGGCGATCGCGGTGTAGGGCGAACCGGCCACCATATTGACGATGGTCGTGTTGTTGGCTCCTGGGGGCACAATGCCGGCTCCATATCTCACAAAGGCGTTGTCGATGGAATCGTAGGCGCCGAACAAGTCCGGTACAGACTGGTATTCAAACCCCGGATATCCGTTGGTCCACCACGGCGCGGCAATCGCGCGGGTGGCGATGTGGGTGGCAACATATCCCTTGTCGGGAAACTGATTGGGTGTGGCGTTGATGAGGCGGGCGAATCCCATTGCGCCGAGCGGACCATAGGCGCGTGCCACGGCCAGCGCGTTAAAAATACTAATGTTGAAATCGCCAACGATCATCTGAATCTCGTTTCCGGCGATGGCCTGGATATCAAAGATGAAACTCAGACGGCGCGTCCCTTTGACCGATTGCGCATCATTCACGAACCCTCCCACCAACTGATCCGGAGGCGCGTGAAACGCCATGATTTTCACGGTTTGGGCATTGACGGGATCCCAAAACGTGGTGAGGAATGGTCGCCGAAAAGCCCTGGAAGGCCCAGGAAACCGGAGGAATCCGTGTACGTTGTGCGCGGTGCCAGGGAAGCGCCATTGGCCTGCGAGCCGATTCTCCTGTTGCCCGGCATTATTAGGATTCAGTCCGCCGGGAATGATGCGGGAAGGCAATGCGCTTTGCGCCGCCGCGGGACCAAGTCTCCTCCATGGCGCCGGATAGTATCCCGGAGCTGGGACTGTGGCGGGGCGGCCCGCACGGCCGGCACCTCCCGGATATCGCCAGGGACCGGTGAAAAAATACCGGTCGCGGCGGTAATAAACTGCAATGCCCTCGCCCCTATTCCGCAAGCCCAACATCAGCGGCGGCACGAGAGACCATTGGTTGCCAGTGGTCAGACGAATGGATCGGAGCAGGTTCACCGCGCCAACATCGTCTACGAGCTGTCCCGGAAGCAATGCGGCATTGCCCGGCCGAACTTCGAGAATAACGATGAAACTCGGATCGTGAGCGGTGATCGCCGGCAGCAGATAGTTGGTGCGTAATTCGTCTCCGCGATTGGCGCCCCAGCCCTGGTCATCGTCCCGAGCGCGCTTGCGGCTGCGCCTGAAAAATTTATCGTCGCTGAAGTGCTCAACATTCCAATAGAGTAATCTCGGCATGGGTCCTCTTACCCGGCGCTAACGGTTGGCGGTGGAAGCCGCGGCGCCTCGATTGCCAGCGGCGGTTTCGGCTCCCGGTTGACCGCTGCGTACCAGCCCAGGCTGTTGCGTGCCGAGCCCGCCCGCGGGTCCCCGAACAGAAAGAACAAGGTGCTGGTCCCTGGCGGAAAGGAAATTCCAAGGATCGACAGTAGAATGTTGGTGAGCCGCAACATATAGGCGGGCCCTCCATCCGGCCCAACTGTCTTGAAAAGTTGGATCGCTTGAATGGTCAGGCGCAACACACCTTGCAGGCTGAAAGTCTTAGCCTCGCCGCCTCCCGCGCCGGGCAGTTTGATTCCAATAAACGTACGATATGCTTCGCCGCTGCTGCCGGGACTCCAGCCAATGAATAGCTGCGAAGAGAATCCTACTGACGCCGCGAGAGCGCCTGGTGTCCCCATGTTCAGGTCGAACGCGAAGCCATACCAGGCCACCGCCAGCGGCGTCGAGCGAAGCTGGTTAGTGGTCACTTTGAGATAACCCTGCTGCGCCGGAAGCTTTTCCGCGGTCCCACGAAGCATCCCGATGATGTTGATAGGGAAGTGTTGGTACAGGCTATCCCGGCGCGCCGTGCTCTGGGCCGGTGAGAAGGTAATCTGATCCGTGGTCAAGCCGTAGGTCACCTGGCTTGGCGTTTCCACGTTAAACGCCATCTCCAGGAAAAGGTTTGAGAAGCTCAGCCCCTGGTGCAGATCTGTTTCGGCCTGCCCTGTCTCGCTGCCGAAGGAGATCGCATCGAAACCCTTCTGCTCCTGGAAATTCAGAAATCCCCAGAACGTGAACCGCGCTTGTACATCGTTGGCCGCGCTGGTTTGATTGTTCAGAGTGCTGAACTGTGCCTTTACGAACTCGACATAATTCCAGAGGTTGCTATCCAGCCAGAATTTATTGACCGTTGTGGTGTTAAAGACGTACACGCCTTGGCCATCGTGATTTTCATAGCTGCCATCCAACACGATCGAGTTGCTGATTGCCGGTCCTTCTCCGGTGGTCACATGGCTTGTCAGGTCGTCAAATAGCTTGTTGAGAGTGATCTGCGTCTTGCTGGCGAAGTCCTTGATCTCCGAATTCGCGAACAACACTTTCAACGTGAGTACCTTGAAGTCATAGTCCGCATCGCTGGACGCTAGAACCGGCATCATGGGACTTCCTTCGGCGGCAAGCTGCTCCCGAAACGCCGGATCGATGTAATAGATCAGCCCGAACAGCGATGAATTGCCTTCGGGCTGCAATACGCCTTCCTGATCCTTGATGTACGCCAGCTCAATGCCCAGGTGATGGGCGGAGAAATTATTCAAGTCGATGCCGGCGAGAAGCCCCTGCAACTCTCTGGGAAACTCCGTCAGGTTCACGGTGACGCGGAGCGCTAGTATCCCTTGCCAACCTGGTGAATCCACGATATCGATGAAGTGTTGGAAATACGCCGCGTCGCTACCCTGCGCGGCATTCATGCGGGCATCCCGAATATAGTCCTGTAGCCATTGCGAAACAGCATCCAGATTGCCTGGTTCCTGGCTATTGAATGCGCAGGGATTGGTCCATTTCCTGGGATTCTTGACCCGATCGCTCAGCTTGCCATCGCAGAATTTGAAGATCAGGACGTTGCGGTAGTCGCCCAGAACATTTCCGAAACCGGTGTTGATCTGGAACGGCCAGGACTCCAGTTTCACGAAGTTATCGAAGGTGGTTTGCTGATCGCAAGTGAAACCGGCCGGGGATTGGCTCAGCTTCCAACAGGGGTCCGGCTGGGTGACCACCAGGAACATTTGATTGGTCTGAAATGCGGCCTGCAAAGTGGGGTTGAGGTTGCGGAATTGCAGCGCATAAGCTTCCGGTTCTTTCAGGCTCGCGAGCAACAACCGCGCCCAGCTTCCATCGGAGTTCACATCGGCGAGCAATCCTTGCAAAGTTGTCCCCGGAGTAACATCGGCGTCTCCCCGCGCGGTGGTTGTGAGCTGGATTTCGGCGGGGTTCTGCGGTAACTTCTGAATCACTGCGCGCCGCTGTGGCGCCAGAATCTGAAATTCGAAGTTGCGAACGTCTTCCGGCGAAAACACGTCGAATCCATTTGGATCGACCTTGGTAAGGGCATAAGGAGCGAGCGGGAACGAATCCTTCCACTCCGCGGACTTGAGCAAAGCGGTGACCGGCTGGAAGTATCCGAGATACGCTGGATTGAATTGACCAGTTCCCTTCCCGATCGCATAGAGAGACGAACCATCGGGCTGGGCGTAATAAACCGGATCACGGCCGGTCCCGGGCGGCTTGGTAATGGTCAGCCAACTGGTGGTCAGGTCGCGCGTGATCGCCGGCCGGGGCGCCTTGCAGTTAATCGGATCGCCTGACGAGCTGTCGAGAGAAACGTCCTGATAGGGGAACTGAGACGCCTGGGCCGGCTGATCCGGATGAAACGTCACGATATCGCCGGGCTGCACGGCGGGCGCGCCTGATAGCTGCGGTTTCGAGAAACTCACCGTCTCGAGCCCCGATAGTCCGCAGATCAATTGCGGCAGGTTCTGCACCTCGGCAGGACTCGGGTTGATCACGTTAACCTCGAACGGACCGGAGGGCGCCACGTGGTAGGCCTCAATCTGCGGCTTGTGTGGATCCTGCACGGTCACGCGGTCCGGCTGGAGCACCAGCTTTGAAATTCCAGAGGCCGGCTGCAACGACAATTTTTGACCGAAGTCCGTCCGGTAGCGGACTTCGAGGGGGCTCGGCGTCGAACCTTCGGGAGTGGAAAACGTGAAATATGTGCGGTCGTGAGCCAGCGCGTGCAGAGGGTCGAACCCCGCCAGGAATGCCAGCGGCTTTTGATCCAAAGGACCGCCGAAGATGGGATATAACTGGCTGACGGTCCTGCTATCCCGAGTGTAGAAATACTTCAAACCCACCATCAGGCGCGTGAAATCATCGGGATTTGGCCCGTTATTCGCCACCATGGTCAGGTTGTATCGGAATCCGCCCGCCAAATCATCCAGAAGCAGGGTCGCGCTCGATCCAAATTCGCCAATCGTGACGGGGGCGATTTCCCGATTCTCCAGCCAGATCAAGGCGAGGATATTCTTGCTGAACTCGAAATACGCCTTGTCGAAATTGGGCGTCAGGCGAACCTGCGCTTCCATGACGAGGTACAGATTGCGCAGAGAAAGCGCGGCCGCTTTCACCAGAGAACCGGTAACATTGCCCGGCTCGCCTTGCGTTACGAATGCGCACCACTGCGCATCCAGCGCGGCGGAATTCGGCGCCGCGATCCAAAAGAAGTAGCGGTATGCGAAGTTGAATTGCCGATTAAACGTTTGAATATAAGCGATTAAACGGCCTAGAAAGCCGCTGCCAGGCAGCGCCTTGGTGAAGACGTAGGTCCCGCCGTTTTTCTGCCCGATCGGATTTCCTGGGTATTTTTCCCAGGAATCCTGAAGGGAAAGCGGAGTGGGCGCGTCCGGGTCGAAGGCAATAAAATACAAATAGGTGGCGGGTGTTCCGCCGGCTGGCTCATGCCGGTAAAGAGAAGCTTCTGCATTGGATTCAACTTTGACGAAAAAGGCCAACGTATCTCCCGCAGGCATATGGACCCTCGAGCCCCAAGTGCCGGCTCACCTGGGGACACACTTCCAGCTACTTAGGCACACACGAACGCCGTGTGTGCCTAAGCCGGTAGCCGGTTTAGGTTGTTAAAATTATCGAAGCCCGCGGCATGCCACAAGCTATGAAATGGGCTCTTATTTTTTACTGGCCGGATGAAGGAACAAAGTCCCCTACCACATGCCGATGGTGCCTTTGAAACCTTGGTCGACGCCGTTGGCGATCATGTTCAGTTGTAACGCCACCAGAGTCCCGCTGGTACCCGCGGCATCAAACATTGCCGTTATCATCCCAGTCACCTCAAACGTGCCGCTCGATCCATGCACTGGCTGAGTGGCGTTATCCGGAGTGAAGACATTATTGGCGAGCAGCGATCCGCCGGCGAAGACCTGCACGGTTAGTTGCGCCAGAACCTGCGAAGGCGTCCAGCGAATGAGAAAGTTATTTCCGAATTGGCGGGTTCCTCCCGCGGTGAGAGCGAAGGTTGTAGTTGCCATGAAGAGTCTCCTTTTTCGATTTCAGTACCGACTACCAAACGCCGATCGCGCCTTTGAATACCGATGGGACGCTGTTTGCCACCATCTTCAATTCCAGGGCGATCAACGTCCCGCTAAGTCCATCGGGGCTATACATCGCCACCACCGTGCCGCTTACCGCATACGTGCCACTGCTCCCGTCGACAGGCTGGGTGGCGTTGTCGGGAGTGAAGTTGTTAATTGTCAGGAGCGAGCCGCCTCCGGTAATTTCCATTTTCAGGAGTTGATCCGCCGGCGTCCATTTGACTACGAACGCATTCGCAAAAGTCCGGCTTCCGCTAACGGTTGCTAGTATTGGTGATGGTGATGCCATTTGCATTCTCCTCGTAGAGAGCTCAATTCAGGTTATTTGGTTTACGCTAGCCGAATAATCCGCAGCAGCGCCTTTCAAATGCATTTTAGATTACCGCTTAAAATGAAAGCTGTCAACAGATTTGCGTCACGGCATCGCCGCATTGGGGCAGCATTCCTGTAAATCATTATTTTGCACGCCTTTATATCGAAACTTATAAATAGCAACAATAGTGAGAAAGGTGCGAATTGTTGGAATATTAATGCGGAGTCGAGATAAAGGCGTCCACGGAGGTGAATTTCGGATCCACGGAAAGGTTGGCTCGCTGAACAGCAAAATGGGGGCGGCCGGTGTTGCTCCGGCGCGCCCCCATTTTGAAAACCAATCGCTTTTTAAAACCGGACGTGTAACGCCAGTTGCAGCACTCTGGGGCCGGCGTCCGTTGAGACCTGGCCAAATTGGCCGCTAAAGATGTTGGTGTTCGGACTGGTGAAGTTCACGTGGTTGAAAAGATTGAATGCGTCCACGCGAAGTTCGGTGTCGAATTTATCCTCAAAAAATTTGAAGTGCTTCGACAGCGCCAGGTCCGTGTTGATCGATCCGGGACCGCGAAATGCGTTCCGGCCGAGGGTGCCTTCCGTATAGACGCCGTTCAATCCGGCGGCATTGGTTTGGGCAATATTGTCCAGGTTGAGCAGGCGTTGGGAGGAAAACGCCAGAGGATTGAAGAAGTAGTTGCCGGTATTGCCGCCGATGTTCTGTTGGCCGTGCGGATCGTAGGTGGTAACGTTCGGCAACACCAGATCGGCGCGCACCAGATTGGGCGCTCCGTCACCAGCCGGGCCGGGATCCGTGTTGGTGGCGTTCAATCCGGCAAACACGTCGAGCGGGAAGCCGGTGTGCCAGCTCACGATCGGATAGAGACTCCAACCCCTGGTCAGCAGCTTCGGCGCCCTGCCGAAAACCCGGTCGAAAGGCAGATCCCAGCCGCCTGAGAAAGCAATCACCTGGCGGACATCGGTATCGCCATCGGCCCGAAAGTACTGTTGATCGTAAAAGGGAACCTGCGAATTTCGTTGGCGAAATCCGGATACGTTGTCAATCTCGTGCGACCAGGTGTAGGCGAAGGTATAAAAGGCCCTGCCGATCCTGGTATCGCCGGAGCGCTTGGTCAGGTTCGTCTGGAGCGAATCGTAATAGGCGCGGCTGACATTCTGGAACTCCAACAGGTTCGAATAGGTCGAGTTCGTCGAATCCGGATCGTACAAACGGGTGTTGGAGCCCAGCGGAAACGGATTGATGTCGACCAGCGAAGTGAGCTTGTGGGAATCATACCCGACGTAACCAACTTCGAGCACCATGCCGGCGACCAGTTGCTGTTGCACGTTCAAGTTGTATTGGTAGACGTACGGGGTTCGCAAATGGGGATCGACCAGGAAGATGCCACCGGTGGTGCCAAACGGCAGGAACGGCGCATAGCTCACATTTGCGCTCGGCGGCGTCGAGGGGAATCCATTCGGGGTGCCCGTGTTGTTGGTGCCGAAAGGATTCGACAGATATCCCGTCGGCGCGGCTTGCCCGGCGCTCGGGGGGTTGAAATAGATACTCGGCTCGGCGTAGAACGGTGGCGATCCATTGAATTGAAGGTTGTCCTCGCCTTTGAGGACGTCATAGAAGACGCCGAAGCCGCCGCGAACCGACGTCTTGGCGTTGCCGAACACATCCCAGGCGAAACCAAAGCGCGGCGCCCAGTCGTTCTTGTCGGGGAAATTCACGCCTTTGGGCGCACCGGGATCGCCCGGATAAACCAAGCCTAGGGGAGCATTGGGGAAGCGCTGGCTCTGTTCGCCGGGAATAAAGCTGAAGCTGCGGCCTTGCGTGTCGAACTTGGGCTCCGAATATTCGTAGCGGATGCCGAGGTTGAGCGTCAGACGGCGGCTGACGTGAAAATCGTCCTGGGCGTAGCCTGCGTACTGGTGGGATCGTATGTTGCTGACGGCATCGGAAGCCTGAAAGTAATTATCCGGCAAACCGAACAGAAAATCCGCCAGATCGGTACCGGAGCCGGCGTAGGTGGACGGCCCAAAGAAGAAGTAAGAGCCGTTGCCGAAGAAGTCGTATTTCGTGTTGTTCTGATAGGGAGAGAAGTAGAATCCGAACTTCATCGTATGGCGGCCCTTGGTCCAGGAGAGATTGTCGTAATAGGCGTAGACGGTGTTGGCGAACGTGGTCGGCCCGTTCGGACTGAATCCAGTGGTCAGGCCAGTGCCTTCGAAAAAGAGATCCGGCGGACCGGTCACCAGATCAGGCGTGATATTGATGCCGAGAGTGGCGGGTGAGACTTTGGCCAGCGCCGTCGACGGCTGGTGATTGTCGGGAAGATTCCGCACGCCCGTCATGCGCGCTTCGTTGAGCAGGGAAGGTGTAAAGACGTGGGTGTAGGTGATGATTGCCGAATACGTCTGGCCATAAGTGCTGTCCGTATAGCCGGGAACGTCGGCAAAGTCGAATGGATTGGCCGTTTTTGTGGCGTTCGAGGTGAAGGTGCCCGACAGCGTATCGTGGGGTGAAATCGAGTAATCGATCTTGCCCAGATATTCGTCGGCGTTGGAGATTGCGGAGGCGGCCGGGAACAGGAATCCCGTTGGTGACGTGGGGATCAGTCCATTCTTGAAATACGCTTCCGCCACCGGATCGATTGCCGTGGGACTAATAATGCCCTGGGACGCGAGCGCGGGATTAGGCTGGTAGTACGGATTATTGGTCAGGAAGTTAACGACATTCGGATCGGGACCGCCTCCGACGGCGTGAGAAAAGTCGCCGATGGCCTCAGCGGGGGTGTAAGTCTGCACTTCGCCGATCAACTGCAACTGCGTCTGCCTTTGCCCCTGATAGGAGAAAAAGAAAAACAGCTTATTACGGCCATTGATGACGTGAGGAAGCACGACCGGTCCGCCAAAGGTGAGGCCGAACTGGTTGCGATTGAGGACGCCTCTGGGCTGCGCCTGCTGGTTCTGAAAGAAGTCGTTAGCGTCGAAGTCGGTATTGCGAATGTAATCGAAAGCAGTGCCGTGAAGCTGGTTGGTGCCGCTCTTACTGACGACGCTGACGATGCCGCCGGCGTTGCGGCCGTACTCGGCTCCGTAGGTGCTTTCCAGCACACGGAACTCGGCGATGGCATCGGGATTAGGATTGACGATCACGCCATTCGATAGCAGGTCGTTGTTGAGACCGCCATCCAACAGATAGGTGACCGAGTCGGTGCGTCCGCCGCCGATGCTATAGGCTCCAGCCGCGCCTGAATCGGGATTAGTCGGCGTAACGCCGGGCTGGGTCGCCAGCAAATCGAGCGTGTTTCGTCCATTGAGAGGAAGCTCGAAAATAGCTTGGCCGCTGACCACGCCGCCGACCGTAGAATTCTCCGTCTCCACGCTGCGGGCGGTGCTTTCTACCACGACTTCGGTGGTGGTCATACCCACCGACAACGTCAAATCGACGCGCATGGTTTGGTTGATTTCCAGGGGGTTCGCCGGCCGGACGACGGTTTTACTAAAACCCTTGGCCTCCGCGCTGACCTGATAGAGCCCGATCGGCAATTGCAGGACCTGGTAGAAACCTTGTTTGTCGGTGACGGTCTGCTTACTCGTCTTGGTGCCGATGTTGGTGATGACGACGGTAGCGCCAACCACGAGTCCACCGCTGGCATCCACTACGTTGCCGGCGATTTTGCCGGTGGCATCCTGAGCTTTGCTCAGAGGCGCCAGCAGCATGAATGAGAGTGTCGCGAAAAACAGAGATCTGTTCACGTTAAATCCCCTTTCGTTACCAGCTTTGGAGTTGCTTCGCCGGGCGCGTTGCAGACGGGGAGACGCGAAAACGTGAATCCGCGAGAATCAGGCAATGCGACTGAGCACTGCTACTGGTCCAAATTTTGATGTATAGAGTACCACAACTGTCAAGTGCATTTTCGAAAGCGCATCTGCCGGGGGCGATCTCTGCGAAATCCCGGCGGCGGGTCTGCGGCGAATTCCACTCTCCTGAGGGACTCTTGGATGCGATTGTTCCTTTGCAGCCCGCCACCATGCGGGGGCGCTGCGCCGACATGGGCATCGTACACTTTAAAGTACGTGCGCCGCAACATCGTTACGATGCCGATTCACAAGGCCCGCAGTGGTGATTCCATTTCGCCCGCCCAGGACTTGCTGGCCGTCGAGGAACCACTGCAAATTCGCGTCAACGGCCGCGATTTATCGATCACCATGCGCACGCCCGGCCACGACAGCGAGCTTGCCGCCGGATTCCTCTTCACCGAAGGCATTGTGAAAACCCGCGCCGACGTGTTCGCCATCGAATGCGGTGAAAACAGCGTCGCGCTCACGCTGGCCGATGCGGTCGACCCCGGCGTCTCCCGGAATTTCTATACAACGTCGAGCTGCGGCGTCTGCGGAAAAGCGTCCCTCGAATCGCTGCACGCCGCCGGCTGCCGCATGCTTCCCTACTTGCATATCGACCGGGAAGTGATCCACGGCCTTCCGGAAAAGCTGCGCGGCTCGCAATCCGTCTTCGAACATACAGGCGGTCTGCATGGTGCGGCTCTGTTCGATATTGCCGGCAATCTGGAAATCGTGCGCGAAGATGTCGGCCGCCATAACGCGGTCGATAAGCTGATCGGCGCGGCGTTTCTCGATGGCCGTCTGCCGCTCGAAAATCGTATTCTGATGCTCAGCGGACGCGCCAGTTTTGAGCTGGTTCAGAAGGCCGTAATGGCGGGGATTCCCGCCGTTGCGGCCGTCGGCGCCCCGTCCAGTCTCGCCGTCCAGACCGCGCAACGATTCGGCATGACGCTGCTCGGCTTCGTGCGCGATGCCCGCTTCAATATCTACAGTGGCATCAACCGATTTACCGCGCCGTGATCTAGCCGATCTCCGTAAGCTCTCGCATCGGCCCCGTGCTATCGCCCAGCGATTCCACCGGCACACCCATCCGGTCCAGCATCGAAACGTACAGATTGTTGATCGGCGTCTTCGGTAACTCCAGATGACGGCCCGTCTTGATCGTCCCGCACGCCCCGCCGGCGATCATCACCGGCAGATTCACGTGCTCATGCTTGTTCCCATCACCCAAACCCGCACCATAGACGATCATGGAATGATCTAGCAGCGATCCATCGCCGTCCGGCGTCTTCGCCATTTTGCCGATAAACTCGGCAAACATCTCCATGTGATAGCGATTGATGCGATAGACCTTTTCGATCATGTCGACATTACCCTGGTGATGCGTCAGCGGATGATGCGCTTCCGGCAGATCGATCTCGCGGTAGGTGCGGGAACTGCCTTCCCTGGTCACCATGAACGTCGCGATGCGCGTCATGTCGGTTTGAAACGCCACCCGCATCAGGTCGTACATCAGGCGCGCGTGGTCGCTCAAATCGGCGGGCGCCGCGACCGGCTTATCCATCTGCGGAACGATTTCCTTGTTGTCGCTCTCAGTCTTCTGAATGCGCGCCTCGATCTCCCGCACAGACGACATATATTCGTCGATCTTGCGGCGGTCCGCCGGCCCCAAAGTCCGTTCCAGATTGCGCGTATCTTCCATCACGCCGTCCAGAATGCTCTGATCATAGCGGCGATTCTTTTTGCGTGTCTCCGGATCCTCGTCGCTGGTTCCAAACAGCCGCTCGAAGGCCGCCCGCGGATTCAGCTCCGGCGGATTGGGCGTGGTCGCCGATCGCCACGAAATACTGTTGCTATAGGCGCAGCTATAACCGGAATCGCAGCCGCCCACCATCCGGCCGTCTTCGCAGGTCAGCTCAATCGAAGGGAAACGCGTCGCGCTGCCCACCTTCTGCGCCGCCACCTGGTCCATCGAGACTCCGACATAAATATCGGCGCCCTCCGTCTTCTTGGCATGAACCCCGGTCAGATAAGTCGCCGCCGCGCGCGCATGATCGCCCGGACCATCGAGACCCGCGTTTCCGGCCTTCTGCATCAGCCCGCTGATCACCATCATCTTGTCGCGATACGCCGCCATCGGCTGCAAAATACGCGGCAGATCGAACCCCGCTCCGTCCGCCGTGGGCGTCCAGTCCGGCATCACGATGCCGTTCGGAACGTAGTTGAACAGCATGCGCAGCGGAGCCTTGGTCGTGGGAGCGAACGCCGGCAGCATTGAATCGAGCATCGGCAGTGCGATCGAAACTCCCAGGCCGCGCAGCAGCGTCCGGCGCGATAAATGTTTCCCGGCGATCATTTAGTGAACTCCTCCCGCAATTTTGGTCGTAGCTTCTTCCGCATGCCGCATCTGGAACGGCGCGCTGTTGACAATTTCCATCACCAGCGTCGAAAACTTATATTGATTCTCTGCCATCCGCTGCGTAATCGCGTTCACCACCGGCCGGTCGTAACGCTCCAACCCGCGCCCGATCGCGAACGTCAACATTTTTTCCACCACGCAACGCGTGAACGCGTCTTTGTCGTCCTGCAAAATCTGGATCAATTCCTCGGCGTTCGAGAACGATTTTCCGCTCGGTAGTGTCCCGCTCGCATCGATGGGGAACTTCCCATCCTCGGTGCGATACCGTCCGATCGCATCGAAATTTTCCAAGCCGAATCCCAGCGGATCCATCCGCGCATGGCAGCCCGCGCAAACCGGATCGGCGCGATGTTTTTCGAGCGATTCCCGCACGCTCATGGCGGACCCCGCTTCAGATTCTTTCAAACTCGGAACATTCGCCGGAGGCGGCGGAGGCGGCGTATTCAACACGTTGTCTAAAATCCATTTGCCGCGAATCACCGGCGATGTTCTGGTCGGATAGGAGGATACCGTCAACACGCTGCCCTGCGTCAGCACGCCCACCCGCGGCGTTCCGGTCAAATCCACTTTGCGAAACTGATCGCCCTTCACGCCTGGAATTCCGTATAGTTTCGCCAGCGGCTCGTTCAGGAACGTGTACTTGGCCGTCAAAAATTCCAGGATGCTGCGGTCGTAGCGCATGATATAGGAGAAAAAAATCTCAGTCTCCTTCTTCATCGCCTCGCGCACCTCCGGCGTGAACGCCGCGAACTTATCGGGATCCGGTTTGATCCGGTCCAGATTGCGCGTTTGCAGCCATTGCCCGCCGAAATTATCCACCAGCGCATCGGATTTCAGGTCCTTGATCATCCGCGTCACCTGCTGCGTCAGCACCGCCGGATCGTGCAGCTTCCCTTCCTTCGCCAGGCGAAACAGCTCCGCATCCGGCATGCTGCTCCACAAGAAATACGATAGCCGCGACGCCAGCTCGTAATCGCTGATCCGATGCTCGCCGCCCGTCGCTGGATCGTGCTCCATGCGGAACAGGAAATAAGGCGAGACCAGAACCGCTTCGACCCCGACTTCCATTGCCTTCTCGAAAGATTCGCCGTCGTCCTCCGCCATCTTGACGTACGACGCCAGCTTGCGCACCTCGGCATCGGTCACCGGCCTCCGCCAGGCGAGACTGGCCAGATGTTCCAGATCCGCTCGCGCGCACGTGTCATTCGATTGCGCGCACACAAAAATCCGCTTGTATCCATCAGGCCTGGGCGGCGGCGAAGGATTGTAGGGACCCAGCACCTCGAAATAATCCACCGCGCCCTTGGTCAATACGAAAGGCTTGATCTCCGCCGGCTCCGGCTCACCTTTTTTCTTACGCTTCTTTTCTGCATCCTCCAATTCTTTCTGATACTGCGCAATCGCTTCGCTTTCGCTTACCTCGAACCACGCGGTCATTTTATGGACGCCGGGCTGCAAGTGCATCCGGTAATCATGAACCCGCCCCACCGCCACGAATCCCGGAACCGCCTTCACGCTCTGCGGCGCCTCTCCATCGAAGGAAAAGAATAAAGTCCCCGGATATTTGGTCGCCGCTTCCACCCGGATCACGTAGTCGGCTTCCCATTTGAACTTGCGCTCCCAGGTGAACTCGCCCGCCTTCTTGCCGCGATTCCCGTGGCGATCCTTCAGCGCCATATTGGGAGCCTGCTCGCCTTCAATCGCCAGCTTCGCGATCTTCCGCGACGCGGTCAGATATTTTTCCATCAGCGTCGGAGAAAGCGTCAGCACATCGCCGATATTATCGAAGCCGTAGCCGAAATCGTCGGTCGGAAAATCGTCGGCGGGCTTGAAATCGACAGCCAGCAGATCGCGCACGGTGCTGTTGTACTCGTAGCGATTCAATCGCCGCGCCGTCACTCTGCCTGGATCCGGCTTCAGCGACGCATCCTCGCGCGCGAACTCGTCTTCCAGCCATTTCGTGACCGAAGCCACTTGCTCCGCGGCAGGCCTCGGCATGCCCTTCGGAGGCATCTCCCCGGCCTTGAGTTTCTGAACCACGTGCTCCCACTGATCGCGGCTCCGCGCAATGTCCGTAGCCGCCTTCAAATTCAGGCCGCCCGATTGCATCTTGTCGTTGTGGCACCCGAAACAGTTCTTCGCCACAAAAGGCTGTATAGTAGTTTGAAAGCTGGTATCAGCGAGGCAAGGCAGCGCGATCAGGAAATACGCCAGTGAGAAGCCAGCCATCGCTTCTTTCATTATACTCTTTACGTGCCTGAGATCCTGAACGTTACAGGCGTCAATAAACATTTCGACGGCGTGCGGGCGTTGCGCGGAGCCAGTTTCTCGCTCGACGCAGGCGAAGTGCATGCGCTGATGGGCGAGAACGGCGCCGGCAAAAGCACGCTCTCGAAGATCGTCGCCGGCTCGGTTCGCGCCGATAGCGGAACCATTTCGATCGCCGGCGTGCCTGTCGAAATAAAGAGCCCTCTCTATGCCCAACGGCTCGGCGTCGGCATGATTTATCAGGAACTCGATCTGTTCCCACACCTCAGCATCGCCGAAAATATCGCCATCGGCAGACCAGTGCGATTCGCGGAGCTACAGCGCTTCGCGCAGCCTTTTCTCGATCAAGTCGGTCTGGCCGCAAGCCCCCGCGCAATGCTCGGTTCGCTGCGCGCCGGCGAAATGCAGTTGGTCGCCGTCGCGCGCGCCCTTGCTTCGAACGCCCGCATTTTAGTGATGGATGAGCCTACCAGTTCTCTTTTCGAAGATGCTGCCCTTCGCCTCTTCCGCCTCATCGCGGACCTCCAGCAGCGCGGCGTCGCCATCGTCTACGTCTCCCATCGCATGGATGAAATTTTCCGCATCTGCGACCGCGCCACCGTCCTCCGCGATGGCGTCACCGTGGGAACGCGCATCATCTCTGAAACCACGCCAGCCGAGCTAATCCGCATGATGGTGGGCCGCGATCTCGAAGCCACATCGCGTAGCGAATCGGCTCCCGGCGCGCCGCTTCTCTCGG
>Ga0116129_1000436_pt1 | contig 27261 bp, 28 predicted proteins | sample June2015DPH_17_2_FD_89732 | JGI IMG/M metagenome (GOLD analysis project Ga0116129, IMG submission 89732) | Peatland microbial communities from SPRUCE experiment site at the Marcell Experimental Forest, Minnesota, USA - June2015DPH_17_10 | ecosystem: Environmental > Terrestrial > Soil > Wetlands...
CTGCGCCTGTTCTGCACACTTGCCGCATGTCTGGTGTCGGTCAGCGCGCCGGCGCAACAGGCGCGGGAGCGCACGATTGACGAGATCAAACTCGAAGCGCAGGCCAGGGCGGAGCGTGGAAATTATCCGCTGATCGGGCTTGATCCGGCCGATGTGCGCGAGGCGCTCAGCGGCATAAAAACGCGGGATGGCGACGAGTGGGCCGCAAACTGGAGCGGCGTTGCCGACCGCTATTATGCCAAGGCCGAAGCGGCGGGCTCGCAGGAGGAAAAAAGGAAAAACTATTTGCGCGCCTGGCGTCTGTATTATTTCGCGCAATGGCCGGTCGCCAACTCCCCGGGCAAAAAGGCAGCCTATCAAAAAGCCCTCGATGCATTCGTGAAAAGCGCGCAGTCGATCGAGCCGCCGATCGAGGTCGTCCACATTCCCTTTGAAGGCAAGGAGATCGTTGGCTATTTGCGGCTGCCGTCGTCCACGGCCGGCGCCGTCCCGCTCGTGCTTGCCGTCAGTGGACTGGACAGCCGCAAGGAAAACATGGCCGACACCTACGGCGCGCTGATCGAACATGGCATCGGCTTTTTCGCGGTGGATGGACCGGGAACCGGTCAATCCCCGGTGAAGGTCAGCCCGACCGCGGATCGCGTGATCACCAAGGTGATCGATTATCTCGGCTCCCGAAAAGAGATAGATAAAAAGCGCATCGGCATGCACGGCGTCAGCTTCGGCGGTTATTGGGCCGCCAAGCTTGCGATCGTCGAGCGGGACCGGCTCAAGGGCGTGGTGGTGCAGTCACCGCCGATTCACAATGGCTTTCAGGCGGATTTTCTCAGGAAAAACTTGCTGGGCAATCAGGAATATCTTTTTGATGTCGTCCCGGCATTCATGAATGTGGTCGAGAACGTCGACACGCCGGAAGACCTGGCGCGCGAATTTCCGAAACTGTCGCTTTTGACGCAGGGGCTTTTGGGCAAGCCGACAACGTCGATGCTGGTGATCGGCGGCGTCAAGGACACCCAGGTCCCGATCTCCGATATCGATTTGCTGCTCAACAATGGCGACGTCCCCAAGGACGCCTGGATCAATCCGAACGGCGGGCATCTTGGCCGCGAGCCCGTCGGCTGGACCGATCCCGTGATATTCCGCAAGGTCATCATGCCCTGGGAAATCCGAATGCTCGGCGAATAGGGGCGCGCAGAGCGGATCAGCGAAGACCCGTTCGCTATTGCGCTACGGGCTTCCCCCCTCCCCCACCGGGTTCCAGTTCCCGCCACGCCCTCTCCATCCCATCGCCTTGCTTTGGTCAAATCTGGCTGGCGTGTGGAGAACGGGGGAAGCAAGGGATCGTCGACATAGCCGCAAATCCTCCGCCCTGATGCGGGTGACATTGGACTGAACAGGGAGCGCCAATGCAATCCACGCCATCGAGAGAAACCGATCCGCACGACATCTTTGACATCAAACCCGACGTCGTTCTGGCCGCACGCGCGGATCAAACGGCTTCCAAGCTGGCCCTCCTCGACACCCTGAGCCGAGCTTCGGCGCCACAGGTTCGCGTGGAATCCGGCGGCGCATCGCCGTCCCCGGCCAATACATCGCCGCCCTCGGTCGATACGACATTTCGCGCTGCTGCCGTGGACCGCGCCGCGGCCGTCGACAATGTCGCGGTCCCGCGCGACCCGCCGGCGACCAGAAAATTTGCAGCCAGATTTGTGAAACGCCTGTTGATGGGCCTGCTGTTCGCGCTCTGCAGCGGCGTCGCTGCCGTGGCATGGAAGCACCACGGGGATGAGGCCAGGCAGATGGTCGCACGCTGGGTGCCGCCCTCCGTGCTGGCTGCATTACCTTTGGCACCTTTCGCGGAGAAGCCTCCCCTCGCCGCGCAACCGAACCCACCTGCCGACCAGGCAGCCGCGGCGGATCAAGCCACCGCGCCGTCGGCGCCACCGGCTCAGCCCTCGCAGGACACCGCAACCGCGATCACCGCCTCCCCTGCGGATTCCTCGGATTCGGCGCGGTTGCTGCAGTCGATGGCGCGCGATCTTGCAGCCATGGGATCGCAGGTCGAGCAGTTGAAGGCCGACATCGACCAGCTCAAGGCCGGTCAGGCGCAAATTTCCCGTGACATTGCCAAGGCATCCGAGGCCATGACTTCCGAAGCCAAGACTTCCGAAGCCAAGACTTCCGCGCAGAGCCAGCGGCCCCGGCTATCGGCGCCTCCGATGCCGTCCGCTGCAACGGCAGCGCGCAAACCGAAGCCGGCGTTTCCGCCCGTGCAAGCCGCGGCAACGCAAGCTGTGCCGGTCGCCGCGCCGCTGCCGCCACAAGCGGCGGCTCCCGCGCCGCTACAGCCGGCACCGCCAGCACAAGCAACGACGCAGCCGGACGGCGAGCCGGTGGTACGACCGCCAATACCCCTGCGCTAAAGCAGGAATTTAGCGTGTAGTTGCGTGAAGGATGGGTGGAGAGAAGTGACCGGGCGTGCCCGATCTCGAAGCGATACCCATCAATTGCAGCTGATGATGATGGGTTTCGCGAAGGCGCTCGACTTATCCTGCATTCCGACGTCAAGCGCGCTCAATAGCAGCGCGTGATATTCACATCCACGGTTTTCTCTGCGCCGTCATGCTGGGGTACCGTGATGGTCTGCGCGGTGCACTCCGGTACATAGGGCTTTTGAGAAGGTGCGACCGACGGCGGGAATCGATGTACCGCATCCCATGGGACATCGTATGTGTAGGTGTGATTGGTATCGCCCGAGACCGGTGGCGCAACATCTCCCACGCCATTCCCTGGCCCATAGAAGTCGCCATCATCTCCCGGCCAGAACACCCCTCCTACGTTGTTTCGCCGATGACGCCGCAGCGGACGGAAGAGCGACGCATGGTGACTCGAATGCCTCGAAGCAGACGATCCGCCATGCGCTGTTCCCGACCTGCCGAATGTCTCGTTCGTGGCAAGGACAAGCACTACAACGCCGAGAGACGCGATCAACGCCCCATACCTTCGATATGTCATCTGACACCAACCAATTCGAGCAGCATTACAAACCCACGCTAGGCCGGGCCTTTCGCGTCCACAAACGCATAATTAATCGTTAGTTAAGGGGTAATCTTAATGAAGAGACTTGTACAAAAAAGCGGATGTTATCGTTGGATAGGCTATTGGCGCCGCGGCGCAAACAACCTGCCGTCGAAGAGCAATGGCTTGATGCTGGTCAATATCCGGAGTGCATTTGCATGAGAGGTTGAATCTCCACCGCTGCCCGGAGAGCAAGATGATAATGCACCTGCCGATTGTCGTTCTCGCTTCGCTGCCGCTCACCCCGGTCGCGGACGATGTGCCGAAATTCGATATTGCGCGGGAGTGCCAGTCCGAAGGCGGTTCCGACGCCACACAGAAAAAATGCGCTGACGATGAGGCGCACGCTCGCGACCAGCTGCGACCGCTATGGACACAGTTCAGCGCCGGCGACAAGACCTCTTGTCTCCGCGAAACCAGCACGGACGGCACCCCCAGCTATGTCGAACTGCTGACGTGCCTGGAACTGGCGCGGGATGTGAAAAAATCAGCGAAGTGACCCGCGAGGCGTCCAAGCCGCGCCGCGTCTGAAACGGCGCTCCCAAAACGCAATGATCCGCCAAAGCGTCGACACCTTGGCGGATCATCTTCCGGCCTGGACCCCCCTATCCCGGGCCCGGGCCGTTGGCGTTTGTTTGCCGTCGGCTTCAGGCCGCGGCCGCTTTGGCGGCGGTCGGGACCGACGCAATGGTCTTCAGTATCTGGGAAGCGATCTGGTAGGGGTCGCCTTGCGAGTTCGGGCGGCGGTCTTCAAGATAGCCCTTGTATCCGTTGTTGACGAAGCTGTGCGGCATGCGGATCGAGGCGCCGCGGTCAGCCAGACCGAAGGTGAAGGTATCGATCGACGCCGTCTCGTGCTTGCCGGTCAGGCGCATGTGGTTGTCCGGGCCGTAGACCGCGATGTGATCGGCGCGGTTGTTCTTGAACGCTTCCATCAGCTTCTCGAAATATTCCTTGCCGCCCACTTCGCGCATATAGGTCGTGGAGAAGTTGGCGTGCATGCCCGAACCATTCCAGTCGGTATCGCCGAGCGGCTTGCAGTGATATTCGACGTCGATACCATACTTCTCGGTCAGGCGCTGCATCAAATAGCGGGCCATCCACATTTCGTCAGCGGCCTTCCTGGAGCCCTTGCCGAAGATCTGGAATTCCCACTGGCCCTTGGCGACTTCGGCGTTGATGCCTTCGTGGTTGATGCCGGCGGCGAGGCAGAGGTCGAGATGCTTCTCGACGATCTCGCGGGCGACCGCGCCGACGTTGGAATAGCCGACGCCGGTGTAATACGGGCCCTGCGGCGCGGGATAGCCGGATGTGGGGAAGCCGAGCGGACGGCCGTCCTTGTAGAAGAAATATTCCTGCTCGAAGCCGAACCATGCGCCGGGGTCATCGAGAATTGTTGCGCGCTTGTTGGAGGGATGCGGGGTCTTGCCATCGGGCATCATGACTTCGCACATCACGAGAGCACCGTTGGTGCGCGCGGCATCCGGATAGATCGCGACCGGCTTGAGCACGCAATCGGAACTATGGCCTTCGGCCTGCATCGTCGAGCTGCCGTCAAAGCCCCACAGCGGAAGCTGCTCCAGTGCCGGAAATGACTCGTATTCCTTGATTTGGGTTTTGCCGCGCAGATTCGGCGTCGGCGTGTATCCGTCGAGCCAGATATACTCGAGCTTATACTTCGTCATTGAGCTCTCTCTTGAGTTGATGATGCGAAAGGTAGAGGAATGGAAGCCTACGGGGGCGCCCTGAAAATGTGCCCGGCCGCGAAAGGCCAATTATTCCCAAGCATTTAACGTGCCAATCGCTCCCGCCCGGCGCGGGAAAACCGGCCGCGGGCGCCCGCTTCCACTCCCGATTCAAGCTGCGGCAAAGGCGCGCGGGCCACATCGACGGCAGGGCGCCGGGTCCCACATCAAGGCCAAAACCACGCCTGATTACCAGGCGGTCCACGGGCCGGCATTCGCTCGCGATTAAAATCGAGGCATCCGCCGGTAACATTCATCAAGAAACCGGGCCTCGCTCGCAACCCTGGGATAGCTCAAGCGTTCATCAGTCAGCCGCTGCTGCCTGCGAGGCAAAAGCAGAAATGCCCACTATTTATGCATTCAATGAATTTGTTTTGATCATGTTGCACCAATGAAGTGCACGAACGATATCGGCTTCAGTAGCCGGTCGTGAACGAGACGGGCGCATCATGAGACTCGACGCGCCGAGGCGCGCTGACAAAAGGAGAGATGAGAATGAACACGGGTTCGAATAACGGGTCCGCAAAGATCTACCAATTCCCTGCCGGGGGCCGCGCGGCGCTCGGCGGACGTCGTTACGGAGAGGCCAGGATCGCAACCGATGTTGCCTCGTTGCACCTCAGCGAAGCCGTTTACGGCGGCAACTGGTATCACGAAGCGGCAATCGAGGAGTCCAAACCGCGGGATGAGCATTGATGCCAATCGCTCGCTGGACGTCAACGAGTTGCCAAACGTGTCAAAAGTGAAAAGGGGTCGGAACCAAATTCGGCCCTTTTTTTCAGCCCATCTCGCACGCCGTGGCCGGCCGGTTGGCGTGCCTGAGCGTGGTACCGGTTTTGCTGATCTTCAAGGTGACGCCGCGGCCCGAATAGCGCGCGCCGGACAGGGCAAGGCGCCTTGCTAGCGTCACGGGCCCGCCATCGACCTGCATATGCGCGCGCGTATCATATTGGTAAAACCCGACGATGAACTGGGTGCCATCGGCGCAGCGATAGCTCTGGAACGTCTGCGCCAATGCGGGCGACGCGCCGGCTGCAACTGCCGCAACAGAAAATGCCGCACCGAAAATAGCTGCCGCATGCCGATTCATGTTCGCCCCCGGGATGAGCAAGTGTAGACCCAAGTATAGACCATGGCGCCCCAGGGAAAACGCTTTCCCCGTCATTTCTCCGCCGCGCAGGATGTGCTTAAGCTGGGCCGATGCCAGCTTTACCTGCCCGCCACTTCAATCTTGCCGGCGCCAGCAACTTTCGCGATCTCGGCGGCTATCCCGCCAAAGACGGCCGAACGTTGCGCTGGCGGCAGATCTTTCGCTCCAACCATCTTGGCCATCTCACCGCGGCCGATATCGCCGTGCTGCGCGGCCTCGGCCTGAAGAGCGCGTTCGATTTCCGCGGCGCCGAGGAGCGCGCCGCCGCGGTATGCGGCCTTGAGGAGATCGCGGTCCATTCGCTGCCGATCGAGCCGACCGTGGTGGCCGAGTTGCGCGGGCGGCTCGCCACAGGGCGGACGCTGTCGTCGGCCGCGGCGCTGGAAGTGATGCGCGATTCCTATCGCGGCTATGTCCGTCACAGCACGCAGAAATTTCGCGCGTTGTTCGCGCATTTGCTGGAAGATCGCGCGCCGCTGGTGATTCATTGTACCGCCGGCAAGGATCGCACCGGGTTCGCCTGCGCGCTGATCCTGCATGCGCTTGGCGTGCCCCATGATCTGATCGCCGAAGACTATCTCCTTACCAACCGCTTCTACCGGCGCGACCCCGCCGCCAGCCCCGACCTTCCCGAGGAGGTCAGACAGGCGCTGGCGTCGGTGGAAGCATCTTTCCTCGCCGCCGCATTCGAGGTTATCAGCGCCGACTATGGCGATCTCGAACGCTATCTCGGCGAGGGGCTGGGTTTGCGCAACGGCGAACGCGAAAGGCTCCAGGCGCGCTATCTGGAGTCTTGAAGGCGCCGATGCCGAGCGGCGCGGGCTTCTTGCAACTAAGCCGCCGCTTCCATTTCCGCATCGAGATCGGCGATGACGTCCTCGAATGCCGAAATCGCCTGCTGAACCGCCGCGATTTGCATCAACTCCCAGCCGCTGACCGGGCCGTTGCGGTTTTGCAGCGCGACGATCAGATCCCTCCGCTGCTCCTTAAGCTGAACGAGCGGTAAACCGTGGTCAGGTAGCTGTCTCATGATGATATTTCCCATCCCGTGGATTGGACCATCACCAGCGTAGCCGCATGTTTCTGCGATCGACTTACGAAAGTCCGACAAATTTTACCGAGTTCGAATAACCGGCGTGGCCGTTGCCGCCGCGTCTGCAAATTTTCGAGACATTGCAAATGAATTTCACCTGACGCTACTGTGACGTGCTTTCCCCTCGGCGTGGAGACCGATGATGGACGGAAAAGTAATTGTCGTGACCGGGGCCTCGGGCGCGCTCGGCAGGGTGGTTGCGGAAATGGCGCTTGCGCGAGGCGCAAAGGTGGTTGGCGTGGACTACGCGACACACGAGATCGCGGCGACGCCAGACCGGATCGAGTTCGGCGGCGTCGATCTTTCGGATGCTGCGCAAGCCAAAACCGCCATTGACGCCGCCGCGTCGCATTTCGGCAGGCTCGATGCGCTGATCAATATCGCCGGCGGCTTTGCGTTCGAGGCCGTCGCCGAGGGCGACCCGAAAACCTGGCAGCGCATGTATGCGCTCAACGTGCTCACCGCGCTGAACGCGTCGCGATCGGCGATCCCGCATCTCGTCGCTTCCGGCGCCGGGCGGATCGTCAATGTCGGCGCGACCGGCGCGCTGCAGGCCGGCGCCGGCATGGGCCCTTACGCGGCGTCCAAGGCTGGCGTGCATCGCCTTACCGAGGCGCTCGCGGCCGAATGGAAGGGCAAGATCACCGTCAACGCAGTGCTGCCTTCGACCATCGACACTCCGGCCAATCGCGCCAGCATGCCGACGGCCGATTTCAAGAAATGGGTGAGGCCGCAGGAACTGGCCGAGGTGGTCCTGTTCCTTGCCAGCGACGCCGCCAGCGCCGTCACCGGCGCGTTGCTGCCGGTGAGCGGACGGGTGTAGAGCCCTGCCGCGGTCGATGCCATCCGCGATCCCTGTTAAAATGCAGGACTGAGTCGCGCAGGCGGCGATCGATCGCACAGGAGCATGATCCGGAAAAGTGGGTACCGGTTTTCCGAAAAAGATCGTGCTTAAACAAAAAGATAGAGCGAGATGACGATTCGAAGAGAAGTCGTCTCGCTCCAAGCGGCACCGGAGCACCATTGGAAACCGCGCTTTATCTGCCCGTCAAACGCTTCCTCGAAAACCTCGGCTTCACGGTCAAGGGCGAAGTTGGCGGCTGCGACCTTGTGGCCTTGAGCAGCGACGATCCTCCAATCGTGGTGGTCGGCGAATTGAAGCTTTCCTTCAATCTCGAGCTGGTTCTGCAGGCGGTCGATCGCGCCGGCGCCTGTGACGAGGTCTGGCTTGCCGCCAAGATGTCCGCGCGCGGCAAGGGACGCGAGAGCGACGCCCGCTATCGCAATCTCTGCCGCCGGCTGGGCTTCGGCATGCTCGCGGTCACCAATCGCGGCGAGGTGGAGGTGATCGTGCAGCCACCCACCACAAGCCCGCGCCGTGACCCCAGGAAGCGTTCGCGCCTGGTCACGGAACATCGGCGCCGCAACGGCGACCCTGCGCTGGGCGGAAGCACGCGCTCGCCGATCATGACGGCCTACCGCCAGCAGGCGCTGGCCTGCGCATCCGCTCTGTCGCACGGACCGCGGCGGGTGCGAGATCTCACGCCCGGGATTCCCGACGCACCCAAAATTTTGCTGCACAATGTTTACGGCTGGTTCGATCGCGCCGAGCGCGGCATCTATATCCTGACCGATGCCGGACGTGCCGCGCTGAAGCGCTGGCCGCAGCAGCCCGTGGATTTTTCCACGTCGATGACAGAGATCGAGAAGCGGGGGTAAGAAATGATCGTGGTGACCGGCAGCGTGACGGCACGGGAAGATTCCTTCACCGATATCCGCAAATTGAGTCTCGATCATGTGCATCGATCGCGCAAGGAAGCGGGCTGTATCTCCCACGCCGTCCATGTCGATTGCGAGAATCCGCTGCGGCTGGTGTTCATCGAGCAGTGGGCCGACCGCGCCGCGTTACTGGCGCATTTTTCCGTACCCGCCTCGCGCGATTTCGTCCGCGCGCTGCAGCCGCTCGCCTCGGCAGCCACCACAATCGAACTCTATGATGCGACCAGACTGGAAAAGTTGTAGCGCATGGCTGTATTGCCATGCCAGTTTCATATTGCAATGCAACATAGGGAGTTCTAGGTATCTGCCGATCAATGCGAGGCCCCGATGAGCGAAGACTGGAACACCAAATACGGACCCCGGCGCGTGCGGCGCGACCCGCCGACGCTGGATGAAGCGATTTTCGCTGCGATCGGCATTACCGACGATCAGGAAGCACAGGCGGAGATCGCGGCATCGCTGATGGGGCTGCCGATCGAATCGGTAACTGCCGAAGTGAAGAAAGCCGGCCGCATCGCGGCGCGGTCTTCGACGCGGGTGATCGCAGGCGAACAGGGCGCGCAGCGCTCGGTCGTGGTCGAACGCCGGGTCATCAGAAAATTCGGCAACGACAAGCGCACCGGTACCTGACCCGCGTTTTCGAGAAAAGCCTGTCCCCCCGGACCTGATCCGGGGTCAGGCAGCCCTGCCCCAGCCGTACATTTGCAAGACGAGGCTCCAGTACGCCCGGTTGAACTTGACAACCGCGCGTGCGGCATCCGCCGGTATCGCTATCGCAAGGTTTGCGAATGCGGGAAACGGCGGCGGCTTCAGGTCGATGCTTCCGGTGGATTCGCCGTGGCAGAACACCAGATGCGCACCGAACTTGCTGGCGAGCGCCCGCATCGCCTGATTCTGCGCGCCGGTGGTAATCCGCAAGGAGTGGTAGCCCTTGAGGCGCGCTTCCGCGATCAGCTTCTTGAACAGCATGCTGCCGACGCCGCGCCGTCGCACGCACGCTTCCACGCTGAAGGCAATCTCCGGCAATAAATCCGCGGATTGATCAGGCGGATGCAATTCCGCCGCGCCGCGCATCACGCCATCCTCGAAATAGACGATGATGACAGTACCGTCATCGGCGCATTTTTCGGCATAGCGCCCGACGAAGCCGTCATCCATGAAGCCGTTGAACCGATCGCGGCGGCTCTCCGGATCGAGTCGCAACAGATGGCCGCGCAGCAGCGGCAATTCCTCCTGCTGGCGCAGCGTCCGAACGCTGCCGTTAGCAAATGTCAAACGGGGGGTGTCTTGGTGGCGCAACTCAGTTCTCCTCCTGGAATCCCTCGAGGAGGCGTTGAATCCCTGGATCACCAGTATTGTGCATCGCATCATAGAATTCAAGACCGCTACCCACCTGAAATAACGGCAGAATTCCGCAACCCCAGGATTAACAGGATCGAATATCCTTAGTCATACGAGCACCATCTGGGTCTGGGTTACCACCGCAACCAGCTTGCCCTCCTCCGTCTCGATCCGGGTCTGCCAGACTTGGGTGCGGCGCCCGCGATGCACTGGCGTCGCGGTCGCGATCACGGTGGTCCCTTCCTTGGCGCCACCGATGAAATTGGTCTTGCTCTCGATCGTGGTGGTGCCCTTGGCATCGTCGGGCAGATTGATCACCGTCGCAGCCGCTCCAACCGAATCCGCGAATGCCATCAGCGCGCCGCCGTGAATGGCATGGTTGAGGGTGCAGAGATCCGGCCGCACCAGCATCCGCGCCACCACGCGATCATTCTCCGCTTCGGTAAATTTCACGCCCTTCAGTTCGGCAAAAGGCAGCTTCATCGAATTGATTTTCTCAAGCGGCGTCATGACGCGGTGGTCCTCAGGTTTGCTTCAATGGTGCAGGATGGATTGCCCGACCAAATCAGGCAATAACGTTTCGGGTAAAGGCGACGGTGAAACCGTGCATCGCCGCACCGCCGGCTTTCAGAATCGCCGCCGCGCCAATACACTCCGCGGAAATGCCGCGCGCCCGGAGGGCGTGTGGATCAACGTCGGCCCGAACGGACTGAAGATACAGAAAAAATGAGACAGCTTGGACGGTCGATCATGGAGTCTTCGCGTTTCGGACGTCACCCGATCCTGCTGCTTGGCGGTTTCGCGCTGCTGGCGCTGGCAGCGCAAGCGATGGCGATGGCAAATCATGTGGCCCGCGAGCAGGATATTGTCGAGTTGCGGCTGGGACAGCGTATCCTTGTCGATGACGGTTCGTGTCCGGCCGGGCAAATCAAGGAAGTATCGGGCACCAAAATGACGGCAGGCGGAGTAGTCCGTGCGCGAAAATGTGTTCCGCGCGGTGGCCCAAAGAAGAAGTGATCGCTCATTCGATGCGGTGTTAGTGGGGCAGTGCGAACCTACTGCAGCGGCTCGAACATGCATCGCAGCGTCGGCTTCGCAATCTTGGCGAACGTCGCACCGATCTCGGATTGTTTCGACGGTGGCACCCAGTCGGTCTCGATGGTCGGTACCCCGGTTTCGCTGATGCCGCGCAGCAGCGCTTCGCGAAGATCGGTGTCTTCGACGACGGCGGCCGCATAATCGTGCAGGCAGCCGCAAACGGATTCGGGATGAGCCCAGCGTCCGACCATGTGCGGAACGCACAGGCGCACGAACTCGCCGCGCGGATCCGGCAGTTGCAGCGATCGAGGCTGACCTTGGGCCTGCGCCCAACCGCCCAGAACCAGGCAGACAACAAACGTACAACCGATACGAAAAGACATGCTGGCCTTCACCGATAAAATTTTCGCCGTTTACCGGCGCTGACCGCCGTTCCTCGCTATTTCATAACCAGCCGCTGTTTCCGGATGTTTGCGGAAAAGCTGAAAACGGTTTCTTGGCGCGGCCGAATTGTTTCGTGACCAAATCCGGACGAAACACCCGTCCTAAAATTAAATGAACTCAACAGGATGTAACGACGAAGCAATGTCCGGCTGGAACCGCTTGGGTCAGCGCGGGCGGTTCATTGGGCGAGCAGTTCGTTTACCGGCCGAGCGGGACTGTCGTCCCGGCATTGGACATCCCCACTGACCTTCTGGAGCGGGTTCGACGGCCTCCTGCGACTTCTTAATCCTTTTCTGGTGAGAAACCGTCTCCGCAGTTCGCTGACGCTGAACCGAAACATCGCTGCGGCCGACCCAATCGCATGAGGCGCAACTTTTTCGGGCGGTTGCGCGTTGTGCTTCAACTTCAAAAGAGGATGGCAGTCGTGGGCAATGACAACATCGATGTTGGCAGTGAAACCCCGACCCGCAGGCCCGACCGGTCCGTTGAAAATTCGGCGCAGCATAACGGCTCTTCCGAACCGCGGTTCGACCGGTCAACTCCCCTGAAAAAAGAGTGGCCGAGGATTTGTGGCGCTATGTCGCAGCAAAATGGCGACAGCGGTCGCGGCAATGAATCGACTCCGCAAAAACTGGTTCAGTTGGTAGGCTGCCGCGATCCCAAAGCGCGGCCATGGGTCCGCCCGCAGCCGGGTCCGGTGAAACAGTAGCTCAGCATCGGTTTACTGAAAGAATTCGCCACATTTCTGAACCTCGCTGTCGCCGGCTCCCCAAGGCATGATCGGCACCGAGGAGGTTGAATTCTTGGGCGATCCCTCGATCAGTTTGTCCGAATACACCATATAGACCAGCACGTTCCGCTTGACGTCGCAGCCCCGGACGATCTGCATCTTCTTGAAGAAGAGCGAGCGCCGCTGCCGAAACATGTCGTCGCCCTGCCCCATCTTGGACTTGAAGTGGATCGGGCCGATCTGGCGGCATGCCAGTGAAATATCCGAAACTTCCTCGGCGAGCCCCATCCAGCCCTTGAAGCCGCCCTTCTCCGGCACCGTGAAATGACAGGCAACCCCCTCGATCTCGGGGTCATCGACACCATAGGTCGCCAGCTTGTCGTTCGGGCTGAGCAATTTGAACACGGTCGAGCGGCGGAAGATCAGGTCCGGCTCGTCGGCCGCCAACGCCTGACCGGTCGGCCACAGCAGCCATGCAAGCCCCAGCAAAGCCGCCAGTCTCCGCCCCGTGTCATATGGGCTCATGTCTCGGTATGTCATGAATTTCTCCATCGGCGAGGTTCCGCCCATGTAGGTGCACGGGCGCTGTGCGGGAAGGTTGTTCTGTGGTAATGGATAACCGTTGTCTGGTTAACTGAACGTGAGACTTTTTTGCTACGCTAGGGACGAAAAATCGCCGGGACTGGAACTCTTGCGCTGGTGAACGCCTAACTCGTCTGCAACACTAATATTCAATGGCTGGATTCGAGGATAATGCGCGTGAACGGGCATAGAGCTTCTGCCGCGGCCAGACGGTTGGATCCCTTCAAAGGTCGATCCCCAGTTCGTGCGGCTCTTTTTTCAAATTCCTGCTGGCGAATTGCAGTTTTGACGGCAGCCGGAGCCATCGGCGCCGCCTCGCAGGCGGAGGCCGCCCTTTACTATTATCCGGATTCCGAGCCCGGATTTTCGCGGCCTGCGCCGACGATCGCGCCACGGCGGCCAAAGACGCGTCAGTCAGCGAAAAAGATCGAACCCCCGGCCAAGGAATCCTCCAAACCGCAGGGCCCGCTGATCCTCGCGATCTCGATCCAAAAGCAAAAGCTCAGCATTTACGACGCCAACGGGTTGTTCGCAGAAACCCCGATTTCCACGGGCATGCCGGGTCATCCGACGCCGATGGGCGTCTTCAGCGTCATTCAAAAACAGAAGCTGCACCATTCGAACATCTATAGCGGCGCGCCGATGCCCTATATGCAACGGATCACCTGGTCGGGCATTGCGATACACGCCGGCGTCCTGCCGGGCTATCCGGCTTCCCATGGCTGCATCCGCATGCCGATGGCCTTCGCGATGAAGATGTGGGTCTGGACCAGGATGGGCGCACGGGTGGTCGTCACGCCCGGCGATATGACCCCTGCGAGTTTTTCGCATCCGCTGCTCGCGGCGCAGAAAGTCATGCCGCAACTTGTTGCCGCCGACGTGACGATCAAGCCGGCGATTTACAAGCCTGAAATTTCAGAGCCGCCGGGCGCGGCGGACGCCTCGACGCCGTTGCGCGAACAGACCCGTACCGCGGATGCCGGCGGCACTTCGCCGGCCACCAAAGCTTCGGTCACGATGTCCGATGCAGCGCCAACCGCCGAGGCCCAAGCGCCGGCAGACGGCGGAACCGCGACAACCGAGGCGGACACACCCAAGTCGTCCACTGAAAAGTCCGGCGAAACGGCGGACGGAAACGTCAAGGCGGCTGCCCCAACCAGCGTTCCCGATGTGAACAAAGACCAGGCCGGACGGCCTGACACCGGCAAACCGGCCATCGCCAAACCAGATCTGGCAGCGCTGGCTGCGCCGAAGCGTACCGGTCAGATTTCGGTGTTCATCAGCCGTAAGGACTCAAAGCTCTATGTACGGCAGAATTTCGCGCCGCTGTTCGACGTGCCGATCGTGATCGCACCGAGCGAACGGCCGCTGGGAACGCATGTGTTTACGGCGCAAGTCGATAAGGACGACGCCAATGTGCTGCACTGGTCGGTGGTCACGCTCCCGGTGCCGGCGCGAAATGCGCAGCGGCGCGACGAGGACGAGCGCACCGTGCGCAAGCGGAAGGCCGCGAGCGCGGCAGAGATAAAGCCGGCACCGGTGCCGGACAGCGCCGCTGAGGCGTTAAATCGCCTCACCATTCCTGCGGATGCGATGTCGCGAATTACGGAAGCGCTTTCGACCGGCAGCTCGATCATCGTTTCCGATCAGGGCATCGCCGCGGGCGAAACCGGCGAAGGAACCGACTTCATCGTTTCGCTGCGCTAGCCGGCCTGGAAAGGTATTGGCATTTCGGCCCCCTCGCTTTGGCGCCGGAGGGGCAGCTACTGCCCGCCCAACCTGTGCCTGTTCCGCCGGCGCAGCCATAACGGCTTGTTGAGGGGCGAGCGTCCGTCCGTTAGGCTATCATTTGCCGATCAGTTCCGAAAGGTGGGCGACCATGATCGACCGCAGGATGATCATCACGGCAGCGCTGGGCGCGATCGCAGCTCCGGCCTTGACGCGGACCGCTTCCGCACAGGCCGCCATGAGCCGGATCACGGCCTTCGCTTTTTCGTTTCCCGCGCTCGATGGTGGCGAGATCAGGCTCGCCGATTATGCCGGCCATCCGTTCATGGTCGTCAACACCGCGTCATTGTGCGGCTACACGCCGCAATATCGCGGGCTGCAGGATTTGTGGACCGAGTTTCACGATCGAGGCTTGACGATAATCGGCGTTCCCTCGAACGATTTTGGCGGCCAGGAACCTGGCGGCGCGAGCGAAATCGCCGACACCGCCCAGCACCAATACGGGGTGACCTTTCCGATCGCCGCAAAAGCCGTGATAAAGGGTCCGAATGCGCATCCTTTCTACAAATGGGCTGCGGAAGCCCGACCGAAAGATGTGCCGGGCTGGAACTTTCACAAGTACCTGATCGGCCGCGACGGCTATCTCGCCGAGGTCTTTCCCAGCGCGGTGGAACCATCGGATACGCGGATAAAAACCGCTATTGCGCGCGCGCTTGCTGACTCCTGAAGCGCAATTCTGCCTTGAATTAACCGAACCGGCCGACAAATGGGTGACGCGCGCCAAAAGCCGTTGCCGTGGCGGCGCCGGTCCAACTAGGGTAGTATGATCAGGGGTTGGAAGTCGCCGGGTGACAGCAAAAAGCCGAGGCTGGCGCGGGATCAGCGTGAGGGAAAAAAGATGCGTATTGCAGCAGCTTTGATTTTTGCGGGCGTGGTTTCTCTATGCGCGTCGGGCGCGGCATGGTCGCAGACGCCGCCGGCCCCGAAGGGCGCGGCGGCGCCAGCACCCGCTCCTGCCGCAGCACCTGCCCCCGCAAAGGCCCCGTGCGCAAATCCCAATGCGCTCGGCATCGCCCGCACCGTCGAGATCGACACCACGGGCGGGCCGGGATTCGGCTTCGAGCACTTCAAGCAGCTCGATTTCCTGCGCGACAAGGAAGTGGTGCTGACGTTCGACGATGGCCCGTGGCCGGTCAATACGCCCTCGGTGCTGAAGACGCTGGCGGACGAATGCACCACCGGTGTTTTCTTTCCGATCGGCAAGCACTCGACCTACTATCCGGAGATCCTGAAGGAGGTCGCCGCCGCCGGTCACACCGTCGGATCCCATACCTGGTCACACGCGACCCTGACCAACAAGAAGCTGACCGAAGACCAGCGTAAAGACGAGATCGAAAAGGGTTTCAGCGCGGTAAAATGGGCCCTGGGCGGCGTTTCGCCGGCACCGTTCTTCCGTTTCCCGGCGCTGCAGCATCCGCCGGAGATGGTGACCTATCTCGGCACCCGCAACATCGCAATTTTCTCCTGCGACCTCGACTCGTTCGACTTCAAGGCGCGCGATGCGCAGCAGGTGATCGACGTCACGATGAAGAAGCTCGACAAGCTCGGCAAAGGCATCATCCTGTTGCACGATTTCCACAAGCACACCGCGGAAGCTTTGCCCGAGCTGTTGCACCGGTTGAAGGCCGGCGGCTACAAGGTCGTCAAAATGATACCCAAGGCGCCTGTGCAAACCCTCCCGCAATATGACGAGGAACTGCTCAAGGAAGCCAAATTGCCAACCGTGAGCGATCGACCGGCCTCCAGCGTGGTGCAGACGATCTCCGAATAAACAGCCTGATGGCTTGATGGGGCGACCCCTGTGCCGGCGCTGCGCATTGACGGCTATGTCATCGTGTCGGCGGACGGCATGCTGGCGAACGCCGATCAAATCATGCCCGACGCATTGAAGTTCGAGGGCGACAAGCAGTTCTTCACCGCCGCGCTCGACCGCGCCGATCTCATTGTTCATGGCCGCCATTCCTGCGAAGACCAGCCGAACTCGCCGCGGCGAAAGCGGATAGTCCTGACCCGGTCGATCGGCGCGGTCGCAGCCGATCCTTCCAATCCCAAAGCTACCCTGTGGAATCCCGCGGGAGCGTCGTTCGAAGCGGCCTGCGATCATGCCGGCGTGCGGGCCGGCACCGTCGCGATCATTGGCGGACCGCATGTGTTCGCGATGTTTATGGACCGCTACGACACGTTCTGGCTGTCGCAAGCCGCCAAGGTGCGGTTGCCGGGCGGTGAGGCATGCTTCCCCGGCATCCCTGCGCATTCGCCGCAGGATATCCTGGCCGCGCATGGCCTCAGCGCCGGCGATTCCAAAGTGCTCGACCCCGCCAACGGCGTCAGCGTCACACCATGGCGGCGTATGGCTCAGACATCGCCATAGGCGGGTTCGGCGGTCTGCGATGCCCGGCGGCGGCTATACCCGGCGATCATGAACAGCGCGCCGATGATCGACAGATTTTTCAGGGCGTCGAAGAGCGTCTTGGCATTTTCCGGCGCCGGCTGATTCCAGAAATCGTGGAAGTAAAAAGTGGCAACGGCAACGAACAAAATCAAAAGGATGGCGAAGAACCGCGCCCCGAAATTGAGCGCAATCATCAATCCGGCGATGACCTCGAAGGATCCAGCCGCAATGGCGAGCATTTGCGGCGTCGACATTCCCGTCATGGTTTCCAGTTGCGACGTATAGGGAATCAACAAAGACGGTATGACGACCTTGGCGGCGATGAAATCCGTCGTGGCTTGTACGGCAAAAAGCTTGGTCGCTCCCGAATAGATAAAGAGCACGGCGAACAATACTCGCCCGAAGGTAACAAAACCTGGCATGATCGGCCTCACTGAATGGCTTGCAAGTGCGGGGTGGCTGGACTGCGAAGCGATTATGGCCGTTCCGCCCCGGCTTTTCAAATAATCAATGGTCTCCGAGAGGGCGCCGCTGGCGGCGCCGGATCGATTTTTTCCTTGGCTTAGCCGAACAAGGTCGGTTGCTGGCGGCCGGCACGCTCCTGGGCTTCGACGGCAGCGACCGCGGTCATGTTGAGAACGCCGCGTGCGGTCACCGACGGGGTGAGAATATGCGCCGGGCGCGAGGGGCCGATCAGGATCGGCCCAACGGGGAGCGCGTCCGCCAGCGCCTTGATCATCTGATAGGCGACGTTGGCGGTATCGAGGTTCGGCATGATCAGGATATTGGCCTCTCCTTCCAGGTTGGAGTGCGGCAGGATCAGTTTCCTGGCCGCTTCCGAGAGCGCGGTATCGCCCTGCATTTCGCCGTCCGCCTCGATTTCCGGATGGTTCTGCTTCAGGAGCGCGGTGGCGCGACGCATCTTGCGGGAGGAATCGGTATCGTAGCTGCCAAAATCGGAATGCGACACGAACGCGATTTTGGGCTTGAGATTGAAGCGCTGGACATGGACCGCCGCCAGCGCCGCCATTTCGGCAAGCTCCTCGGCGCTCGGGTTCGGCCGGACCTGGGTATCGGCGATGAAATAGGCGCCCTTTCTGGTGATCATCAGCGCCAACGCCGCGAAATCGCTGACGCCCGGGAGGAAGCCGACGATCTCGCGGACGTGGCGCAGGTGGCTCATGTAGCGGCCTTCGACGCCGCAGATCATGGCGTCGGCTTCGCCGCGGATCACCGCCAGCGCCGCGATGACAGTCGCATTGGTGCGCACCACCGTGCGCGCGGCATCAGGCGTCACGCCGTGCCGGCCGGCGACGTCGATATAGGACTGAACGTACGACCGATAGCGCGGATCATCCTCGGGATTGATGAGATCGAAATCCTTGCCGGCCTTGATGGAGAGGCCGTATCTCTCGATCCGCGCTTCCACCACCGACGGACGCCCAACCAGTATCGGCCGCGCCAGCTTTTCCTCCAGCACCACCTGGGTCGCGTGCAGGACGCGCTCGTCCTCGCCCTCGGCATAGATCACGCGGACCGGCTGGGTCTTGGCCTTGGCAAACATCGGCTTCATGACAAGCCCGGAACGGAACGCGAATCGCTCCAGTTGCGCGGCATAGTCCTCGAAGTTCGCAATCGGACGGGTGGCGACACCCGAGGTCATCGCAGCTTTGGCAACCGCCGGCGCTATGCGCAGGATCAGCCGCGGATCGAACGGGCTCGGAATCAGCGACCCAGGGCCGAAGCCCTGGACCTCGCCGCTGTCGAAGCCGGGCGCGATCGCATCCACCGGCGGATCGCGCGCAAGCTGGGCGATGGCATTGACCGCGGCGTGCTTCATTTCCTCATTGATCGCGGTGGCGCCGACATCGAGCGCGCCGCGAAAGATGAACGGAAAGCACAGAACGTTGTTGACCTGATTGGGAAGGTCGGAGCGCCCGGTGCAGATCATCGCGTCCGGGCGCGCTTTTCGGGCTTCATCCGGCATGATTTCCGGCGTCGGATTGGCGAGCGCCATCACCAATGGCTTGTCCGCCATCTGCTTGACCATCTCCGGCTTCAGCACATTGGGGGCCGATAATCCGAGAAAAATGTCGGCGCCGCCGATCACATCGGCCAGCACACGCTTGTCGGTCTTCTGGGCATAGACCGACTTCCAGCGGTCCATCAGCGTGTTGCGGCCTTCGTGCACCACGCCGTCGATGTCGCAAACCCAGATATTCTTGCGCTGCGCACCCAATGAGACCAGAAGATTGAGGCAGGCTATCGCCGCCGCACCGGCGCCGGAGGCGACGATCTTGACGTCTTGCAGCTTCTTGCCGTTCAGCAGCAGTGCATTGGTGATCGCGGCGCCGACGATGATGGCGGTGCCATGCTGGTCGTCGTGAAATACCGGGATCTTCATGCGATCTTTAAGTCGCGCCTCGATCTCGAAACATTCGGGACCCTTGATGTCCTCAAGATTGATGCCGCCGAATGTCGGTTCAAGCGCCGACACCGTCTCGACCACGCGCTCGATGGTGTCGGCGGCGATTTCAATGTCGAACACGTCGATGCCGGCGAACTTCTTGAACAGAACCGCCTTGCCTTCCATCACCGGCTTCGACGCCAGCGGGCCGATATTGCCAAGTCCGAGCACCGCGGTGCCATTGGAGACCACCGCAACAAGATTGGCGCGGATCGTCAGCGAAGCCGCCTGCGCGGGATCGGCGGCAATCGCCGTGCAGGCCGCGGCCACGCCCGGCGAATAGGCCAGCGCGAGGTCGCGCTGGTTGGCGAGCGGTTTGATCGCCTGAATCTCGAGCTTTCCCGGCCGCGGCAGCCTGTGATAGGCGAGCGCCGCGGAATGCAGATCGTCAGAATTGGATGCCATGCATTTACCCCCGAGGCTCCCTGAGCCCCGAATAAGACTTCGATCACTAGACTTTAGTTTTGCGGCAAATTGAGCCTGATGTGAAGCTCACGCAATTGCTTCGCCGTCACGTCCGAAGGCGCCCCCATCATCAGGTCCTCGGCGCGCTGGTTCATCGGGAACAGAACCACTTCGCGCAGGTTCTCCTCGCCGCACAACAGCATCACGATACGGTCGATACCCGGCGCGATGCCGCCATGCGGCGGTGCGCCGAGCGAAAGCGCGCGCAGCATGCCGCCGAACTTCGCCTCCAGCACTTCTTCCGGATAGCCCGCGATAGCGAATGCCTTTTTCATGATATCGGGACGATGGTTGCGGATCGCGCCGGATGACAATTCGGTGCCGTTGCAGACGATATCGTACTGGATCGCCTTGAGACCGAGCAGCGTGTCCTTGTCGTTTGGATCGAGCGCGAGGAACGCCGCTGGCTCCATGTTGGGCATCGAGAACGGGTTGTGGGAGAAGTCGATCTTCTTCTCCTCCTCGTTCCACTCGTACATCGGGAAATCGACGATCCAGCAAAACTCAAACCTGTCCTTGTCGATCAGGTTCAGCTCTTCGCCGAGCTTGGTGCGTGCCAATCCGGCAAATTTCCAGAATTTTCCGGGATCGCCGGCGACGAAGAACGCGGCGTCACCGTCTTTCAAGCCGAGCTGTTCGCGTATTGCCTTTGTACGTTCGGGGCCGATGTTGTTGGCAAGGGGGCCGGCGCCCTCGCCGCCCTCACGCCACATGATGTAGCCCAAGCCCGGCTGGCCCTCGCCTTGCGCCCATGAGTTCATCCGGTCGCAGAACGCTCGTGAACCGCCGCCTGGCGCCGGAATCGCCCAGACCCGGTTATTCGGGTCTTCCAGCATGCGCGCGAACACCTTGAAGCCGGAGCCGCGGAAATGCTCCGACACATCCTGCATGGCGATGCCGTTGCGCAGGTCAGGCTTGTCCGTGCCGTATTTCCGGATCGCTTCGCTGTAGGGAATCAGCGGGAATTTCGGCGTTACCGGCCTGCCGCCGGCGAACTCCTCGAACACGCCCCGCATCACCGGCTCGACCGCCTTGAACACGTCGTCCTGCGTCACAAAGCTCATCTCGACGTCAAGCTGGTAGAACTCGCCCGGTGAGCGGTCGGCGCGCGCGTCCTCGTCGCGGAAGCACGGCGCGATCTGGAAGTAGCGGTCGAAGCCCGCGATCATCGTGAGCTGCTTGAACTGCTGCGGCGCCTGAGGCAACGCATAGAACTTGCCCGGATGCAGCCGTGACGGCACCAGGAAATCGCGCGCGCCTTCCGGCGACGATGCCGTCAGGATCGGCGTCTGGAATTCGAAAAAACCTTGATCCTTCATCCGTTTGCGGATCGAATCGATGATCTGCCCACGCTTCATGATGTTCTGGTGCAGCTTCTCGCGGCGAAGATCGAGGAAACGGTATTTGAGCCTTATATCCTCAGGATATTCCTGATCACCGAACACCGGCAGCGGCAATTCGCCGGCCGGGCCCAATACCTCGATTTCGCTGGCATAAAGCTCAATCGCGCCGGTCGGCAATTCCGCGTTCTCGGTGCCTTCGGGGCGCCGGCGCACCTTGCCGTCGATCCGCACCACCCACTCCGAGCGCAATTTTTCGGCGTCCTTGAAGGCCGGCGAATCCGGATCGGCAACGCATTGGGTTAGGCCGTAGTGATCGCGCAGATCGATGAACAGCACGCCGCCATGGTCGCGAATGCGATGGCACCAGCCCGATAAACGGACGGTTTCGCCGATGTGGCCGTCGCGGAGCGCGCCGCAGGTGTGGGACCGGTAACGATGCATTGTCAGAAAACCAGATGCCGGAGGATCGATTCGGGGGAGCCAAGGCCAGCCCCCTTCAAAGAGGCTGAGGGTTTACCCGAGGCCGCAAGGGGCGGCAACCGAATGCGCGTCCACCCTCCAGGCCCAAAATGCCGGCAAATCCGAAAAAGTGACGGAAAAACAACGCAACACCGGAGCTGCGCGCTCGCGGACCGATTGTCTAATCGCCGCGCATGTCTATCTTGAGGCCCATGACGGTCCATTTTCCCTTCGAACACACCTATGCGGCGCTGCCATCCGGCTTTTTCGCCCGCGTCGCCCCGACGCCCGTTGCCTCGCCGAGGCTGATCAAATTGAACCGGCCGCTGGCAAAGCATCTCGGCCTCGATCCGGATCGGCTCTCAAGCCCGGAAGGAACCGAGATCCTTGCCGGCAAGCTTGTCCCCGATGGCGCGGATCCGATCGCGATGGCCTATGCCGGCCACCAGTTCGGTCATTTTGTTCCGCAGCTCGGCGACGGCCGCGCCATCCTGCTCGGAGAGGTGATCGACGCCGATGGGGTCCGCCGTGACATTCAACTCAAGGGCTCGGGCCCGACGCCGTTTTCGCGCCGCGGCGATGGCCGTGCGGCGCTCGGTCCGGTGTTGCGCGAATACATCGTCAGCGAGGCGATGGCGGCGCTTGGAATCCCGACCACGCGGTCGCTCGCCGCGGTAGTAACCGGCGAGAACGTGATGCGCGAGACGCCGCTGCCGGGCGCCGTCCTCACCCGCGTCGCGTCCAGCCACATTCGCGTCGGCACCTTCCAGTATTTCGCGGCCCGTGGCGACAGCGAGGGCGTGCGGCGCCTCGCCGATCACGTCATCGGCCGCCACTATCCCCAATTGGCAAATGCCGACCGCCCCTATCATGGGCTGCTGGAGGCCGTGATCGCGCGGCAGGCCGAACTGGTCGCGCGCTGGCTGCTGGTCGGCTTCATCCACGGCGTCATGAACACCGACAACACCTCGATATCGGGCGAGACCATCGATTACGGCCCGTGCGCCTTCATGGACCATTACGACCCGGCGACGGTGTTCAGCTCGATCGACGAGCAAGGCCGATACGCCTACGCCAACCAGCCGCGGATCGCGCTCTGGAACCTGACGCGCCTCGCCGAATGCCTGTTGCCGCTGCTTTCCGACAAGCAGGACAAAGCCATAGAGGAGGCGCAGTCGGCGCTCGGCGATTTCGCGGGCGTGTTCGGCGCCGCCTATCAGGCCGGCCTGCGGGCGAAGTTCGGCCTGTTTACAGAGCGCGACGACGACCGGGTGCTCGCCCAGGATCTCCTGAACGCGATGGCCAAAAACCGGGCCGATTTTACCCTGACGTTCCGGTGTCTGGGCGAAGCCGCACTCGACCCCGCCGGCGATGACGGCGTCCGGCGGCTGTTTGCCGATCCGGCAGCCTACGACGAATGGGCGGTACGCTGGCGCCAGCGAATCGCCGGGGAGCCGCAATCGGCGAACGACCGTCAGACCGCGATGCGGGCGGTCAATCCTGCGTTCATTCCGAGGAATCACCGGATCGAAGCGGTCATCGAAGCCGCCGTCAACCGGGACGATTTTGCCCTCTTCGACGAGCTTTTGACCGTTCTGTCAAAGCCGTATGACGACCAGTCGGCGTTCTCCGCCTATGCCGATCCGCCCGAACCGCAACAGCGCGTGCTGCAGACCTTTTGCGGGACGTGAATCATTAACCGTCACCTCCAACATTCACGATGCTGCGCGCGCCCACCGCCAGGAATTATGAGACCGTCAACGGCTTCCTTACAAATCTAGCGGCTTGTCGGGGGGAATTGCCATGGACGCCTTGGTCTTTGAATTCACGGGCTTGGCGATGCTGGCGCTTTGCGTCGTCGTGCTTGTCGTTCCGTCGGGCCGGCGCCCTGCCCGACGTGTAGGCGACACCTGACCAAATCCCATTCTCGAAATACGAATCCGGGTCACCGCCGGCCGGATGCCCCGCGAAAACCCGCCCCCAGGCAGAAATGCAAGGCCCGAATTCGCCGCAGGACCCTTGACATATCAGCGCTTTCGGCAGAACGCCCTGTCAGAAGCGTTATGGATCGTTCATGGATCTCATTACCACCACTTCGGAACTCGCAGACGTTTGCGCCCGCCTCGCCCGGCACCGGGTCATAACAGTCGATACCGAATTCCTGCGTGAAACGACCTATTACCCGCTGCTCTGCGTCGTGCAGATGGCAAGCGCGGAGGAAGCGGTCGTGATCGATACGCTGGCTCAAGGCATCGACCTCAAGCCGTTCTTCGAGCTGATGGCCGACGAGAAGCTGCTCAAGGTTTTCCACGCCGCCCGTCAGGACATCGAGATCGTCTGGCATCAGGCAGGCATCGTTCCGCACCCGATCTTCGACACCCAGGTCGCGGCCATGGTGCTCGGTTACGGCGATTCCATCGCCTATGACCAGTTGGTCGAGCGCATCGCCGGCCATCGGCCGGACAAGACCCATCGTTTCACCGACTGGTCGCGCCGGCCGCTGAGCGCAGACCAGATCCACTATGCGGTCTCCGACGTCACCCATTTGCGCGATGTGTTCACCGCGCTGGATGCCGATCTCAAAAAGCGCGGCCGCAACGACTGGGTGAGCGAGGAAATGGAAGTTCTGACCTCGCCGAAGACCTACGACTTTCATCCCGAACGCGCATGGGAGCGGCTGAAGACACGGGTACGCAAGCCGAAGGAGCTGGCGGTGCTGATGGAAGTCGCGGCATGGCGCGAACAGGAGGCGCAAAGCCGCGACGTTCCGCGCGGCCGCGTTCTGAAAGACGATGCGGTCGGCGACATCGCCACCCATGCGCCGACCAGCCTGGAACGGCTGGCAAGTCTGCGCTCGCTGCCGAAGGGATTTGACCGCTCGAAGTGGGGCGCCGATATCGTGGCCGCCGTGCAGCGCGGCCTCGCGCGCGATCCGGCCAGCTTGCCTAAAATCGAAAAGCCGCGCGGCAATTCAAATGGTGCGGCGGCGACCATCGAGCTTCTGAAAGTTCTATTGCGAATGACGTCGGAGCACCACGCCGTCGCCAGCAAGGTGATCGCCACGGTCGACGATCTGGAACAGATCGCGGTCGACGATAATGCGGACGTCAGCGCCCTGCGCGGATGGCGGCGCGAGCTGTTCGGCGAGGCGGCGCTGGCGCTGAAACGTGGTCGGCTGGCACTGGCGATAGAGAAGGGTCGGGTTATCCGGGTCGATCGAAACTGACGCGTCGTTGCGGCCCCGCGCGTTCCGGCCTTGCACCCCTCAAGTCCGCCACGACAAAAGCGGATCGCGGCAACACCATCGCGCGGTGCTTGAGGAAAATCAGATCTATCCCGGCGTCGTTGGGGGGTGTGGCTCGTCGTCGCGCTCAACCGCTACCAAGATCCGTCCGATCGACGTGCTCTGTCATACCGCAATTTGACCGGTTGCTCCCGTAAGGTCGGTGCTACCTTGAATTCCGGCGTAGTTGCCGATGACTTTGACGACCGCCAGTTTGTATGAAGCGACATCATCGATGCCTGGACGCCGGCAGGCCACCGCATCGCTGACGATTTGATAGCGATGGCTGCGGTGAAACCCGTCGACGACGGTCGACAGAATGGTTTCGTCGAGGGAGAATCCCAACAGGACGCAGCGGATGTTTTTTATGTTTGACATGTATTCGGCGAACCGTGTCGAACTATATGCCGACGGCAGCGGATGCTCGAAGGTGAGTTCTCCCGGTTTCGGCCGAAGGCTTGCGATCCAGTCGGTCAGGTTCGATGCCGGATTGAACCAGGCAGCCTGGGCAATTCGCTTCAGGTGAATGATCGGCCACAGATTGTCGCGCCAAAGCGTCATCAACTCCAGACACCGCGAGGTAATCGCCTCGGCGTCGGCGATGACATGGCTGCGGCCTTCGGTGAGATACTCGGTCTGAAGATCCGCGCAGACCAGGATCGGCGGATCGTCAGGGACGAACGCCATCATTTTTCGATTCGAAATCATCTTTCAGCCAACGCCACCGTGCGAAGCGGCGAGGACGCCGCGCGAGCGGATGAGACGTCGAGAACGCCGGGCCGGTCCCAATCGCCCTCCGGCCTGAGGATCACGTAGGGATCGCTGTCGAGCGTGATCGCGTCGACGCACGGATCGAGATCAAGGACCATCTCGGTGTAGGAAAAATCGGAGAATGTGATCTTGCGATTGTGGTTGAGCGGCCTGGCGCCGAAATGCGCCCAGAAGTTGACCAGCCGGTCTTGCGCGTGGCCATAGACCTTCTTGAACCCCTTGCGCTTGATGTATTCGAAGCTTGCCTGCACCAGTTTGAACGATATCCGCGTGCGGCGGAACTGATGGCGGACAGCGAGACGTTCGATCTTGGCGAACTCGGCAAAGAAACGCACCCGAAGGCAGCCCGCGGGTTCCGTCCCGACGAATCCGATGAAATGCGCCGCGACCAGATCGTTGCCATCGAACTCCTCTTCGATCGGGCAATCCTGCTCGGCGAGATAGACCGCGGAGCGGATGGCGGTCACCAGCATCAGATCGTTGGGATCGCGCGCGATGCGGATCGAGATCGAACGCGAGTCGGGCTTGGCCGACGATCGGGCCCTACTGCCGTGCATCCGCAAGATTCCTTGCCGGGACATTCGATGCCGGCGTGTTCGCCGGAAGGCGATTCCAGGGCCGTTGATAGCGCCAAAGGTCGGGCTGCAAACTCGGCATCGGCGCGAAGCCTATTGCTATCAACAAATTCCGGCCCGCCACGGTCGCCGGCTGCGCAAAATAGTCGGCGTTCGCAAATCGCGGCTTTCTCAAATAGTCCGCGACATTTCCCAATCCGATGACGGCGCGCCCGTAGCCGACGAGAGCCCAGACATAGATAGCTGATACTTCCTCATCGGCATGTGCCAAAAGATCGCGGGATGGATTTTTTAGATCGATGTCGTCAAGCAGAAGGGAATCGCGCCCTCGGCAATTGAGAAACAGGAACGCTATCCCGCCCAGCAGGTTCCCGGCCCGTCGGAAAGTAAAAATCGTCTCAGGATCGTCGCGCAAAAAATGACTGAGGCCTGCTTCCGTAACGTTGACCCCGGGAATCTCCCGCCGGGCAATGGCCACCAGATCGGGTAACTGGCCGCGCTTGGCCAGACTGACAGTGATTGCGGAGCCAGGCGATAGCCGATCCAGTTCGTGTCGAACGGCTAAATGCCCACTTCCTGGAAATAATTTCCGCATTTAAGGGTTCCATCTGTAGAACGCTTACCATAGCCGGGGATCGCGGGTATGCCGCAAGATTTGCATCGGGGTGCTGCATCGATGCAGCACAAAGACACTCCCAACGCGTCATGGGAGGATTTGCGCGCGTTTCTTCTATGCAC
>Ga0116129_1000437_pt1 | contig 27234 bp, 20 predicted proteins | sample June2015DPH_17_2_FD_89732 | JGI IMG/M metagenome (GOLD analysis project Ga0116129, IMG submission 89732) | Peatland microbial communities from SPRUCE experiment site at the Marcell Experimental Forest, Minnesota, USA - June2015DPH_17_10 | ecosystem: Environmental > Terrestrial > Soil > Wetlands...
CGCAGGGTGAGTGGACGCCGTTGGGGCTGGTGCCGCGGTATCAGCGGTTCGAGGTGGTGGGGATTTTCAAGTCGGGGTTTTATCAGTACGACGCGACGTATGGGTTTACGCGATTGGTGGATGCGCAGAAACTCTTCAGCGAGCCGGATTGGATCTCGGTGATCAGTTTTAAGGTGGATGATCTTTATCACGCGGATCGTGTGGGGCGGGCGATTGAAGAGGCTGCGGGTAAGGGTTTTCAGGCGACGAACTGGATGGAACAGAATCGCGAGCTGTTTCGCGCGCTGCGGCTGGAGCAGATTGTGACGTTCATTATTCTGGCGCTGATTGTTTGTGTGGCGGCGCTGAATATTCTGATCGCGCTGACGATGATGGTGATGGAGAAGACTCGGGATATTGCGGTGTTGATGAGTTTTGGAGTGAATGCCGAGCAGGTGCGGAGAATCTTTTTGCTGCAGGGGTTGCTGATTAGTTTGATTGGGACGGTTTTGGGGCTGGTGGTGGGGTATGGGTTGAGTTGGCTGGGGGGGCACTACAGGTTTATTCATCTGGATGCGGCGGTGTATTCGATCGATTATCTGCCGTTCGCGCCGAAGGTTTGGCATGCGGTGCTGGTGGCGGCGGTTACGTTTGGGGTTAGTCTTGTGGCGACGCTGTATCCGAGTGGAAGTGCGGCGAAGGTTTTACCGGCGGAGGCGCTGAGGTATGAATGAACCAATCTACTTACTTGGATAATTTTCGAGAAAGCCCACCGGCATCGGAGGCAGAGGCGTGCATGCAAGATCAAGCTTCAGTCGTGGAGGGCATTCAGCAACCACTGTTAGGGACGGAAAGCCTCTTTGCTGTGAAGGCGATGGGAGACGATCCGCTTCTTCAAGCTCTCCTGCAAGATAAAACCAACTGTAAAATTGCATCGTTTCGTTCTCGTCTCCATTGGAAACCGTCCAAACTTCATCCTCTTTGGTGTAATCGATTCCTAGTTCTGACATCAGCGCAAAAAGCTCATCGTTATATGCCTGCCTCCGATGCTTTGCAAAATAAGCGCAGTATCCACAGTCACACTCATCAGCACCGCCAGCTTTGAGCATGCGGTACATATTGATAGTTTCTTCTCGGTCGAAGCGAAATTTTTGACCGTTCAGCACACGTTCTTTCATCATTGCGAAAGTGTACAACTGACCACTGGGAGCTTTATGGAACCGAGATTGAAGTATGGGCATTTGGCGCCGGAGGGCTTGGCGCACATGCGGGAGCTTGAGCATTACCTGAATAATGGGGCGGGGCTGGAGGCTTCGTTGCGGGAGTTGGTGCGGCTGCGGGTTTCGCTGATGAATGGGTGTGAGTATTGCATTGGGCTGCATACGATGGAGTTGAAGAAGGTGAATGAGACGGAGGAGAGGATTCGCGGGGTTGCGGATTGGCGGGGGTCTGCTCTTTATACGAAGCGGGAGCGGGCTGCGTTGGCCTGGGCGGAGGCGGTGACGGATATTCAGGACGGGCATGCTCCGGATGTGTTGTTTGAGGCGGTGAGGGCGGAGTTCAGCGATGTGGAGACGGTGAATCTGACGCTGGTGATTTCGACAATCAATGCTTGGAACAGGATTTCGATTGCGTTGGGGAGGCATTCGGAGCATGGGAGCGGGAAGGTTTCGGTGGAGAGATAGATGGCGGGTGATGCGAACAAAATGCGGGGGTTCTTCGCTTCGCTCAGAATGACAAGATATTTGGAACTGCGGGCGTTTTCAAGATATTTGGAACTGCGGGCGTTTTCAAAATGTTTGGATCGACGGACGATGACAAATATCTGGATCGATGGGCGTTTCAAATATCTGGAACGATGGGCGTTTCAAAAACGTTGGGCTTTAGGGAGTATGGTTTGATCGATCCGAATGAAGGGGATGTGCGGTTTGAGAATGAGGGGACGCTGGAGCCACTGCCGGTGGTGCGGGAGCGGACAGTGGTGATGCGGGCGGTGGGGTTGACGAAGGTTTATGCGGCGGTTTCGCAGGGAGGCGGTTCAGGGCGCGAGGCTTTGGAGCTGTTTCGCGGGCTGGATCTGCGGGTTCATGCGGGGGAGATGGTCGCGATTGTGGGGGAGAGCGGCGCGGGGAAGAGTTCCCTGCTGCATTTGCTGGCTGCACTGGATAAGCCTTCGGCTGGCGAGGTTTGGTGTGGGGAGAATCGGTTGAGCGAGTTTACGCCGAGGCAGGCGGCGGAGTATCGCAACCGGGATGTGGGGTATGTTTGGCAGTTTCATTATTTGCTGCCGGAGTTTTCGGCGCTGGAGAATGTTGCGATGCCGCTGCTGGCTCGCGGTGAGAGGCGAGGGGCGGCACTGGAAAAGGCTCGGTTCTGGCTGGGTGAGGTAGGGTTGGCGGACCGGGCGGTGCATCGATCGGGCGAGTTGAGCGGAGGGGAGCAGCAGAGGGTGAGCCTGGCACGGGCTTTGGTGACTGAACCGAAGATTCTGCTGGCGGATGAGCCTACGGGGGATTTGGATGACCGGACGGCGGAGGCGGTGTTTGGGTTGATTCAACGGCTGCATGAGGCTCATGGGCTGACCAGCGTGCTGGTGACACATAATCTGGAGTTTGCGAGGCGGTGCGACAGGGTTCTGCGGTTGCGCAAGGGGCAATTGGAGTCGGCGGAGAGTTTGGCCGGCTGAGTTTGCGATTTCGCGCTGTTCACGTCTAACAAAATATTGGTTTTATGGGAGATCGATTTCAGGGACCAACCTTGGTGTTCTTTTCGCCTCTAACTAGTGAGAGAGGTTTGTCGCCTGGGCTTGAGGAGGTTTTAAAGGCGATGCACCTAATTTGGTGCGGGATTTGCACAGCGCGCAGCGAAAAAAGTGCTAAGTTAGGGCATAACTTTTGAGGGATTTTTAGTATTTGGTGCGGACGACTACACTGTAAGAGTGGAATGGGTGCTTTGTAGCTTGAAGTTGCCTGGTTAGTCCCTGAGCTGGAGCGGTAAAGGGGACGGTTGTTGGGACCAATGGCGCTATGCGGCCTTCGGGCCGGGTGGTGGCCGGCTTGAAGGGGAAGAACATGTTCGAACGCTATACGGAGAAGGCGCGCCGGGTTATCTTCTTTGCCCGGTATGAAGCTAGTCAGTTTGGGTCGCCTTATATCGAGACCGAGCATCTGCTGCTCGGACTGTTGCGTGAGGACAAAGCACTGACGAACCGCTTTTTGCGGTCGCACGCGTCGGTGGAGTCGATACGCAAGCAGATAGAAGGGCATACGACGATTCGGGAGAAGGTGTCGACATCGGTGGATCTGCCGCTTTCGAATGAGTGCAAGCGGGTGCTCGCCTATGCGGCAGAAGAGGCCGAGCGGCTTTCGCATAAACATATTGGGACGGAGCACTTGCTGCTTGGTCTGCTGCGCGAGGAGAAGTGCTTTGCTGCAGAGATTCTGCAGGAGCGCGGGCTGCGGCTGCCGATGATTCGCGAGGAACTGCAGCGGACGACGCAGGAGAAGGCGCCTACGTCGCAGGGGAGCAAGGGGCAGCGCGGCGAGCAGAGCATGCTTGCGGAGTTTTCGCGCGACCTGACGCAGAGCGCTACGGACCAGCAGCTCGATCCTCTGGTTGGGCGGGATGCGGAGGTGGATCGTGTGATCCAGATTCTGTGCCGGCGGACGAAGAATAATCCTGTGCTGATCGGTGAGCCGGGTGTTGGTAAGACAGCAATTGTTGAAGGGCTTGCTCAGAAGATTGCTGATGGAGAAGTGCCGAGTTTTCTTGCCGACAAGCGAGTGCTGGCTCTGGATCTTTCGCTGATCGTTGCAGGCACGAAGTATCGCGGGCAGTTTGAAGAGCGGCTGAAGACGATTATGAAGGAGCTGATGGAGAATCAGAACTCCATCGTGTTCATCGATGAGCTACATACGCTGGTTGGCGCTGGGTCGGCGGAGGGGTCGCTGGATGCGGCGAATATTCTGAAGCCGGCGCTGAGCCGCGGCGAGATTCAATGCATCGGCGCGACGACTCCTGCGGAGTACCGGAAGTCGATTGAGAAGGACCGGTCTTTGGAGCGGCGTTTTCAGGCGGTGAAGGTTCCGCCGCCGAGCGAAGAAGACGCGGTCAAGATCATCATGGGAATCAAGGAGAAGTACGAGAAGTTCCACGCGGTGAGCTATACGGACGATGCGATTACTTTCTCGGTGTCGCACTCTAGCCGGTATATTCCTGATCGGTTTTTGCCGGATAAGGCGATCGATTTGATCGATGAGGCTGGTGCGCGGGTGAAGCTGCGGCAGACTTCGATGCCCGAGGAGTTGACCGAGGTTCAGAAGCGGATCAAGTTCATCGTGCACCGGATGGAGAACGCGATTGCGAATCATGAGTTCGAGAAGGCGCGGTTCTACTCGGATGAGGAGCGCAAGGAGCGTGAGAATCTGCGTGCTCTGCGGGACAAGTATCACCTGGATGATTCTTCGGCGGGGATTGTGACACGCGGAGATATCGAGGATGTCGTCAGCAGATGGACTGGCGTGCCGATTACTTCGTTGAAGGAAGAGGAGACGCAGCGGTTGCTGCGGGTTGAGGAAGAGCTGCACAAGCGCGTTATCTCGCAGGATAAGGCGATCAATGCGCTGGCACGGGCGATTCGGCGGTCTCGTGCAGGGTTGAAGAATCCGGCGCGGCCGATTGGAAGCTTCCTATTCCTTGGCCCTACTGGCGTTGGTAAGACGGAGATGGCGCGAACGCTGGCGCAGTTCCTGTTCGGATCGGAGAAGGCTCTGATTCGTTTTGATATGTCGGAGTTCATGGAGAAGCATTCTGTGAGCAAGCTAATCGGTTCGCCTCCGGGATATGTGGGTTATGAAGAGGGTGGACAGCTTACGGAGCGCGTGAAGCGAAATCCTTACTGCGTGGTGTTGCTGGATGAGATCGAGAAGGCTCATCCGGATGTGTTCAATCTACTGCTGCAGGTGTTTGAAGATGGGCAGTTGACGGATGGGTTGGGCAACACGGTCGACTACAAGAACACGATCATCATCATGACTTCGAATATTGGGGCGAAGCATCTGCAGAAGCGGCAGGGGCTTGGGTTCCAGAGCGAGAAGGAAGACATGGTGATGGACAAGATGGAAGAGCTGGTTCGCGGAGAGGTGAAACGGACGTTCAATCCGGAGTTCCTGAATCGCCTCGACGAGATCATTATCTTTACTTCGCTGTCGGATGCTGACCTGATGCAGATTCTCGAGTTGCTGGTGCAACAGTTGAATACGAACCTGGTGCATAAGGCGATTACGATCTCGGTGACAGATGATGCGAAGAAATGGATCATCGAGAAGACGGCTTCGGACCGGACGTACGGTGCGCGGCCTCTTCGCAGAGCACTGCAGCGGTTTGTTGAGGATCCTCTGTCAGAGGCGCTGATCGGCGGCGGAATTGTCGAACGGCCGGCGTTCCTTGAGGTCTACATGGAAAATAACAAGCTGTTCTACCGGCCGGTGTCGGCGGATGGCGAGGAGAAGATGGCTGGGTTGGCGTTGACTGCTGTGTAGCGCTTCCCTTCCTCGATATAACGTACGCCCCGGCTTGATCGCCGGGGCGTATTGTTTTGGTGGGAGGATTTTTGGGTTATGGATCGTCGTGAGTTTGGGGTGTTGCTGCCGGCTTTGATGGGTGGATTGGCTTTGATTCCTGAGAGCGCTGACGGGCAGAGTGTGAGTTTGCCTGTGCTTGAGTCAGGGGTGTTCAAGCCTACGGCGGCAAAAGCAGGTTCGATGGCGGGGCACTCTTCGAGCCGCTATGTGGCTGGGATGCTGAAGGCAGGGAATATCCGGCTGGAGATGCATGAGTCGACGATTGAACCTGGGTCGGAGCATGAGCCGGTGGGGACGCATCTGCATAGCGAGATATGGCTGGTGCGCGAGGGGACGGCGGAGCTGACGACGAATGGCGTGGCGAGGACGATGGTGGCGGGGGATGTGGGGATCTGTTGCGCGGGGGACAAGCACTTTATCGCGAATACGAGCGATAAGCCGGTGACCTATTTTGTGGTGACGGTGGGGCCTCCGGAGTAGGGTGACATGAGACATCGCGGGTCGGCAACAATCAAAATGCAAATACTGAGCGGAGCGGAGCTCAGTATGACGGCGGATGAGGGCGTTTGCGGGTAAGGAAGTAGGTGAGGAGGATTGCGGCTCCGATCGTTCCTACGACTGCGTCGGTTCCTGCGAGACCGCGTGCTCCCCAGAGCTTGCCGCCGTGACCGTCGACTGCTGTCATGTAAGCCACGGGGACGTTGCCCATGGAGTTGATGATGGAGTAGCGGGCGCAGCCGCTTTTGCCTGAGTTGCCGAGGAATTCGAGCACGACGGCTGTAAACAGGGCGTAGCATGCTCCGATGGTGAAGAGGGACAGGGTGGCTCCAACAAAGTAAGTGGAGGGATGGAGCGGACCCAGCCAAAGAATGGCGATAGTGGCCTCGTTTAGGATGCCGACGGAGAGATAGGCGACCGAGGCGCGAATGCGAGTGGGAACCAGGGTGGCTGCAAGCGCGCCGGCTGCGGTGAGGAGCGCTCCTCCGAGACCGTTCATCCAGGCCATTTGCTGGCCGGTGAAGCCGTAGTCCTGCGCGATGCCGGGCAGGAGGCCGATGGCGGCTCCGCTGCACATGGGGAAGAGCATGAGCAGGGTGTATGGGACTGCTCTCCAGCGGAGGAAGGTGGTTTTGAACTCCTGCCAGATACAGGCGAATGTTTGTTTGATTCCCTCTTTGCTTTGTTGCGGCTGCTCTGGAGCGGCGAGCGCGGCAAGGGCCGGGACAGCGATGAGGGCGGCGGTGATCCAGCCCAGAGGACCAATGGAGAATTTTTCAGCGAGCGAGGCAAGGCCGAAGATGCCGAGGGCTCCGAAGGCAAGCGATCCTGCCTGGTAGAAGCTGCTGGCGCGGCGGCGGGTGGCTTCGCTGCGCAGCGTGCCCATCATTCCGCCACAGCTGGAGACGATTAACTGGCCAAAGCAGGAGCTGAGGAACATGAGCGACACGGCGGAGGGCGTGTCCAGCCTGCCACCGTGAAAGGCAGCGGCCATGGTGAGAGCGGAGGCGATGGCTCCTACGATGAGCCAGGTGCGGCGGCGAATCCAGAAATCGGTGATTGGACTCCAGAGGAAGTAGATGCTCTGGGGGAGAATGAGGAGCGCAATGATCTCGGAGCTTCGTCCGATGCCGACTCCCTGCTTGCGGAGCAAGTACGAGAGCACGCCGCTGATAAGGCCATTGGCAAGGACCCCGTTTGGGGCGATGAGAAGGCCGAAGAGCCACGGGCGTTCTTTGGATTGGGGGAGATTCAGGCCTGTGGCTTGCTCCAGGGCTACTTCGGACATGCGTTTGACGTTAGCATGGCGATTGCCGCCCGGTCACCGAGTTAAATGGAAAAACCCCGGATATCCCGGGGTTTTGTTGCGCGAGAAAGCTTAGACGAGCGATTGGGCAGTCTTGACTGCGCTTTGGACGACATCGCCTGCTTTGTCGACGGCGTTTTCGACCTGGCTGCGAGTGCGTTTGATGGCCTTTTCGGTTTCCTTGCTGAGGCGCTCAGCCTGGTCCTTGAGGTAGTTGGCTGCGTCTTCGAGGTAGTCGCTTGCATCCTCGACTCCCTTGCGGAGTTGTTTGCGCGTCTTGACTCCAGTCTGTGGCGCATAAAGAAGAGCGATCGAGGCTCCTGCTGCAACTCCGATGCCGAAGGCGAACCAGTAACCTTTTGCGTTCATTTTGAACATACCTCGTGCTTTCTCAGGTTTCTATGCGTTTAGATTCAGACGGATTGCGATTGGTTGGATTCAGGCCTGTCGAGGATACTTCGCAAAGAAGGCTGGCCAAGAGGATTCTTGATGTTTTTCAGACCTTGAGGCCGGCGAGTTCCCTTGCCCGCAGAAAGATTCGCGTGAACATGGTGCCGTTGAGACGGCCTGTGTTGGTGTTGCGCAGAGACGGATGGTATGTGGCGAGCAGGTGCAGGCCGTTGGGGAGAAGAGAGTGAGCGCCGTGGGAGAAGCGGTAGTCGGATTTGCGAGTGATGACGCCGGTTTCGAGCAGGAAGGCCAGATAGCCGTCGAAGGCGATCTTTCCCAGGCAGACTACGACGCGGATTCGCGGGAGAGCCTGGATCTCATCGGCAAGATGGGAGGCGCAGTTGCGGATCTCCTGGGGGAGTGGCTTGTCGCCGGGCGGGGCGCAGCGAACGACGGAGGCGATCCAGGCGTGGCGTAGCTTGAGGCCGTCGTCGCGGGCGATGGCGCGGGGTTTGGTGGCGAGGCCAAGCTCGTGGAGGACGGGATACATGAAGTCGCCGGAGCCGTCGCCGGTGAAAGGGCGGCCGGTGCGGTTGGCTCCGTGGGCTCCGGGAGCGAGGCCGACGATGAGGATTCGGGCACGGGGGTCGCCGAAGCCGGGGACGGGGCGAGCCCAGTAGGTCTGGTCCTGGTAGGCGCGGCGTTTGGTTTCGCCGATACCCTGGCAGTAGGTGCGGAGGCGGGTGCAGCGTTCGCAGGTGATGATGGTCTGATGAATCTGCTGGAGAAGCTGAGGCGTTATCAGTGTGTTGGAGGATGTCACTGCATCCCATGATAGTAGGAGCGAGGGCCAGGCGGCCTCCGCATAGGCTTGCTTGCGTAGAATGTTGCAACAAGAAGAATTAAAGACCAGCGGAGAGTTGGAAGGGCGGTAAGTTGGAAGATCCAAGGCTTAGCAGAATGTACTGGGCGCTCCTGAAGCAGGGGGTTGGCAGGTGGCGCAGAAGTCTATGGCGTGCGGCAGTGATGCGGTCGGGGTTGCTGACCTTTGTGGTGCTGATAATTGCACTAGGGGGACTGGCGTTTCTGTGGCGAGAGCACAGGCTGGGCCAGTTCGCGCAGTTGAAGAGAGAGCTGAACAAACCTCCCGTGAGCGATGTGACGGTGCGGCCAGGGGGGCAGGATGTGGTTCAACTGCAACGATCTCAGATGCTGGGGGGGGATGGGCCGAAGTTTCTGTGGGCGACGTTGCTGCCTGGGCGCGGGATGAATCTGCTGCAGATCCGGGCTTATCTTCCGCAGAAGGGCGAGGTCAACCTATTGGCGTCTCCGACGCTGGAAGACGCTTCGAAGGTGTTGAGCGGGAGCGGCGCGGATGCGACGGGAGCAAAGAGTCTCTCGATGGGAGCGGCGATCGAGTTGCCGTGGGCCGGCCGCATCTCAGGAGCGCCGGCGCAAGATGAAAAAAACATAATTGCAATGTGGCGTGGAGAGCGCTTGATGCTGCCGTCCGACGCGAGGGACAGCTATGGAGCCGGCGGCGCGATAGCCTCGGGAGGTCTGCTGCTGATGCAGCCCTCGGATTCGATCAACACGAGTGTGATGCCGGATGGCGGAGAGTCGCGGGCGACCTTTCGCGCGGGCGACTTTAAGGGTCACTGGCTATCCAACACGGAGATTACAACGACGGTGCAGCTGAGCGGCAAGGCGATCGATATAAGGGTTGTCGCGCGCAATGCGGGTAATACTCCCGAACCGATTGGAATAGGATGGCATCCGCGATTTGCGATTTTGAATAGCCATCGTGGACAGATGATGCTGCGGCTTCCGGAGGGACAGAGAGTGGAAGTCAAGGACCGGCGCACGGGACAGTTGAGCGGGAGGCTGGTACCGGTTGACGGAACCGAGTACGACTTTACCAGTAGAAATGGCGCGCAACTCGGGGGGCTGAACCTTGACGACAGCTTCGTTCATCTGCGACAGGGATTGATGGAGAACGGACCGATAGCGGAGTTGCGCGATCCGGAGAACGATTATGGGCTGCGCATCACTGCGATGACGTCTACGATTAAAGCTATACGCGTGTATGCTCCGCTGGATGGATCGTTTATCTCGATTCAGCCGCAATTCAATTTTGACGACCCGTTCGGACGGGAGTGGGCGAAGGATGAAGACACGGGGATGGTCGTGCTACAGCCTGGACAAACGACGCAATGGAAGGTGCGGCTGGAGATATTTTCGCTTGGAGGGAGTGAGACGGGCCGTCTGTAGCCTCGGCCTGAACGATTCCGACAACGGCGAGGTTTGACCCTCTCTATCGAAGCCTCGTACAGTAGTAGAGAGGCGTTAACCGCGCTCGCCCGCATAGTGCGAACGGCGCGGCAGACACAGGCGCTTTCTGGAAGGCATGGACTTGACCCCGACTGAGATGACAGAGACGAATGAGACTGCGGAGCAGTCCGAAACAACACATACGCACGAACACACACATGACCATGATCACGATCATGAGCACATACACCAGCCCGCTCCTGCGCTGAATCCTGAGTTGACCCGTGAGATTGAGGTTGAGGTTGGCGCGGATGAGGTTTCAAAGAGCTTCAAGAGCGTGGTGAAGCGGTATCAGAAGCTGGCCCGGATTCCTGGGTTCCGCGCGGGGAAAGTGCCGGAGTCGCTGGTCCGCTCGAAGTTTGCGAAGGAGGTTCGCCAGGAGGTTCTGGAGAGCCTGGTTTCGGAGCGGTTCCGCAAGGCGATCGACGAGCGGAAGCTGCGCCCGGTGTCTGAACCGCAGTTGCTGGATATGCAGTTGTTCGATGGGCAGCCGCTGAAGTTCAAGGCTGCGTTTGAAGTGGCGCCGGTGATCGACATTGCCGGTTATGACACAGTTCACGTGAGTAAGCCTGACGTTGCGTTGACCGGGGATGAGTTTGATGCAGAGTTAAACCGGGTGCTGGATAGCCACGCGACGGTTGAGCCGGTCGAAGACGACCGTGCCCTGGTGGACGGCGACTGGGCTGAGATCCAGTTTCGCGGTGAGGTGAAGGACCTGGCGCAAACCGTGACCGAGGATGGGGTGAAGAACGCTTCCACACAGGCTCCGATTACGGGCGAGGATGTGCTGATCGAGATTGGCGGGAAGAACACGCTGCCGGCGTTCAATGAGGCGCTGCGCGGCGCGAAGGTCGGGCAGGAGCTGAAGTTCGAGGTCGATTATCCGGCGGACTTCGGCGAGCGGCGGCTTGCGGGACAGAGCGTGGGCTACGACGTGACCGTGAAGGGGATCAAGCACAAGAGCTACCCGGAGCGCGATGCGGAGTTTGCCAAGCAGCTTGGAAACTATGAGAGCTGGGATGAGTTTGAGGCGAAGCTTCGTGAACATGCTTCGGATCGCAAGAAGAGTTCGCTGGACAATGCGGCGAAGGATCAGTTGCTGGGGGAGTTGATCCAGCGATTCCAGTTCCCTGTTCCAGAGTCGTTTGTGCAGCAGCAGATTGAGGCCCGGCTGGATCGCGGGTTGCGTGCGCTGGCTCAGCAAGGCATGTCGGTTGAGGATATGCGGAAGCTGGATTTTGCCCGGCTGCGCGGGGCTCAGCGCGAGCAGGCGATCAATGAGGTGAAGGCTTCCATGCTGCTCGACCGGATTGCCGAGGCGGAGGGCGTGACGGTGAACGATGAGGATGTTGACCGTGAGCTGCTGATGCTTTCGATCCAGTCGCGGGAGCCTCTGGAGGCACTGCGGGAGAGGCTGTCCAAGGATGGCGGGCTGGACAGGATTCGCGAGCAGATGCGGCGCGAGAAGACAGGAAGCGTGCTCTACGAGAAGCTGGCTTCGTAGAGTGCATGTGCCGGGCTGCATAACGAAAAAGAGAAAGAGAGTGTTATGGGATTAGTACCGATGGTGATCGAGCAGACGAGCCGGGGCGAACGCGCCTACGACATCTACAGCCGTCTGCTGCGCGATAACATCATTTTTCTGGGCACGCCGATCGATGACAACATCGCCAATGTAATCATTGCGCAGATGCTTTTTTTGAGCGGCGAGGATCCTGAGAAGGACATTCAGCTTTACATCAACTCGCCGGGTGGATCGATTACTGCCGGGCTGGCGATCTACGACACGATGCAGTACATCAAGAATGATGTGGTGACGTTCTGCATCGGGCAGGCAGCGAGCATGGGCGCGTTTCTGCTGATGGCTGGGAAGAAGGGCAAACGGTTCGCGTTGCCGAACTCGCGAATTCTGATTCATCAGCCATCGATGGGCGGGTTGAGCGGACAGGCTACCGATATCGACATTCACGCGCGGGAGATTCTGCGAATTCGCGAGATCACGAACAAGCTGATGAGCGCGAGCACCGGCCAGACCCTGGAACGGATCGAGCGCGACGTGGAACGCGACTTCATCATGACAGCCGCGCAGTCGAAGGAGTACGGCATTATTGATGACATTATCGACCGACCACGGACGTAAGTCGTGTGGTGCTAACTCTTCGGGAGCCCGAGCCAGCGGTTCGGGCTCTTAAGCTTTAAGCACGTCTATGACCACTTCGGGGTACAGCGGGGGATACCTGCGACATGTTTTGCAGGAAGAAACGGGTGTAAACTTTAACTCGTAGTGGAGTTGCGCAGACCATCGTTACACGGACCAACAGGAGTTGTCGTACTTATGAAAACGTCGCGGGGCTCAGACGAATCACTTCGTTGTTCTTTCTGCCATAAATCACAAGATGCAGTTGCAAAACTGATTTCGTCGCCATCGGATTATCCGCGAGCTTACATCTGCGATGAGTGTGTGGCAGTTTGCAACTCGATCCTCGAAGACGATCGAACCGAGACACAACCTGGCGCAGCACCTGCTCACCTGCCGAAGCCGCAGGAGGTGAAGGCGTTTCTGGATGAGTACGTGATTGGGCAAGACCAGACGAAGAAGAAACTTGCCGTGGCGGTTTACAACCATTACAAGCGGATTCAGATGAACAAGACGCGCGGCAACGATGTGGAGTTGTCGAAGTCGAACATCCTGCTGGTGGGACCGACGGGTTCGGGCAAGACATTGCTGGCGCAGACGATGGCGAAGATGCTGGACGTGCCATTTGCGATTGTCGATGCGACGACATTGACTGAGGCCGGATATGTCGGCGAAGACGTCGAAAATATTATTTTGAAGCTGCTGCAGGCTGCCGATGGCGATGTGCAGCGCGCGCAGAGCGGGATTATTTATATCGACGAGATCGACAAGATTGGCCGGAAGGACGAGAATCCTTCGATTACGCGCGATGTTTCGGGTGAAGGCGTGCAGCAGGCGCTGTTGAAGCTGCTGGAGGGTACTGTTGCCAACGTTCCGCCGCAGGGTGGACGCAAGCATCCGCACCAGGAGTTTACGGCAGTTGATACGACGAACATTCTTTTCATTTGCGGTGGAGCGTTTGTCGGGCTTGAGAAGGTAATTGGGCGACGCATAGGCAAGAAAGCGCTTGGGTTCAAAGCGATTGCCGATGCCGATGTCAAGGACGGCGATGTGACGCCGATCCGAGCTCAGCGTGACGCGGAGCTACTGCGGCAGGCAGAACCCCAGGATCTATTGAAGTATGGGCTGATTCCTGAGTTTGTGGGACGGCTGCCGGTGTTGGGCATCCTGGACGAGCTGGATGAGGCGGCTCTGATTGAGATTTTGACCAAGCCGCGCAATGCGATTTTGAAGCAGTACGCGAAGTTGTTTGAGTTTGAAGGCGTGAAGGTTACGTTCACGGACGAAGCAGCGCGGGAGATTGCGCGGGAGGCGTTGCAGCGGAAGGTTGGCGCGCGTGGCCTGCGCATGATTCTTGAAGAGCTGATGCTGGATTTGATGTACTTTGTTCCGGGCAATAAAAAGGTCAAAGACCTGTCGATTACGGCGGAGATGGTGAAAAAACACAGCCTGACGCTGCCCACGTTGCTGGAGAAGGCAGGCTAAGCGGCGATGCGCGGGTTGGCGCGCGGATTCGCAAGGGTGGGTTCGCAGCTGTTCGCGCCTCTGGCTGGGGGCGTTCCGATCAAGGGTATTCCCCGTTTGGGCTCTCCAATTCCACAGACGTTGCACTTTGCGTTGTGCACGTCGCATTCCGACGCATTACAATCACCCTGAAGCCGCGACACCCATGAATCATTATCGGTGTTTTTAACGTCTAATTGGAGAGCAATGACAAATCAACCCAAAAAAGCGCTGAGCGGCGAAGCTCGCAAGCTTCCGATGATGCCCATTCGTGACATGGTCATTTTTCCTCATATGATGACGCCGTTTGTTGTGGGCCGTGAGTCGAGTGTTCGGGCCCTGGAAGAGGCTCTGTCGGGCGACAGGAGGATCTTTCTGGCGACGCAGCATGACGCCTCGGTGGACGAGCCAAACGCCGACGATATCTACGAGACAGGCACGATCGGCAACATTGTTCAATCGGTGAAGATGCCTGACGGCAATATCAAGGTGCTGGTTGAGGGCGTGGAGCGGGCTCGGGCTACCGAAGTCAATGATGTCGACGGATTTTTTGTCGCTACTGTGCGCACGGGCCAGACGCAACTGGATCTGACTCCGCAGGTCGAGCAATTGATGCAGCGGGTCCACTCGCTGTTTGAGCAGTATGTGAAGCTGCAGCAGTCTTTGAACTACGAGACGGTGGCGGCCAGTGTCCGTCCGGATGAGCCGGCCAAGTTGGCCGACACGATTGCCGCCAATCTTCAATTGTCGATTGAGGAGAAGCAGCAACTGCTGGAGGTCTTTGATCCGGAGCTTCGACTGTCAAAGGTTGCTGATGTGCTGGATGTAGCGATCGAAAAGCTGAATATGGATCGCACCATTCAGTCGCGGGTGAAGCGGCAGATGGAGAAGGCGCAGAAGGAGTACTACCTTAACGAGAAGATTAAGGCGATCCAGAAGGAGCTTGGGCGCGGAGAAAAATCTGAGTTCGACGAGCTGAAGAAGAAGATTGAAGCGGCGGGAATGCCGAAGGATGTGCTGGAGAAATCGCTGCAGGAACTGAAGAAGTTGGAGGCGATGCCTCCGATGTCGGCTGAGTCGACGGTGTCGCGGAACTATCTGGATTGGCTGCTGGCAGTTCCGTGGAAGAAGCGGTCGAAGGAGATTCGTTCGATTGAACACGCCGAACAGATTTTGAATGAAGATCACTACGGGCTGGAGAAGATCAAGGAGCGCATTCTTGAGTTTTTGGCGGTTCGGCAGCTGGTGAAGAATCCTAAGGGGTCGATTCTTTGTTTTGTCGGACCTCCGGGAGTGGGTAAGACTTCGTTGGGGATGTCGATCGCGAAAGCTACAGGGCGGAAGTTTGTGCGGATGTCGCTCGGTGGAGTGCGCGACGAGGCGGAGATTCGCGGGCACCGTAGGACCTACATTGGGGCGCTGCCAGGGCAGATTATCCAGTCGATGAAGAAGGCTGGGACGAAGAATCCGGTGTTCATGCTGGACGAGATCGATAAAATGGCTTCGGATTTTCGCGGGGATCCGGCAAGTGCTCTGCTTGAGGTGCTTGATCCGGAGCAGAACAGCTCGTTCCAAGACCACTATCTCGATGTGGAGTATGACCTGTCGCAGGTTCTGTTTGTCGCGACGGCGAATGTGCTGCATACGATTCCCGGGCCGCTGCAGGACCGCATGGAGATTCTGCGGCTACATGGATATACCGAGCTTGAGAAGCTAGAGATTGCCAAGCAGTACCTGGTGAAGAAGCAGCGCGAAGGAACGGGATTGACAGCTGACCAGATCGTCTTCGAGGACGATGCGTTGCGGCAGATGATTCGCGGCTATACGCGCGAGGCTGGCGTCAGAAACCTGGAGCGCGAGATCGGGAATGTGTGCCGCAAGGTTGCACGTCGCGTGGTGAAGAACGGGGTGGAGCACAAGGAAGTTATCACCGGCGAGAACATCGGTGAGATTCTTGGTGTGGCGAAGTTCCGTGACTCGCAGGCGCATGAGAAGAGCGAGATCGGTCTTGTCACCGGCCTGGCGTGGACGGAGATGGGCGGAACGATCTTGCAGACCGAGGTGCAGGTGCTCGACGGCAAGGGCAAGATGACGGCAACCGGGCAACTGGGCGATGTAATGCAGGAGTCTGCTCAGGCTGCGTTGACTTACATCCGGTCACGTTCGCATCATCTTGGGCTTGCGAAGGATTTTTATAAGAACGTCGACATTCATGTGCATGTTCCTGAGGGTGCGATTCCGAAGGATGGGCCGTCGGCAGGGATAACGCTGGCTACCGGTCTCGCGAGTGCGCTGACCAAGATCAAGGTGAGACGCGATGTCGCAATGACGGGCGAGATCACGCTGCGCGGTAAGGTGCTTCCGATCGGCGGCCTGAAGGAGAAGCTGCTGGCGGCGCATCGGGCAGGCATCTTTGAGGCGATCGTTCCTGAGGAGAATCGTAAGGACATGGCTGATCTGCCTGAGCTGATCAAAAACAGCATGAAGCTGCACTTTGTCGAGGAGATGGACCAGGTGCTGAAGCTGGCGCTCGAAGGAAATCTGCCGGATCTGCATGAGGAGACTCCGGAGGCATTGGCGCCGGTGCTGCCGGTTCCGGGGATTGATCTTCCTCAGCCTGTATCGCATCAGTAAATACATTGAAAGTGAAGAGGCCGAACCGGTTGGGTTCGGCCTCTTCGCTTTTGGGCTTCGATCGTGCTAAACCGCTCTTCTGCCACCTGCAAAGTTCATGATGATCGAGATCAGGGCGAAGATGAGCAACAGGTGAATGAGGAAGCTGCTCACGTGCAGTACAAAGAATCCGCCGAGCCAAAGTAGAACCAGAACTACAGCCAAGATAAGAAACATGGACGACCCTCTTTTCTTCAACAGATTGGCACTCACGGCGCGAACAATACCAGGTGATATGAACCATGATGCGGAGGATTCGTTGCCTGGACTTTTATTTGTTCGCGTGTACCGCTGAGGATTCCAAGGCAAAAAAGTGTGCTTCCACTCGGAGAAACTCATTGAACCAGTGCGCCTTGCGGATTTTTGGCCGAGCAGTCAGGTCGCAATTTCACGGCTCATTGCGATGAGTCCATGTACTTGATAAGCAGCACTTCGTTGCCGATCTCGCTATAGATCAGCTCGTCGACGCTGCCGGCGGCCATGAGAATACCGTAGCCCCCTGGACGGATTCCGTCCTTTTCGCGCAGCATAACGTGGGCTACAGGATTATCGGGCGGATTTGCAATGGCTGCGTGGCTAAGCGACTCGGGGCGGAAGCCGGACCCGGGGTCACGAAGGTAATAGACAACTGCTCTTCCAGTTTGAACTGCGGTGATCTCAACCACTTGCTCGGGATTGTATGCGGCTCCGTGCTCGATTGCGTTCAGCAATATCTCTCGCAACGCCTGCATCAGATCCAGCCGGGTGTTCTGAGGCAATTGAGCGTTGAGCTCTTTTTCAAAGGTCATGAGGCGATTGGCTGTGATGAGGCGGCAATTTACGCGTAGTGACACCCAGCCGGGCCTAGCTGATAAAACGTGGATGTCTTCTCCCCACCCGCTGTCAGACGCTGCTTCACAGGCCAGGGTAGCAACCTCGCGCGAATCAAACGGAGGCGTGAAGCAGGCGAACACCCTGGCCCGCAGGGCAGCGATGACTTCGGAGGGAGTGCTTTGACGAGCCAGGACGATGCACTTTACGCCGGGTCTGACGCTACGCATCTCCTCGAGCAGCGCCAAGTCTTCCGCGACATTGCTATTGGGACTGGTGATGACGACCTCGAAGCATCGCGTACGCAATCGCTGGAGGGCGTCGGCATGCCCGGCCGCATATTCCATGGGGAGATCGGCAGCGGTGAGTGAGTCGCCGATCACGCGACTCACCTGGGGATCACAACCGATAATGAGAACCCGGCTCATAGTGTCGACGACGCGGGCCTTTCATTGGGAATGGTCTATCACTCGGCCCTAAGGGCTTGCATAGGTTCGACGGAGGCGGCTCGTCGCGCTGGGATGAGACAGGCAAGGACCGCGGCGGCCAGCAAGACAAGGGCTACGGATGCGAAGACGGATAGATCGATTTTTCCGATTCCATAGAGGGTGGTCTGCATGCCGCGTCCGACGAAGTAGGCTCCGATGAGGCCAAGCGTAAGGCCAATGCCCGCGAGAGCGAGGCCTTCGCGGACGATGAGGGTGACGACCCGACTGCGATTTGCGCCGAGCGCCATGCGAAGGGCGATCTCGTGGGAACGCTGAGCTACGGAGAAGGACATGACACCGTAGACGCCCAGTGCGGCTAGCAGAAGCGCGACAACGGCAAAGCTGACGAAGAGAATGAGAGTAAAGCGGTCGTTGGAGAGGACCAGATCGCGCACCTCTTCCATCGATCGAGGCTGGGCAAGGGCGATCTCGGGGTCGACAGAGTGGACGGCCGCGGCAATGGTCTTGACCATGGTTGCCGGATCGTTGGCGGTGAGGACGCCGATGCCGGCACCAGACCAAGGAATCTGCCAGAAGGGGATCTGCATCTCGGGACGGTCTTCACGGAGATCGTTGCGAACGTTGTGGTAGACGCCGACGATCTGCCACTCCTGAGGTGGGCCGAGCTTGGTGACGCCGGGGATGAGTTGCTCGACGGAGACACGCTGCTGGAGCGGATCGACCCCTTTGAAGTACTTCTTCACGAAGTCCTCGTTGACGACAGCGACTTTGACGCTCGAGGCGTTGTCCTGATCGGTGAAGCTACGGCCGTTCACGATTCGCACTCCGAAGGTCTTGAAGTAATCGGGCGTGACCATGCCGAAGCCAGTATTTGGGCGCATCGAAGGATCGTTGAATGCGGGCTTTCCGACGATGGTAAACGGCATGCCAAAGCCTGCTCCGAAGAGCGGCAGGCCAGTCATCGCGGATACGGAGGTTACGCCAGGAACGGCGCTGACGCTAGAGAGAATCTGCCTGTAGTAGGCAATGATCTTTTCCGGATCTTTTGGGCGCGAGTCGGGCACGGGAAGATAGAAGGTGAGGACGTGGTCGGTGCGAAGGCCCAGATCGACGCGAAGAAGATTGAGAAAGCTGTGAATGGCGAGGCCGGCACCGGCTAAAAGTGACAGAGCAAGAGCGAATTCGCCTATGACGAGGCCCTGCCGGAGTCGGTGGCGGCCTGCGCCTACGCCAGCGCGATTCCCTTCTTTGAGAGCTTCGCCGGGGTCGATGCGGGAGGCATACCAGGCTGGCGCGCTGCCGAAGAGAAGGCCGGCGAAGGTAGTGGCTGCGAGGGTGAAGAGCAGAATGGGAAGGTTGAGGTGGAGATCGGCTTCATCCGGCAATGTGCCGCGAGGCATGATGGCCACGAGTGCCTGGAGCATGGCGTAGCCGACGCCAATGCCGAGTAAGCCTCCGGCGATTGCGAGCAAGAGACTTTCCGTGATGAGCTGCTCGAAGATCGTTTTGCGGCTGGCGCCAAGCGCGCTGCGAACGGCGAGTTCCCTCTGGCGGGCGAGACCGCGGGCGAGAAGCAGGTTGGCCACGTTGACGCAGGCGATAAGGAGGATAAAAGCAACCGCGCCGAGAAGAAGCCAGAGAGTCTGTTTGCGTTCGGCGGGGAGGAAGTCGTTTTTGAGCGGCTCGACGAAGACGCCCCAGCCCTTGTTGCTCCTGGGGTTGTCCTGGGCGATGTGGGTGGCGACGGAGTCCATGTCGGCCTGGGCCTGCTGCACGGTGACACCAGGTTTAAGGCGGGCGATGGAGAGAAGCCAATGGAAGTCGTGGTTGATCTGCTCGGGCTTGAAGATAAGAGGTACGGCTAGCTGAGAGTCGCCGCGATCGTCGAGGCCGGGAGACAGGACACCGACTACCGTGTAGGGCTCTCCGTCAATGCGCATGGAGTGGCCGATAATTTTGGGATCGGCGCCGAGGTGTGCCCAGAGTTTGTGGGTGAGGATGACGACATGGTCCTTGCCCGCGACACCTTCTTCGGGAAGGAAGTCGCGGCCGAGTAAGAAGGGGCGGCCGAACATCTTGTAAAAGCCGACGGTGACTTGCCGGCCGTCGAGGTTTTCAGGCTGCTCTTTCGTGGCGATGTTGAAGGAGCCGCCGGTGAAGGCGTTGATGTCCTGGAAGCTGGAGTTTTCGCGTTTCCAGTCGGTGAAGTCGCCCGCCGAGATGCCGTTGTGGAAGGTTTGAATCTTCGACCAGACGACGACGAGCTGGTCAGGTTGCGGATAGGGCATCGGGGCCAGCAACGTGGCGTAGTCCACTGTGAAGATGGCGGTATTTGCGCCGATGCCAAGCGCGAGGGTCAGAAGGACAGTGAGGGTGAGACCAGGTTTCTTCCACAGCGTGCGCAGGCTGTAGCGGAGATTACGCAGAAGACTCGACATCGGACGACCTCACGGTTGCGATTCGGGTTCAGGTAAGACCTTGAATTTTATCTGCCGTGAGCAGGATATTCGATTACGAGCCTTTAGCGGACGATTTTTTGAGGCGATTGAGATCTTTATCGAGAGCCGCCCGCGATGGAGGGGATGAGCATGATCTCGTCACCATCCTGGAAGGCATAGGCTTCGCCGCCGAGGAAGCGGATGTCTTCGTCGTTGACGTAAATGTTGATGAAGCGGCGGAGCTTGCCGTCTTCGCCTTTGATCTGGGTGGAGAGCGCGGGGAAGGTCTGGTCGATGTCGGTGAGGAGGCCAGGGAGATTTGCGGCTGCGGAGTCGAAGTGCTTGCGACCATCGGTGTGGCGCGTGAAGGCGGCGGGGAGAGTGACTTTGATCGACATTATTTGGCTCCTGCGGTGGCGAGTTCGGGTTCTGCGAGACCGTCGAGTTCGCGGAGGTAGGTGTCGAAGTCAGCGAGGCGCGGACGGACGGCGCGCTCCTGCCGGTAGTGGGCGGTGAGGGCGTCGGTGGTCTTGAGACCGTTGCCGGTGATGCAGGTGACGGTGAGTTCGTCGGTCGAGATGCGGCCCGTCGCGTAGAGGCGCGCGGTGACGGCGGTGGTGACGCCGCCGGCGGTTTCGGTGAAGATGCCTTCGGTCTCGGCGAGTTCCTGGATGCCGGAGACTAGTTCGATGTCTGAGACGTCTTCGGCCCATCCGCCGGAGTCGCGGATCATGCGGGAGGCGGCTGGACCGTCGGCGGGATTGCCGATGGCGAGTGAGCGGGCGATGGTGCTGGGGCGCTGCGGGATGACTTCGTCAGTTCCCTGCTTAACGGCCGTGGAGATGGGCGAGCAGCCGGTGGCCTGGGCTCCGAAGAAACGGACTGGCTTGTCTTCGACGAGGCCGAGATAGATGAGTTCGTTGAAGGCCTTGCGGATTTTGCGGATGAGCGAGCCGCCAGCCATGGGGACGACGACGTTGTCGGGCAAGCGCCAGCCTAGCTGCTCGGCGATCTCGAAGCCTACGGTTTTGGAGCCTTCGGCGTAGTAGGGGCGAAGGTTGACGTTGACGAAGCCCCAGTTGTACTCGTCGGCGATCTGGGTGCAAAGACGGTTGACGTGGTCGTAGTTGCCGTCGATGCGGACCAGGCGTGCGCCGTAGACTTGCGTGTTGAGAATCTTTGCGGGTTCGAGGTCGGCGGGGACGAGGATGGTAGCCTTGAGGCCGAGGCGTGCGGCCTGCGCGGCGACGGAGTTGGCGAGATTGCCGGTGGAGGAGCAGCCGACGGTGTCGAAGCCGAACTTGCGTGCGTTGGCGAGGGCGACGGAGACTACCCGGTCTTTGAAGCTGAGGGTTGGGAAGCAGACGGCGTCGTTTTTGATGTGGAGGTTGGTGGCTCCAATGCGTTTGCCGAGGTTGCGGGCGCGGACGAGCGGGGTGAAGCCTACGGGGAGGTCGGGCTGGAAGCCCTCGGGGAGGGGAAGGAGAGCGGCGTAGCGCCAGATGTTTGCGGGGCCGGCAGCGATGTTTTCTTTGGTGAAGATGCCGCGAGCGGCTTCGAGGTCGTAGGCGAGCTCGAGGGGATAGAGGCAGTCGGGGCAGGCGGAGAGGGGTTGGTTGCCGTAACGCTTGCCGCACTCGTTGCACTTCAGCTCGTAACGACTACAGGAGTAGTTCATGATGCTCTTTCCGAGGGGAAAGGCGATGAGCTTTTTGACTTTTCTCTTTTGGGGGTGTGGCAAAGAAGGTGAAATGCGGGGTGCAGGCCTTAATCCGGACTGCGTGCTCCGAATCTCATGTTCCCTGCGGCGTACAGCTTCCCAGGAGAGAGTTGACACCGGTACGTCTTTGTTCTGTCCGGTTGTCGTGGCGTCAAAGGGCTCGTCCCTCAACCACTCTGCATGAAATTCAAATCTGCCGAAGCAGACTGGAATACTTCGTTTGTATCACAGCATGTTGAGGTCCGCAACTCCGGGTGGTGGGTGGCGCGGAAGTTGTATCGACCAAACGCGGAGGGGTGGGTGTACTGGATGCGGTTGAAAAGAAGTTTCCGGAGAGGTCAACGATGAAGCGATATCTGAAGTTTGCGGCAAGTTTCTGGGTTGGGGCGTTTCTTGCGGCGGGCTCGATGGCAGTGGCACAGACGACGCCAGCGGCCAAGCCGAAGAAGAAGAGCGCGGCAACGGCCAGCGCGGCTCCAGCTGCGAGTTCGAACAGCACCGGAACGACAGCTTCGTCCAATTCTTCTTCGAGCTCTGCCACGCAGCCAGTCGCGGCTGCGCACGATCAGCCGGGCAATACGACGACGGCTCCGGCTCCGAAGATGGTGGTTGGGCCCGATAAGCACATGGTGCCCGCGCCGCAGCCATAGTGCTTGGCGTATCCAGGGGGACAGATCAGGCGTTTGGCGGGACGATGTCTCGAACACCCTGAGCAAATGCGGCGGGGTCGAATTCGGTGCGGAGTATTTCGTCCGGGCAGTCGGTAAGGATGGCAACGCGCCAGTTGCAGACGAAGGCTACAAGCTGTTCAGGTTGGGCGGTCTTGACCTCAGAACAGAGATGCTCGGCGGCGCGGATGCCGTTTTCGCCTTCAACATCGATCAGCACAAGATCGTACAGGCGGCTCCAGAACATGGAGAGGCCTTCGGTATAGCTCAGGGTGGAGTCGACCTCGAACCCATGGAGGGTTAAGACACGATCGCGAAGAGGCCGGATGGTCTCGCGGGTGCAGACGTGGAGGATGGCGCGATTGACCGGTAGTTGCGTTGGCATAGTAAGGCCTAGCTTTCCTTGCAACCGATGCCCAGGGACGCACAGCTCGACAAGAAACTGGAGAACCGAGGGTGAGCAATCCTGCGATGTTGCGCTCGCCGATCGCGCCCCCCATTTTACCTACAGTTCAGACAGGCGGCTGGCCTTTTAGCAGGCATCGACGACAGATTTGACCGTCCTTGGGCTGAAGTGGAAGGCCGAATGAGCAGATTTGAGAGGCCTTACGCGGGATCGTAGTTCAGGTTCGGCCCCAGCCATCGTTCGACCTCAGCCATGCTCATTCCCTTGCGCTGGCGATAGTCGGCAACTTGGTCGCGGTCGATCTTGCCGAGCGAGAAGTATCTCGATTCCGGGTGGGCGAAGTAGAGACCGCTTACGCTCGATCCGGGCCACATCGCGAAGGACTCAGTAAGAAACATTCCGGTGTTCGACTGAACATTGAGCAGACGCCAGAGTGTTCCTTTCTCTGTGTGATCCGGACACGCCGGGTAGCCTGCTGCGGGCCTGATCCCGCGATATTTCTCCTGGATGATTTCTTCGATGCTCAGATTTTCTCCGCAACCGTAACCCCATTCGTCGCGCACGCGCTTGTGCAGGCATTCGGCGAAGGCTTCGGCGAGGCGGTCGGCGACAGCTTCGGCCATGATTGCGTTGTAATCGTCGTTGCCGGCGCGGAATTTGTCGCAGAGCTCCTGCAGGCCGATTCCGCTGGTCACGGCGAAGGCGCCGATGTGATCGGGCAGCCCGGTTTCATTGGGCGCGATGAAGTCGGCGAGCGAACGGCATGGCTCGCTGCCTTCCCTGTTTGCCTGCTGGCGGAGGAAGTGGAATCGGTCGAGGACTTCTTCGCGCTTGTCGTCGGTGTAGAGCTCGATGTCGTCGCCGATCGCGCTAGCGGGAAAGAAGCCGTAGACTCCGCGCGCTGTGATGAGATTTTTTTCGATGATGCGATCGAGGAGAGCGTTTGCATCGGCGAAGAGCTGGCGCGCTTGTTCGCCCTGCTGCTCGTGCTCAAGGATGCGGGGGTAGACGCCCTTCAATCCCCATGCGTGGAAGAGCGGCGACCAGTCAATGAATTCGCGTAGCGTCGCCAGGGGAAAGTTGTCCAGCATGCGCACGCCGGTGAACGCGGGTATGGGCAGGTCTTCGGCACGCCACTCGATTGGAGTGCGCCTTGCGCGAGCGGTATCGAGGGAGATGACCTGCTGGCGTGGCGCGGAGTGGGCTTTGCGGAGCGCTTCATAGTCGGCGCTATGCTGTGCCACAAACGCCGGCTTGCCCTCGTCACTTAGAAGGCTTGTGGTGACGGGGACAGCGCGGCTGGCGTCGAGGATGTGGACGACCGGTTCGCTGTAGTGCGGTGCAATCTTGATGGCGGTGTGCCTTCGGCTTGTCGTTGCGCCGCCGATGAGCAGCGGCAACTTGAAGCCCTGACGCTCCATCTCGCGGGCGACATGGACCATCTCGTCGAGAGACGGGGTTATCAGGCCGCTGAGACCGATCAGATCCACGTTCTCTGCCTTGGCGCGTTGGAGGATCTTCTCTGCGGGAACCATCACGCCCATGTCGATGACTTCGTAGTTATTGCAGGCGAGCACGACGCCAACGATGTTCTTGCCGATGTCGTGAACGTCTCCCTTGACCGTTGCGAGCAGTATCTTTCCCTGCGCCTTGACCTCCTGGCCGGCCGCAGCCATGGCGGCTTTTTCGGCCTCCATGAACGGCGTAAGGTAGGCGACGGCTTTTTTCATGACACGGGCGGATTTGACCACCTGGGGCAGGAACATCTTGCCGGAGCCGAACAGGTCGCCGACTATGCCCATGCCGTCCATCAGTGGGCCTTCGATCACTAAGAGAGGGCGGCCCAGCTTCGTGCGGGCTTCCTCGGTGTCGATGTCGATGTAGGTGTCGATTCCCTTCACCAGCGCGTGAGAGAGACGCTCCTCGACGGTGCCGTGGCGCCATTCTTCGGCCTTCTTTTCGGTCGCTGCGGAGTCTGCGCCTGCTGCTTTGAGAGTCTCACCGTAGTCTACGAGGCGCTCTGTGGCATCGGGACGGCGATTGAGCAGCACGTCCTCGACCATCACCTTCAGCTCGGGTTCAATCTCCTCGTAGACTTCAAGCATGCCGGCGTTGACGATGCCCATGTCCATGCCCGCCGCAATGGCGTGATACAGGAATGCGGAGTGCATGGCTTCGCGGACTTTATTGTTGCCGCGAAAGCTGAACGAGATGTTCGATACGCCGCCCGAGACCTTCGCGTGCGGCAGATTGGCCTTGATCCAGCGCGTGGCGTTGATGTAGTCGACCGCGTAGTTGTTGTGCTCCTCCATGCCGGTGGCGACGGTGAGGATGTTTGGGTCGAAGATGATGTCTTCTGGCGGGAAGCCGACCTCGTCGACGAGGATTCGGTAGGCGCGCGCGGAGATGCGGATCTTTTCTTCATAGGTCGCAGCCTGGCCTTGCTCGTCGAAGGCCATCACGACGACCGCCGCGCCATATTTCAACACCGTCGCGGCGTTGTGGCGGAACTTCTCCTCGCCTTCTTTGAGCGAGATCGAGTTGACAATTCCCTTGCCCTGCAAGCATTTCAGGCCAGCCTCGATGACCTCCCATTTCGAGGAGTCGATCATAAAGGGAACCTTGGCAACTTCGGGCTCGCTCGCCAGCAACTGCAGGTAGCGCGTCATGGCAGTGGCGCCGTCGATCATACCCTCGTCCATGCAGATATCGAGGACATTGGCTCCGTTCTCGACTTGCTGCCGGGCTATGCTGACGGCTTCTTCGTACTTGCCTTCTTTAACCAGCCTTGCGAATTTGGGCGAGCCGGCTACGTTTGTCCGCTCGCCGATCATGATGTAGACGCCGGACTGCTGGGTGAAGGGTTGCGATCCTGAGAGACGGAGAGGCTTCGTCTCCTTCGTCTCCGTGGGGGCTTCGTTCACGCTGCGACCTCGATCCGGCCCAGCTTTCGCGGAGCTTTGCCTTCTAACGCTTTGGCGATCGCCGCGATGTGCTCAGGCGTATTTCCGCAGCAACCACCGGCGATATTGATCAGCCCAGCCTGCGCAAAGTTTCCCAGATGACGGGCCATGTCTTCCGGTCCGAGATCGAAGCCGGTTTCGGAGAGCGGATTGGGCAAACCCGCATTTGGATAGGCAGAGATCGCGACGTCCGCTTTCTCCGAGAGCTCTTCTAAAAACGGATACATCAGATCGGGGCCGAGAGAGCAGTTGAGCCCCACCGACAGCGGCTTTACGTGCGCCACCGCATTCCAGAAGGCTTCCGTGGTTTGGGCGGAGATCAGCGTCTCGCCGCCACGTCCTACTGCCGCGGAGATCATCACCGGCAGTTCTTTTCCGTCTTGATCGAATACGTCGCGGATTGCGACGAGAGCCGCTTTGGCGTTCAGGGAGTCGAAGATCGTCTCGACAAGAAGCAGGTCGGAGCCACCGGCGATGAGAGCGCGCACCTGCTCTGTGTAGGCGGTTTTGACCTGGTCGAAGGTGACTACGCGGAAGCCGGCATCATCAGCGTCGGGGGAGTTCGAGAGAGAGACGGTAAGTGGGCCGATCGCTCCTGCGACAAAACGTGGGCGTCTGGTTGCGTTTGCGACACGATCGGCCCATTCACGACACTGCTGCGCCGATGTTTCATTGATCTCCCAGGCCAGGTTGCTGAGCATCGGATCGTCGATGACTTTCTGATAGAACTCTGGATCTTTGCGGCCACCGTGCTCCCGTGGATCGTCCACGAAGAATTCGCTCTGGGTGATGCTGGTCGCGCCGAAGGTGTTGGTCTCGATGATGTCGGCGCCAGCCTCCAGAAATCGCCGATGGATGTCGCCGATCATCTCCGGCTGGGTCAACGAGAAGAGGTCGCCGTTGTTCAGCAGGTCTTTGGTCGAATTCTTGAAACGCTCCCCGCGGATATCGGCTTCCTTCATGCCATAGGTACGGATGGTGGTGCCCATCGCTCCGTCGATGATGGCAATCCGGCTCTCGATGATCTTTTCAAGAGGATGTTGGTTCGCTGTAGGCATTTCTATTCGATGTCCTTCATTCGTTGCGCGGTGCGCTCTCTCGCGCTCATCCTTGTGCGGAGAGCACTGAGGCTCACCGTTAGTTTCCACTCCCGCCTGAGTCTTTAGGCGAGGATCTCTGCTTGATCCTTCGCCGAGGTTACAACGTCGGGAAGCATTGGCGTGGGGACCAGCAGGTCTTCTTTACGCATGACCAGAGTGGTGGCGTTGAGACTGGCGAGTTCGAAGCCGTGGCCGTGGGTGATGGCGTCGGTGGGGCAGGCTTCGACACAATAACCGCAGAAGATGCAGCGGTTGTAGTCGATGTTGTAGACCTTGGCGTA
>Ga0116129_1000438_pt1 | contig 27206 bp, 19 predicted proteins | sample June2015DPH_17_2_FD_89732 | JGI IMG/M metagenome (GOLD analysis project Ga0116129, IMG submission 89732) | Peatland microbial communities from SPRUCE experiment site at the Marcell Experimental Forest, Minnesota, USA - June2015DPH_17_10 | ecosystem: Environmental > Terrestrial > Soil > Wetlands...
ATCACAGCGAACGTCGGAGAGTTGAAGTCGGCCCCGGCTGCGTTGCCCCCAGGCGCACCGAATTGCGGGTGATTCAATAAGTTAAAAAACTCCGTCCGGAAGTCAACCCGCATTCCCTCTCGCGGTACAAAGTGCTTGATGATGGAGAAGTCGGTGTTCACAAACCTGGGACCCGAGAGTGGCGTCCGGTTCGCGTTTCCCAACTCGCCAGGCGCCGGCTGGGCGAAGCAGGCAGTGTTGAACCACTCGGACAAACTCGGGTGGGCCAGCACCGGATTGCAGATTTGATCGGGGCGAATCTGTGAGACGTCATTGGTGTTCTCTAAACCTGCCCCGGATGAGTTATTAGTGTCAATAATAAATACCGGGAAGCCAGAAGTGGCTTTCTCAATTGCCGTCACTTCCCAGTTTCCAAGGATCGCGTTGGCCGCACCGTTCCAACTGCTTCCCCATTTCTGACCTTTGCCGAACGGCAGTTGATAAATTACGCTGGCCGTGAAATTCTGATTCAGGTTGATTTGCGAGAGACCCCAATCCAGGGTTTGCCATCCCGGGAGAGGAAAGTAAGTGGCGCCAATGATACTCCCCAAACCATCCGTAAAGCCTGTGTCGTAGTCTCGCGAATAAGTGTAGGCTATAAGCGCGTAAATGCCGTGCCGCGCGCTCTTAGTCTCGGCTTTGATTTGAAGCGAATTGTAGTGCGCCCTGCCGTTGTCGAAAATATCGTCGATGGTCGAATACGCGAAAGCGGGATAAGGCACGCCGAACGCCGACCCGTTCGGACCGCATCCCAAGGTGTATCCGGAGACGGTGCCGCAGGCGGAGGGCGATCCCACGTTGATGTTATTGCCGAATCCCAGAATGTGGGAGCTGCGCGAACCCGCATAACCGGCCGTCAACACGATCCGTCCGGGCGCTTCCTGTTCCACATTCGCGTTGAACTGCTGAATTCTGCCCTGCTTGAAGTTGGTGTCTTGCGCCAGAATGGTCCCGGTGAAATCCGCCGGGTTGGGAGGGGCCGTGAAGGTGGGGAAGCCCGAAGAGAGACTGATGGCCGATGGCGTCAGACCGTAGCGCGTGGCGCAGGCGGCGGTCGCGAACGTACAATTGCCGCCGAAAGCGTAAGAATCCGATTCGGCGTAGTCGGGCGGATTTTGCCACAGTCCCTGCGCGCCCTGATTCCAGGACGAATCGTGGAAGATCGCATAGCCTCCGCGAATTACGGTATTGCTTCGGCCGAACGGTTTCCAGGCGAGGCCGACCCGCGGCTCCAGCGCGGTCAAATCCATTTTGATGCCCGCGCTCGCGCCCGCATTCTGGCCAGCAACCAGAAACTGTCCCGTAGCGGGGTCGAAGTCCGACTGGCGATTGGCTACCTCCGTGACAGGAGTCACCAGCGCCCAGGCAAAACCGAGGTTCAACGTCAGGCTCTTAGTGACTCGCCAATCGTCCTGCACGAATGGGCGGTAAAGCTTCCAGCGGCGGCCTGTATTAGTGCCATCGAACTCCTGGTCGTGGATCGCCAGGCTGGTGAGACCCGTCAGCAGGTCCGCGGCCGGGTCGCCGGTCCAAAGCCCACTGACCACCCAGAATCCGTTGGGGAAACCGACGGCCACGGTATTCAACTGATTGGCGCGAACTGAGAGACCCAGTCGAATATCGTGGCGGCCGCGTACGAGATCCAGGGAATCGGTGGCCATCCAGACATTCGTTCCACCCACGAACGGCGTGTAGCCGCGATCGCCCAACGACCAGTAAGCGCCTTCCATTTCCACGGATGTCAAACCGTTGCTTACGCCTCCCAGATCGGCGCCGGGGATGCCCAGCGCATTGGCGGCATAACTGCCCGTGCCCTGCGAAGTGATGTAATCGAAAATGCGATTGAAGCCGGCGCTGAACTGATTGACCGTCGTGGGTGAAAAAATGTGAGTCTCCGACACGGCTACGTTGCGGGCGTGATTGGCGATGCTCTGGTTGCTGGCAAAAGGTCCCTGTTCGGCGAAGCCCGGGGCGCCGCCGGGAACATAAGACTCCGCCTGATCGTAACTGAACCGCGCGAACATATTGTCCTTCGCGGATAAGTTCTCGTCCATGCGGATGTCAAACTTGGTTTCGTTCAGCTTCCTCACCGGCTCGCTCACGTAGTTGTAACCCAGGGCGGCGTTGTCGGCATTGGGCAGCGGATACAGATTCATCAACTCTTGACCAATCGGGTTGATCAGTCCCTGCGGAATTTTATTGCATGGCGTGCCGGCGGTCTGACTCCCATCCGGGGCCACCGGAAGCGGGCTGCCGGAGCTGGTGCACATGAATGGAACGGAAACCGGGTTCCCATTCACCACCTGAGTCGCATACGGATTCACCAAAGCGATGGTGTTCGGTTGACCGAAAGAATTTTCCGAGAAATCCCCGCTGCGCTGCGCCACCGTGGGAACCACACCCGTGAACGGTATCCCGTGCCGCTGATCTTTTTGCTCCACATCGGCGAAGAAAAAGGTCTTGTTTTTCTTGATGGGGCCGCCCAGCGAGCCTCCGAATTGGTTGAGATTGAACTGTTCGGTGGACGCGGCGAAGAAGCTGCGCGCATCGAGGGCGGTATTGCGGAAAAACTCGAAGAGGCTTCCGTGGAACTGGTCGCTGCCCGATTTCGTAGTCACCAGAACGGTCGGGCCGCCGCGCGTTCCCCATTCCGCGGAGTAGTTATAAGTGAGCACCTTGAATTCCTGGATCGAATCAATCGACGAGAGAATCGAGATAGCGCCGGAAGTAAGTTCGTTGTTATCGTTGCCGTCCAAAAGCCAATCGGTGCTGTTAGCCCGCGATCCACCTACCGAGAGCGAATAAGAGCCGCGCGCGGATGCCTCGCTGCTCGGGCCGCCGTTAAAAAAGCTGCTCGGATTCGTCTCCTGCGCAGTGCCCGGCGTCAGCGTGGCAAGCTGGACGAAATCGCGGCCATTCAACGGCAGGTCGGCAACCTGTTGGCTGGTAATTACCTGGCCGAGAGTACCGTCCGAAGTTTGCACCGCAACCGGCGTGGCCGACACCTGCACGCTGGTTTGCACAGTCGATGGGGAGAGCTTGAAATCCAACTCCCGGTGCTCGTCCACCTGCAGCCGGATGTCTTGAGCGGTAGCATTTTGAAAGCCGCTCAGTTCCACCTGCACCGTATAATTGGCTACGCCGAGCAAAGGAACAATATATTCGCCGGCGCTATTGGTGACGGACGACCGCGTCAGTCCGGTTGCCGGAGCCGTGACAGTCACCTTCGCGCCTGGCACGGCCGAACCGCTCGCGTCCCGCACAGTCCCCGAAATGCTTCCGGTGGCTTGTCCAAAGAGGAGTTGACCCGATGCGAACGTAAGTAAGCAAACGAAGGCTGCGCCGAGTATCTTACCGGAGCGCATGGAATGAAGAAAGAGCTGCCGCTGAAATGCACCTGCGCGTGTCATTTGATCCCCCGTATTCTGTTGGTCCTAGAATGGCCTCAGACGCTGAACAAACGCAGTTCAACTTTGTGAATCCGGCCAGCGACTAGGAGAGCGGATTAAGGGTAGTTTTCGCCTTTTTCAGAGCTTTGTCAAGGGAAAACGGGAGTATCGCGCGGCGAGTTCGCACTGCGGATCTGGCGGCGACCGGGCTAGCGCAGGGTAACAGCCCGCCGGGGAAATCCGGCTATCCGCCCTTGTCGCCCTTTCTGGCGAATATCTCCTTGTACTTCTCCTCATCGGCCTGTGCGCCGCGTTCGTCGCCCAGAGCACGACGCGCGTTGGCACGTCCGCGATAGGCGCTGGCGAGATCCGGCGAGAGCCGGATGGCGTCGTTATAATCGGCGAGGGCCTTGTGATAGGCCTTGCGCCGCAAATAGATCGCCGCGCGACCCGCCAGCGCCAGATGGGCGTCTGGTTTCAGAGCGAGCGACTGGTTGAAATCGTCAAAAGCCAGATCGTCTTGCTTCTGGTGGACATAGCATTGGGCGCGCCCAAGGTATGCGCTGAACAGTTTGGGATTCAAGCGAATCGCCCGCGAAAAATCTCGAATCGCGGCGTCATACTGCTCCAGATGCTGGTACGCGCCGCCGCGGTTGACATAGCCCGGGGCCCAGTTAGGGCGGATATCGGCGGCCTTCGTGAAGGCTTGAACCGCTTCGGCGAATTGCTCCTGCTTCATCAGCTCGCGGCCGCGGTTGATGGCGTCCACGGCGGGCCTGGGAGTGTCGGCCGGCGGCGTCGCGGCATCGGGCGCCACATCGTCGGCGTGCTCTACCGGCCCGGCCTTGGCTTCGGCGGCCTGGTGCGGCGGGTCCGCCGGGGCTTTCTTCACGGGTGACTTCGCCACTGGCCCCTTCGCCGCTGCTGCCTTTTCCAAGGATGCCCCGGGCTGCAGCAGCGGCCCCTTCGTAAGGTTGGTCGGCGGCGCAGGTTCGGCAGCCGGCTTCGAAACGGCCAGCGCGGAAGTCGCTGGTTGGGCCGGCTGCAGCCACGGCTTCCACACAATCATGGCGGCGATCGCGCCGGCAGCGCCGGCCAGCGCGACCGCCACCACCGCGGTGCGGATGCCGCTCGACCGTGGAGGCGGCGGCGTCGGCGGCGGCGCCGTCATGGCCACCGTGGGTCCCTGGCGATCCACGCCCGCCATGGCTCCTCCCAGCGCTTCGGCGAATTCGGCGCAGTTGCGGTAGCGGTCGTCCGCCGCCTTCGCCAGCGCCTTGGCCAGCACCGGATCCACTCCGGCGGGCAGCCCGGAATTCCGCGAACGTACCGGGGCCGGCGCCTCGTTCACAATCTTGTACGCCAGCGTCGCCATGGACTGGTTGCCATACAGCGTGCCACCAGTCAACATGCGGTAGGCCACCACGCCCAGCGCAAACTGATCCGCGCGCCCATCCACCTGCTCGCCCTTCACCTGCTCCGGCGCCATGTATTCGATGGTGCCCATCACCGTGCCCGTCATCGTGGTGCTGGCGCCTTCGGTGATGCGCGCGATGCCGAAATCGGTGATCTTCGGAATGCTCGCGGCATCCAGCATCACATTGGCGGGCTTGATGTCGCGATGGATGATGCCGCGGGCGTGGGTGTAATCGAGAGCCGCCGCCATGGCGCGGATCACGTGAACCGTGAATTGCGGATCGGCCACGGGGTTGCGCGTAAGATACGCCGCCAGATCCTCGCCGGCGATGTATTCCATCACCACGCAGGCCCGGTCGCCCTCCACCACCACATCGTAAATGCCGACGATATTGGGATGCGTCAGCGAGGCGGCGGCGCGCGCATCGCGCAGCAGGCGGCTGCGCAGAAACTCGCGGCGCGTAGGGTCTTCGATGGCCAGGTCTATGGTCTTAATCGCCACCTGCCGGCTTAACAGAGGGTCGTCGGCGAGAAACACCACACCCATGGCGCCCTTGCCCAACTGGCGCAGAATTCTGTAGCGGCCCACTTGCGGCAACATACCGTGATTCAGAAGGCCAGCATATCCTTCTTCGCCTCCACTTTCTTGGAATCTATCCCGGGAACTTTGAGCAGGTCGGGCAGCTCCTTGAAATCGCCATGCTCGTCGCGATAGGCGATTATAGCCTTGGTTTCCTCATTGGTAAAGCCCAGGACGACGCGGATCTCGGAAACCGGCGCGGTATTGATGCGGACCTTGGAATCGGGGCCGAAGTTATGGACCAGGTACTCGACGATAGCGGTCTGTTCCTGGGCGGTGGCATTCGCCCCCTGATCGACCATCTGGCCGACCGTTTCGGTCCAACCGTCCTGGTCGAGGCGCTTCTTGCGAAAGCTGCCGGCATCGTGGCATTCCAGGCAGGTGCGGACGATCACCTCTTTACCCGGTCCATCGGGCAGCATTTTGACGTCGTCGTCGGCGGCCGCTGCCAGCAATGTGACGGCGAGAAAACAGAAAGCGAGTTGCTTGTAGGGCGGACCCCCTGGTCCGCAGCCGGCCCCCCGGCCGGCCGGCCGCAGCCGTGCGAGGTTGATCGCGCCGGCGAAGATCGGTCCCAGAGGCAACCGTGCGGACCAATTTGCGAACCAGCTGGGCCGCCCCACGGCCTTTGCGGGATCTGCATTGGTATTGGAAAAAGCGGATGGATTGGAAAAAACGGGCGGCGATAGTTTCATGGCGTGCCTTTCAATGTTATCGCGCAGCCCACCGATTTGGTGGCGGCATGTGGTACTGGTTTGCCATCCAGCACCGCATCCAGCGAATCGCGCAGATCGAACACAGTGGGCTGAAGGCGCTGCTTGCCGAAATCGGCGACGCGGTTATCCACGCGGCCCAGGTACAACAGTTTTCCATCGGGGGCCAGGATGGCCGCTTGGGGCGTGATGGAAGCGCCAGTCCAGCGGACCAGTTCCTGCTTCGGGTCGAGCAGCAGCGGATACGCATAGCGAAAGTCGCGTGCGTACTTGGCGACATCGGCTTCCGGAATAGTGAGATCGGTCTGGACCGCATAGAACAGCACCGAACGCGGGGCATAGGCGTCGTGGATGCGGTTCATTTCGGGGACGTAGCTGTTGGCGATGGGGCAATCGGTAGTGGTGAAGAACAGAACGACGGCCTTATGGCCGGCGAATTCGGCCGCCGTATGCAGCGCCCCTTGGGTATCGCGGAGCTGGAAAGACAATGGGGCGGCGAAGGCTGCGGCGGCGCAGAGGCAGAACGATGCGGCGAGTCTCATCTCTATCTATGATGAACCAATCCGCGCGCGGGAGACGCGAGCCCGCCGAAATCCGGCCGCACCAGAATTGGGCCGAAAAACGGCCGGGAACGGACGCGGATTGTCCCCGGCCGTCCGGGAACAGAAAAAACCCGGTAAACCCAAAAAAGCCCGGTAAACAAAAAAGCCCCACGCCAATGAAGGCGTGGAGCATAAAGGTCTACTACAATCTGTCTCGGAGGATGACAGACCGGTCACGATATTAGCATCAGCCAATAGATAAAATCAACGGAAAATCGAACCCGGCCCTCCGATTTCCTCAGCAAAAGTTAACGTAGCTGTTCCATAAGTTCGTCCAGTACTGCCCTGGACGGCCGGATTTTGGCTTCCGGCAGCGTGGCTAATGGCTCGTCCGATAAATTTAGTAGATCCACAAAAGTGGGCTTCTCGGGGTTGACGTAGAGCACGCCGGTAAGCACTTCCCCTTTGGTTTCAGCATCTTCGAGCGCAGCCAGGGCGGCCAGGCGGTCGGTCGGGTCGAACTCGCGGTTCAGCTTGCGGATGCGAAGGTGTGAACCATCGTGCATCCGGACGTCCCGGACCTCGCCCTCGGCGATTTCAACTGAAATATCTTCAAAAAATGGTACGTAATCCAACTCGTGCAGCGCCGTTTCGTGGTCCTTCATATACCCGTAGCTCTTGGTCGAGCCTTCATGATCGTTGAAAGTGACGCAGGGGGAAATCACATCGATCACGGAAAGTCCGCGGTGGCTGATGGCGGCTTTGATAATCGCCTGAAGCTGCCGCTTGTCGCCGCTGAACGAGCGTGCCACGTACGTCGCGCCCCATTTCAGCGCCAGCGCGCAGCAATCGAATGGCGGCAGCTCGTTGGCCGAGCCGCCCTTGGCAGTCGACCCCAGATCGGCAGTGGCGGAAAACTGGCCCTTGGTCAGCCCGTAGACGCCGTTGTTTTCGATGATGTACATCAGCGGCATATTGCGCCGCACCAGGTGCATGAACTGTCCGATACCGATGGACGCGGTGTCCCCATCGCCGGTCACTCCCAACCCCAGCATGCTGCGGTTAGCCAGCAGCGCGCCGGTGGCGACGCTCGGCATGCGCCCGTGAACGCTGTTGAATCCGTGCGACATGCCAAGGAAATACGCGGGCGATTTCGACGAACAGCCGATGCCGCTGAACTTGGCGACGCCGGTCGGCTCAATGCCCAGCTCATAGAAGCATTCCACCACGCGCTCGGAAATGGAGTTGTGGCCGCAGCCGGCGCAGAGCGTGGTCTTGCCGCCGCGGTAATTGACCACCTCCAGGCCGATGCGGTTGGTCTTCTTGGGTGGAGTTACGGGAGTTACCACGGTGCTCATATGCCCTCCTGGCGGACCACTTCGTCGGTGACGGTGCGCGCGTCCAGCGGCAGGCCGCCGTAGTAGCGCACGCTGCGCAATTTGGCGATCAGCTCAGGGTCGAGCTCAAGACGCATCAGCGCCAGCCATTGCCCATCGCGGTTCTGATCGACAACATACAGGCGCTCGTGGCTGCGTATGAAATCGAGCAGGTGACTGGTGAATGGATAGGCGCGCAGCCGCAGGTAGCTGGCCTCGATGCCGTGCTCGTTGTGGAGCTGTTCGCAGCTCTCGCGCACGGCATAGTCGGAAGTGCCGGAAGCGATGAAGCCGATCGAAGCCTTCGGGTTGATGGTGACGACTGGCTCGGGGACAAACTTGCGCATGGTTTCGAACTTGCGCGCCAGGCGGTCCATATTGTTGACGTAATCGTCTTCGCGCTCGGTGTACTGCGCCTTCTCGTTGTGCCCGCTGCCGCGCGTGAAGTAGGCGGCCTTGTTGTGCTTGGTGCCCGGTAAAGTGCGATACGGAATGCCATCGCCATCCACATCCTGATAGCGGCCGAAGCCGCCCAGGCGATCGAGATCCGCGGCGTCCAGCACTTTGCCGCGGGCGATGGGCTTCTCGGGATAGGCGAACGGGTCGGCCATCCAGCTGTTCATGCCGAGATCGAGATCGGTCATGACGAAGACCGGCGTTTGGAACTTCTCGGCAAATTCGAAAGCGTCGATGGTGAGGCTGAAGCACTCTTCTGGCGAGCTGGGGAAGATCATGGGATGCTTGGTGTCGCCGTGCGACAGCAGCGCGTTAGAGAGAATATCGCCCTGCATGGTGCGCGTGGGCAGGCCGGTGGAGGGTCCGACGCGTTCCACGTCGAAAACCACCGTGGGAACCTCGGCGTAGTAGCCGAAGCCGATGAACTCGGACATCAACGAAATGCCAGGCCCGGCGGTTGAGGTCATGGAGCGCGCGCCAGCCCAGCCGGCGCCGAGCGCCATGCCGATGGACGCAAGCTCGTCTTCGGCCTGCACCACGGCGTAGGTGGCCTTGCCGGTTTCGGGATCGTGCCGGTAGCGCTTCAGGTAGACCATGAGCGATTCCACCAACGACGATGATGGCGTGATGGGATACCACGTAACCACCGTTACGCCGGCGAACATAGCGCCCAGCGCGCACGCCGCGTTGCCGTCGATGATAATCTTGCCGGCGGTGCCGTTCATGCGTTCGACGCGGAAGGGGTCGGTCTTGGTGAAAGTCTTGGCGGCGTAAGTGTAGCCGGCCTGAGCGGCGCCCCAGTTGAGATCGGCGGCCTTGGCTTTGCGCTTGCCGAACTGGCGGACCAGCGCCGTGTGCATCTCCTCCATTTCGATGGAGAGCACCCAGGCGACAATGCCGTCGTAGATCATGTTGCGCACCAGCTTGCGCAGTTTGGCGTCGGGACAGACGGGCGCCACCAGCTTGTCGAATGGGACGGGGTAAAAGTGGACGTCGCTGCGGAGCTGCTTCAGGCCCAGCGGCTCGTCATAGACCACGGCAGCGCCGGATTCGAGCTTCATGACATCCTCGCGCGCCGTTTCGGGATTCATGGCGACCAGAAAGTCGATTTCTTTGCGCCGCGCCACGTAGCCATGCTTCGACACACGGGTGGTGAACCAGGTAGGCAGGCCGGCGATGTTCGAGGGGAACATGTTCTTGCCGGAGACTGGGATACCCATCTGGAACAGGGAGCGCATCAGGACGGTGTTAGCCGTCTGGCTGCCGGAACCGTTGACGGTGGCTACCTGGATGCTGAAATCGTTGACGACGGACTCCGGATACTGGCCGGTGGGAGTTTCCGCGGGGGACACTTCAAGCGTTGACATCGATAGGAGAACCTCTACCAGGGAACCTTGGATGATTTCACGTTCACTTTAATTATAGGAGATGCGGGCAGGCGGCGTGTGAATCCTTACAAGCCCCAGGTGGCGCGGGCCCATGGCCTGCGGAGTCCCCAGCCGCTCTTAGCGCTTGGCTTGTCGGCCTCACAAGGCAGGCCACGGGCCCGCCCCACCATGCTGCTAAGCTTTGGTCATGGCCAGCGACACCAACCCGCTTCTGATTCCCCAATTCCGAATCCCCTTCGATCGCATCCGCGCGGAACATGTGGAGCCCGCCGCGACCGCGTTGCTGGCCGACGCCCGAACGCGTTTGGAAGCCGTCGCCGGCGCGCCCGGCGAGCGCACGTTCGACAACACCATGCACGCGCTGGACGATTTGACCGAGCCGCTCGACTATGCCATGGGCGTGGTGCGGCACCTGGAGTCGGTGGCCACCTATCCCGAGTTGCGCGCCGCGTTCAATGGCGTGCAGCCCCAGGTGAGCGCGTTCTATTCCGGCATCCCGCTGCACGAGGGCTTGTGGAACAGCCTCAAGAGATTCGCCGCCACCCCCGAGGGCAGCCGCCTGACCGGCGCGCGCCGGCGTTTCCTGGTGAAAACCATGGAAGCGTTCCGCCGCCACGGCGCCGAGCTCGATACCGCCGGTAAGACGCGGCTCGAAGTCATCGATGTGGAGCTGACGCAGCTCACCACCAAGTTCTCCGAGAATGTTCTCGATTCCACCAACGCCTTCGAACTGGTGATCGCCGACGAAGCCAAGCTGGCGGGCCTGCCGCCGAGCGCGCTGGAATCCGCGCAGGAAAGCGCCAAACGCAAGGGCAGGGAAGGCTGGCGCTTCACGCTGCAGGCGCCCGATTACATCGCGGTGATGACGTATCTGGACGATGCGTCCATCCGGCGCGGAATGTACGAGGCCTACAGCGTGCGCGCCACCGAGGGCGCGCACGACAACCGGACCATTGTGGCCCGCGTTCTGGAATTGCGCCGGGAAAAGGCAAACCTGCTCGGCTTCGGCAACTTCGCCGACCTGGTGCTCGAAGATCGCATGGCGCACACCGGCAGCCGCGCGCTGCAATTCCTGGAAGATCTGAAGAGCAAGACTGAGCGCCGCTTCCGCGAAGAGAACGAAGAACTGCTGACGTTCCGCCGCTCCATCGAAGGCGCCGATGCGCCGGAGCTTTCGCCTTGGGACGTCGGATACTACGCCGAGAAGCAGCGCGCTGCTCTCTATTCCTTCGACGAGGAAGCGCTGCGTCCCTACTTCCCGCTGGAAAGCGTCGTGGATGGTCTTTGGAACCTGGTGAACCGGCTGTATGGCATCCGCGTCAGCGAAGAGTGGAACGTGCCCACATGGGACCCGCAAGTGAAGTTTTATAACATCCACGACGAAAACGGCGCCTACCTGGGCGGCTTCTACGCCGATTGGTATCCGCGCGAGAACAAGCGCGGCGGCGCGTGGATGGACGCGCTGATCACCGGCGGCCCATCGGGCGACGACTTCAAACCCCACCTGGGATTGATCTGCGGCAACCTCACGCCGCCCGTCGGCGGGAAGCCCGCGCTGCTGACGCATCGCGAAGTGGAGACCATCTTCCACGAGTTCGGCCATCTGCTGCATCATCTGCTGAGCCGCGTGGAAATCCGCTCGCTGGCGGGTACCAGCGTAGCGTGGGATTTCGTGGAGCTGCCGTCGCAGATCATGGAGAACTGGTGCTGGGAGCGGCAAGCGCTCGACCTGTTTGCGCGCCACTGGCAGACGGGCGAGCTTGTGCCTGACGAGCTGTTCCAGAAGATGAAGCGCGCGCGCAACTTCCGCGCCGCCAACGGGCAAATGCGGCAAGTGGGCTTCTCGTTCATCGACCTGCTGCTGCACATTCGTTATTCGCCCGAGCGCGATGGCGATCCGGTGGAATACGCGCGCCGCCTGCTGCAGGAGTTCAGCCCCGCGCCGCTGCCGCCGAATCACGCCATGATCGCGGCGTTCACGCACCTGTTTTCGAGCCCCGTGGGCTACGGCGCCGGCTACTATTCGTACAAGTGGGCCGAGGTGTTGGACGCCGACGCCTTCACCAGATTCCGCGACAACGGAATATTCAGCCGCGAGGTTGGGATGGATTTCCGCGCGAATATTCTGTCGAAGGGCGATAGCGAAGACCCCGCGGAATTGTACAAGAAGTTCATGGGACGCGAGCCGGACCCGAGCGCGCTGCTGGTGCGGTCGGGGCTGGCGTAGGCCGGACGCCTCGAAGCGCGCGCGCCGGCTAAGGCGCATAATTGGAGATACCATGATGCCAACTTTTCCAAATAGCCGCCGTCAATTCCCGGCAGTTTGCGCACTGTCGGCGCTAATTGCCCTCTCAGCTTCGCTTTCGGCCCAACAGCCGTCCGCGCCTCAAAATGCACAGCAGAAAGGGGCTCGCGGCAACCCGAAAGACACCGAGGTGTGGGAACCGGAACCTAAAGTCGTCACCCCCGGCGCGGACAACGCGGCGCCCCCGTCAGATGCGATCGTTCTCTTTGACGGCAAGAATCTGGACGAGTGGGTATCGAACCGCGATAAGTCGCCGGCCCGATGGATTGTCAGCGATGGCGTGCTCACCGTCAATAAAGAGAAAGGCGTGGGAAATATCGAGACCAAACGTTCTTTCAGGAATTACCAGCTTCATATCGAATGGAGGATTCCAGAGAATATTACCGGCTCCGATCAGGCGCGTGGCAACAGCGGCGTATTCCTGGCGTCCACCGGTCCGGGCGATGACGGATACGAGTTGCAGATTCTCGATTCGTATAACAACAAAACCTACGTCAACGGGCAGGCCGGAAGCATCTACAAGCAAGGCATTCCGCTGGTAAATCCGAGCCGCAAGCCCGGGCAGTGGCAAACCTACGACGTGGTCTGGACAGCGCCGCTGTTCAATGCCGATGGCTCAGTGAAGACTCCCGCTTACGTTACGGTGTTTTTCAACGGCGTACTGGTGCAGAATCATTTCGAGCTGACTGGACAAACGCTATTCATCGGCAAGCCGTTTTACAAGAAATACGAGACCGCGCCCATTAAATTGCAAGCCCACGGCGATTCAAGTCCGCCGATCAGTTTCCGGAATATCTGGGTCAGGGAACTGAATTAAGCTGTAGCAGACGGCGCCCATGCTACGCTCGAAATTGTGTTCCGACGCATCATCTGGATAGTGCTCGACAGCGCCGGCATTGGCGCCATGCCCGATGCCGCGAAGTACGGCGAATTCGACCCGGACAGCGATACCATCGGCAATATCGCGCGCATCCGCGGGCTCAAGCTTCCTGACCTGGCGCGGCTCGGGCTCGGAAATATTAAGCCGCTGACGGGCATCCCTCCGAGCGATTCGCCGGCGGCTTATGGGCGCTGCGCGCTCGCATCGCCCGGCAAGGACACCACCACCGGACATTGGGAAATGGTGGGCATCCACCTGGCGAAACCCTTCCCGCTTTATCCGCACGGATTTCCAGCGGAGATCATCCAGGAATTCGAGACTCGCATTGGCCGCCGCTCGTTGGGAAACAAAGCTGCGTCGGGCACCGAGATCATTCAGGAACTGGGCGCCGAACACATGCGCACCGGGTCGCCCATTGTCTACACTTCGGCCGACAGCGTTTTCCAGGTGGCGGCGCACGAAGAGGTGATTCCGCTGTGGGAGCTCTACAAGATCTGCGAAACCGCGCGCGCGATTCTACGGGGTCCTTACGAAGTGGGACGCGTGATCGCCAGGCCGTTCACGGGCGCGCCGGATAACTTTACGCGCACCGCCAACCGCCACGATTACGCCGTGCCGCCGCCGAAAGGGATGCTGCTCGATCAACTGGAAGAGCGCGGCGTCTTCATTCACGGCATCGGGAAAATCTTCGATGTTTTCCTGGGCCGCGGCATTCGCGAAAGCACCAAGACCAGGAACAACGCCGACGGAATGGCCGCCACGCTTGAGGCGATGCAATCGGCCGCGGATGGCTTGATTTTCGTGAACCTGGTGGACTTCGATCAGCAGTACGGACACCGCAACGATATCGCGGGCTACGGCGCCGCGCTTGAGCAGTTCGATGCCTGGATCCCGCGATTCGAGCGCGCTCTGGGCGAAGGCGACCTGGCCATTTTCACCGCCGATCACGGCTGCGACCCTACGATTCCCGGTACCGATCACACGCGCGAATATGTGCCGCTACTCGTACTGGGGCCAGCGGCGCGGCGCGGAGTGGATCTGGGGCTGCGCGCGTCGCTCTCCGATATCGGGCAAAGCGTCGCGGAGAATTTCGGCGCGAAGATCGCGCATGGAGAAAGCTTTTTACCGCAAATCATATGAGAAAACCTGTCATGGCGGGCAATTGGAAGATGTACAAGACGCCCGCCGAAACCATCGAGTTCTTCGAGCGTTTCCGCGGCCTGGTGGAACAATCCGCGCACTGCGAAATCGCCATCTTTCCGCCGTTCACCAGCCTCGCGGCGGCCGTGGAAATGGCCAAGGGTACGCGCATCCGGATTGGCGCGCAGAATATCGGATGGGCCAAGGAGGGCGCGTTCACCGGCGAAATCTCCGGGCCGATGATCGGGGCCGTGGGCGCTACGCACGCGCTGGTTGGGCACAGCGAACGCCGCCAGTATTTCTGCGAAAGCGACCACACGGTGCTCAAGCGGACGCAGGCTGCGCTGGAGTTCGGATTGACGCCGATTGTTTGCGTGGGCGAGCTATTGGAAGAACGCGAAAGCGGACGCACCGAAGAAGTGCTGTCGAGCCAGTTTGCGAAAGCAATCGGCGGCCTTACGGCGGCGCAGTTCGAGAAGATCGTGATCGCTTATGAGCCGGTGTGGGCCATTGGGACAGGGAAGACGGCCACGCCGGAGATCGCTGCCGACGCGCATCGGGCGATCCGCGCGCAGGCGCAGTTGAAGTTCGGCAAGGACGCGGCGGCGGCGATCCGAATTCTTTACGGCGGCAGCGTCAAGCCGGATAACGTACGCGCGCTGATGGGGCACCCTGAGATCGATGGCGCGCTGGTGGGCGGCGCAAGTCTGGATGCGGCGGGGTTTGCGTCGATCGTGAATTTCTGAGTGGGGCGGCCAATCCTGGCTGCAGCCGGCTGCAGCCGCCTTTAAGGCGGCTTTTTCGATCTATGCGCGAGTCTTCGCGCCAGAAAGCGCCGGTTGAAAGCCGGCGGAGACAGGCCAGGAGGTCTGTCCCACATTATTGCTGGCGCAGCGCTTGGGATGGCTCGATAGCGGCCGCGCTACGCGCTGGAATGTAAGCCGCCAGCGCGGCCACGCTGAGAAGCGCCAGCGCCACGCCGCCGAACGTCAGCGGGTCCGCGGCTTTCACCCCGAACAACATGCTGCCCAGCACGCGCGTCAGCCCGTAGGATGCGGCCAGGCCCAGCGCAACTCCGGCGACCGCCAGCTTCAAACCCTGCCAGACCACGAGCTGGAGCATATCCGCTTGCCGCGCTCCCAACGCCATGCGGATGCCTATTTCCTGCGTCCGCTGCTCCACCGAGTACGCAATCAATCCGTAGATGCCGATGGACGCCAGCAGCAGCGCGATGCCCGCGAACAGGCTCAGCAGCAGCATTTCGAAATTGTTGCGCTCGAGCGATTTTGCGATTACCTGCTCCATGCTGCGAACCGCGGAAAGCGGTATGACGCTATCCACGGCGCGGAATTCGCGCTCCACCGCGGCGCGCATGGTCAGCGGATCGGCGGCGGTGCGGATTTCCCACGAAAGCGGGATGACGTCATTCGCCAGCGCCGTCAGGCCTTGCGGCGTCTGGCCTTGTGGAATGTACATGACGCCGACTTCGCCATCGCTCAGTCCGGTTTCGCGCACGCTGGCGACAATGCCGACGATTACGCGCGGCGGGTCGTCGAACTGCGGGCCCAGGCCCTTGCCGATAGTAATCGCCTGGCCGATGGGGTCGTCCTTGGGCCAGTATTTCTTGGCCATAGCTTGATTGATCACCACCACGCGGGCGGAATTGGCGGAATCGGCATTGTTGAAAACGCGCCCGCGCATCAGGGGCACGCGGAACGCCTTGAAATAATCCGGCGTGATGTTGCGCCATTGCTCATCGCCGTTGTACAGGCCTTTTTCGGGCGGCTTGCCGGCGATGTTGAAGGGCAGATCGACGTCGTTCTCCATGGGCAGCATGATGGATGACGAGGCCGCCTGGACGCCCGGCAAAGCTTCCAGCCGCTGCAGGACTTGCGTGCAGAACGCGTCCACCTTGGCGGTGGTTGCATACGATCCGCCGGACATGGATGTTTTCAGCGTGAGCACGTTATGCGGGTCGAAGCCGGGGCTCACCGAGCGCAGTCCAACGAAAGTGCGGATGAGCAGCGCGGCGCCGATGAGCAGGACCAGCGAGAGCGCGACTTCGGAAATCACCAGCGCCGCGCGCACGCGGTTGTGCCGCCTGCCCGTGCCGGTGCGGCCGCCTTCCTTGAGCGTGGAAGCAAGGTCGGGATTGGAAGTGTGCAGCGCCGGGAAAACGCCGAAGAGAATGCCGGTCAGCAGGGCGACGGCGGCGGTGAATGCGGCGACGGTCCAATCGAGCGGCGGGGCCTCGATGGCGCCGTCGCTGGTGAGGCGCGGAATATCTCCAGGAACCAGCGTCAAAAGCGCGCGCACGCCCCAGGCGCCGAGCGCGAACCCGAGGACGCCTCCAATGCCCGCGAGCAGCACGCTTTCCGTCAACAACTGGCGCAGCATGCGGCCGCGGCTGGCGCCGATGGCGGCGCGGATGGAGAGCTCGCGTTGGCGCGCGGCGGCACGGGCCAGCAGCAGGTTGGCTACGTTGGCGCAGGCGATGAGCAGCACGAACATCACGGCGCCTTCAAGAATCAGCAACTCGGCGCGGGCGTCGCCCACCATGGCTTCGCGCATGGGCATCACGCCCACGCTCTCGCCTGTATCCATCCACTTGGGATTGGCGGCGCGGAACCGCTCGCCCACCACCTTCATTTCGGCGCGCGCCTGTTCCAGGGTCACGCCCGGCTTGAGGCGGCCGGCGACAGCGAGGTAGTGGCCCTGGTTGACGCTGTTGGGGTCGACCTGCTGCGGCATCCACACCTCGACGCCGGCGGGCTCGGGCTGGAAGCCCTTGGGTAGTACGCCTACCACTGTGTAGGGCTGCTTGTTGAGCAGGATGGGGCGTCCCACAATTTGACCATCTCCACCGAGCCGGTTTTGCCAGAGGTCGTAGCCGATCACGGCGGCGGCCGGGCCGTTGGGCGCATCCTCCGTATCGTTGAACACGCGGCCCATCAGAGGCGCGACGCCGAACACCGGAAAATATTCTTTGGAGACGCGGACCGTTTTGACTTCATTAGGACGGTCGCCCGAGCCGAGATTCGCGGCGGGCCCGCTATCGCCGTAGAGAGCGAGCGCCTCGAAGACGTCGTTGTGGCGCCACGTCATGTACTTGGGAATCGAGGTGGAATAACCGACGCCGTTGGGGAATTTGCGGCCCACCCGCATGACGCGATCGGGCTGCGGATAGGGCAGCGGCCGCAACAGGACGGCGTTGACCACCGTGAAGATGGCGGTATTCGCGCCGATGCCGAGCGCCAGTGCAGCCACGGCGATGGCAGTGAACGCCGGATTGCTTTTCATCATGCGCAGGGCATAGCGCAGGTCGGCTGCGAAGGTGGTCATATGGATTATCTACGCACTGGCAGGGTGGCAAAGTTGCAGATTTTTGGGGACCGTTTTCTTACTGCCGGTGGTCTGGCGCGATCAGTCGGAAAAGTTCCAGCCAGCGGAGCGTGCGAAGGTCGCCGGGCTTGGTGGAATCTTTTAACTGCTCCGGCGTTTGCCCCCAGTAGAAACCCGGATACCCGCTGGCGATGGAACGTGAGCGCTCAATGAACGCGCGCAGTTCAGGCACGCTGCACCGGAGCGGGTAAGTCTCTTCGATCAACACCGGCTTTCCGGCCGCCTTCCTATAGCGGGTGAGCGTCTCAATGGCGGTATCCAGTTTGTCCTTTTCCGGGTACATGTGGATGGCGAGGAAGTCCAATTCCGGCGCGATTTTCGACGGCGGAAATCCGGCCTCTTCCTCCGGCTTGCGCAGATTGAGGAGGACCATGCCAACGGTCACCATGCTCCGCGCGTCGTACTTGCGAATTGCAAGCGTCATCTGGCGAATCCATCGCTGTGCGATCTCAGTGCGCTTGCGGCCGGCGGGATCGAGGTTGATGTATTCCAGATAATGCAGCCCGCCTAGCTCGGAGGGGTGCAGCCACGCGCCGGGAAGCCGCCGGTCCGAAGACACCACCGGCTCATTCATCAAGTTGTAGGCGAACACGCCGGGGCGGCCGGCGCAGGTCTTGGCGATAGCCTCCCAGAATTGCGCCTGCGCCGCCCAATGAGCGCCTTCGGGCATGGCGCCGTACCACGCCGGAACGTCCTTCTCGCGATAGCTGCCTAAGCCCGTGATGTCGAGATAGAGACCGAGGCCCTCGGCTAGCTGCACCAGCTTTTCGAGGCGCGCCAGGTTGGCTGCGTTCGGCTTCCCGGGGGCATCCATGAAGCTGGCGAATTGCAGGTCTATGCGGACGAGGTTGGCGCCGAGCTTTCTCATTTCGCGGAAGTCCCGCTCGACGGTTGGCCATTCCGCGGACCAGTAATCTTCGAGCAGGCGGTGCTGATAATCGCGGTCCTGGTTGAAGCCCCAGGGAGTGAAGGGCGCGCCCGAAGGAGTCAGCACGAAACCGGCGCCATCTTTGCGGACCGCTACTTTTTCGGGCGGAGTATTGGGCTGAGCGGCGCTCAAACACGCCAGCATGCACGCGAGGAAAGCCCGGTACGCCATAACAGAGCTTACGACGAATGGTGCGGGCTTACGATAGCGCAGTTGCGATTTCGGATACCGCTTGCTAACGCGCGCGGCTCCGATCGGAGTCATGCCCGTCGATCGGAGCCACGACCGTAAGAGAGTGGACCTCGTTCAGCGCGCTACACAGGCTATGAACGAATTGCCACGCTGGCAGCCTGATTGCACATGTAATGGGCGCTATGCCGGAAAAAAGAACCATCGAAAGAGCGTGGAAGGATGCGCGTGAAGGTAAGGCCGCGAGCACGCAAGCCGGGGAGTTCGTGCACGAGGAGATAGATCATATACGTGAAGGGAAGCACGGCGCCCGGTCTGCAAAACAGGCGATTGCCATTGGGCTTTCGAAGGCGCGGCGCGCGGGCGTGAAGTTGGCGCCGCCGAAGAGCGGGAGCGCATCGAAGCGGACGCGCGAACAGGCTGCGCGCGATTCGGCCAAGGGATGCAGCGGCGGGGCGAAGAAGCCCTCGGCCAAACGGTCGCGCGCAACATTGGGCGCGCTGAAGAAAGAGGGGCACAGCGCGGCATCTCACGAGGCGCTTTCGAAACAGGCGCGCTCGGCTGCGGCGCAAAGGCGCGCAGCTACTCACTGAGGCGTTGGCGGACTGACTCCGGGACCTCGGCGGGGCTCTGAACCGCCAGCACTTCGAAGCCTGCGGCGCGGCCGCTGGCGATTCCGGCTGGGGAGTCTTCCACCACCAACGGGTTGCTCGCGCCGAGCAGGCGGGCCGCCATCAAGTAAGGTTCCGGAGCCGGTTTGTGCGCGCCGGCTTCCTTGTCGCACACCATGGTTTCGAAATAGCGGCGCAGCCCGCCGGCCGTCAAGAGCGGCTCAATCTCGGTGCGGGCGCTGGAGCTGACTACGGCCATCTTGTAGTGACCATGCAGCGTCGCCAGGAAATGATCGAGGGCCGGATGAAACGGCGGCGCGCTCAAGGTCCGATCGCGAAACAGTTCCTTCTTGGCCGGGTATTGCGCCCAAAGTTCCTGCCAGTCGCGCGGCGGATCGGACTGGGTGGCCATCATGCGCAGCATCTCGCGGTCGTCAATGCCGATGCAGTGGTCGCGGTAGAACTCCCATTCCAGTGTCACTCCCAGCGGCTTCAACACGTCCGCCCAGCAAAGACAGTGCAAAGGTTCGCTGTCGATGAGGACTCCATCGAAATCGAAGAGTATTGCGTCGAACGGCGTCAACCGGGCGCCCCTTCTATCTGACATCTAATAACATTCGGCGACATTATCTGGCGAGACAACGCGTCCCGGAGTTCTAATTGACCAGATCTCCGGGACGCGCCGCAACGCGTCCTCGATGCCCGGCGGGCGTTGGCTTACTCGGCCTGTCGCAGTAACACCATTCCCCGCGCCCTTTCCAACTGGTCCCGGCCAGCAATGCCAGGAAAGGTAAGTTCCCTATTTGACCACGCTGGAGAAGATGACCGTGGCGGCGAGCAGGTCCCGCCCCAGCGGCGTAGGATGCACGTCGCAAGTGGTAGGAGTAAGCCGGATAAGTAGTCCCGCCGCGCACGGGTCACCGCCATAAAACGCCGACGCGATCTGAAACGCTGTGAACGAGTCTGCGAATTTGACGCCAAAGCTCGCGCCCACCTGCGTCATTACCTGATTCAGCGCCTGAACTGCCTCGATGAACAGCGAATTGGAGCTTGGCGAATAATTATTCACCACAATCAGCAAGCCTCCATAATTGGCTCGAAGGCCTTTCAGAATGACCGTGAGGTTTGCCCCGAACGATTGCAAAACTCCGGGAAGGTACTGTTCCACACATCCGGCAAACGATGGAACTGGAGCGGCGGTGCATTGCTGCTCCAGCAGCAAGAGATCGTTCCCGCCAATGCCTAGCGTCACGAAGTTGATGTGCTTATTGGTGGCTAGCTGCGATTCCGCGAATGCTAACTGCGTACCGGTGTAGTTCGTGTGCAGACCGACGGTGGTCTTGAACGGTGGTTGCCCATCGGGGCCTGGATCGAGGCATCCGTTGTCCAAAGCACCCGCGATCCAAAAACTTGCGCTGGTTTCTCCGGGACAAGCCGCATTGACCAATTGCACATTTACGACCTGCCCTACGGTCTCTGGATAGCCAATAAATTCAGAGGGCGTCGGCGTAGGGAGGGTTGGGCTGAAGAGAAGTGGGTTCATTCCGAACGCGATGGAATCACCCAAGGCGAGATAAGTGTAGTTTGTGTCATTTCCGGCGAGCATGGGAGTCGCTAGCACTGCAATGGCTAGTATCTGTCTCGCCATGAAACCACTGAAGACCTTCCGTTTTGTGCGCATGGCAGATAGTTTAGCTCACGCGAGTCGTGACTGACTGTCTTTTTTACCGCTTAATCAAAAGAAATGCGGCCGCCATGCCGAAAGGCGGGAGTTACCTGACCGGCCTTATGCAGAGTGCCGGCCTATACCGCGCGCTGCGGGGATTAGTTTGCCTCAAAGGCCGAAGAGAAGCAGCGCCGGAGTATTCCCGATTTGGCCTTCCCGGCATAATCTGCGAGCGTCTCCACGCGGTGACTCTCAAATATTCGCGACAGTACCGCAGCAAATTGTGGCGCCCATAGGAACTGACCAATAGGTGGGGATGCCCGCCGGAGTTATGGATGTGCCGGTCCACGAACAACCCTGTCCCGCAATTCGGCGCCATCGTGAAACTGCATGTTGACGGGCGGTCCTCTCGAAGAGATGCCCAATTGCCATCATTGGAATCCGTAAAGGGCGCGGGCGTTGTCGCGCAAGACCATGCGTGCAAGCTCCGAGGCGCGGGCGCGCGTAATTTCACCATCGCGCATCATGCCCGTGAGCGCGATGGCCAGCGCCTGGCGTCCGGTGCGCGCGGCGATCCATCCGGATTCCTCCCATCCCATTTCGGGGATGTAGGGATAGGCGTCGGTGGCGAACAGGATCTTCTCGGGGACAAACTCCAGCCATTCGCGCAGCGTGTGCGCCAGCGCGTGCGGCGTGCGCGCCAGATCTTGCGCGGAGAAATCGAGATAGGCGTTGGGCTTGGTGAGCAGCGCCGTGATTTCGCCCAGGAACGGCCATCCGCCATGCAGCATGACGAACCTGGTCTTGCGCAGATCGGGGTCGTCGAGAACCGATTCGAGATTCAGCGGATTGGCGCCGGCTACATCGAAGTACCCCCCCGCGCCGGCTTCGGTGTGGATGTGTACGGCCATTCCAAGGCGTCCGCACTCGGAGGCGATATAACGGAACAGGAAATCCTGGAGGAGTTTGTAATCGGCGGGCTGGTTGGCGGCGTACATGTACTCGCTGGGCTTGCTAGCGTAGAGACGCTCGGCGAAGCCCCGATCCACTTTGTCGAACGTCAGCGACCGCAAGTATGCAGCTTCGAACTTCACGGCGACGGCGCCGCCCTGGCGTTGCTTTTCGAGCGTCGGAGTAACCACGCGCGAAAGGTATTCGGCGAGCGTTGCGGGGGGCGTAGTAAGTCCGGCATCTTGCAGGTAGCGTGCGCGCAGGTTGTCTTCCAGCGCGAAGAAAGACTTGCGGTCTGAGTTCACAGCCGCGAGCTTCGAGTTATCCAGCGGAAAAATCAACGCATCGGCGTATGGGACCCAGCGGAAGCGCGGCGCCTGAATGCTTGGGCCCATCGACACGCGGTTGGCGAGCATCACTTCCACGCCCATCTGGTCGAGCACCCATTCCGGATACGCGCTGCCCTTCTGCTGCATCACGGCCTGCTTGCGCTGCTGGTCCACCCGGCCGGCTCCATACAACGCGCGCCAGGCATCGGCTATCGATGGGGCGTTGGGCCGCAAATTAACCGGGTCGGATTGCGGCTCCATGTTATCCACGGGAAGAGCGTCGAAGAAGCGGTCGACAGCTTCGCCGGGCTGGGTGACGCGCACGGGATGCGCGTGATTATCGATGGCGCGGATGCGCTGGATCTCAGCGGCGAGGTCCGGATCGGCGGCGGACGGCGGGGCCGGCCTACATCCCGCAAGCGCGAGGAGTGACAGCGCCCAATAGCTTCGCATGACGACTCATTTTAGCTGCAATGCGCATACAAACCGAATGCGGGAATTTTCTGGAGGTTTCCCGGATAGGGGGAACGCGACGCGGTTGAGTGAGCCCCTCGCCGGCAGGCCGCCAAGCGCTGTAACATCGTTGCGGAACGGCCCCGCGGTGAGCTATCCCCCGCAGCCTGTGGTTTTCAAACCATCCGGGCAGAGAGCCGGCGCGGCATCGCTACTCCGCGCACCGCAACAAACCACGCCGCTGCCGCCCACGCCCTGCCCTTGGCGGAACTATCAAAACCGAAACGCAATGCAGGACGGTAAACCGGTTTGCGTGAAGGTGAGGGACGCGATCGGAATCGTGGAACAATAAATGGACACTGGTTCGACGGAAAGGGAGCCATCGGCAGTTTCATCATCCATTGAAGCCAGGCACGGTGACGGTCGCTGGTCACCCTGCGGAAGAGATGCCTACGGGTCTGCTTAAGAATATAAATGTGACAGGCGGGCATAGAGAAATGAGATACACGGTTGTTTTTGAGCAAGGGCCTTCCAGCGTGGGAGCTACCGTTCCCGATCTGCCTGGCTGCGTTGCAGTGGCCAAGACGCTAATGAGGCGCGCGCGCTAATTGCCGAAGCCATTGAGTTTCACATTGAGGGAATGCGTCTTCATGGCGAGCATGTACTGGAGCCGACGACCTTGGCCGAATGGGTCGAGGTCGGCTGACCTTATAACTTTGCACGACGACTCATGTTAGCTGCACAACCCACCATGTCTCGTACACTGACCGTGAGCTTCGCCGCCTCAATGAAGATACTTCCGATCGCGATTGCCAGCCTCGCGCTGTCGAGCGCTCAGCCCGACTTCGAGGTCGTGTCCGTAAAGCCGACGCCGAAAGAGCGTCTCAGGAATCCCGAGCAAGTAAAGTATTGCGAAAATGGCCGTTTCTTTTCTGCCGGTTTTCCCGTTTCCTTTTTGATTCGATCGAGCTATCAGATAGGCGCTGATCAAATCCTGGGCCTGCCGGAGTGGGCCATGGCTTGGGAATCCGGATACGATATCGATGCGAAATCGGCGGCGCCGGTGAGTCAAGATCAATGCAGACTAGTGGTGCGGTCGCTGCTGGCGGATCGCTTTCGGATGAAAGCGCATCGGGAAACCCGCGAGATGCGCGGATATGCGCTGGTTGTGGGAGAGCATAGGCCTAAATTGGAGGAAGGGACGGACGCCACGATCAACGGACAGACCGTAACCGGATCCGTGGGCGTGAAGGGCTTATCGATGTCAAGCCTGGCCCAGATGCTTACGGATCACCCAGCAGTTCGGTTGCCAGTGATCGACAGAACCGGGCTCAAGGGGAGTTACGGCTTCAGTCTGACTTTTTCCCTGAGAGAGGATGACGGCGCCGCCCTTCGGTCTTTACCGCTATAAAGGATCGGCTCGGATTGAAGTTGCAGCCAGAGAAATTGCCGATCGCGATTCTGGTGGTGGATCACATCGAGAGAGCCAACGGAAATTGACGCCACGGCGACTTGGAAAACTACCGGCGGCAAGACCGCCGGCGCTACCGGATATACGAAACTGCTATTATGCGATTTCATGCGCACGGCACTTCTTCCGGCACTCATCGTGCTGACAGCTATGACCGCAGTCTCTCAAGACAGATCTCAAGCTCGCTCGATGGTGATTTCCGACCGCGGCATTGTGGCTACCAGTCAAACCTTGGCGTCGCAGGCCGGCGCGCAGATATTGGCGCGCGGCGGCTCGGCGATGGATGCGGCCATCGCAGCCAACGCGGTGCTCGGAGTAGTAGAGCCGGAAAGCTGCGGCTTGGGCGGCGATCTGTTCGCCATTTACCAGGACGCGAAAACCGGCAAGATCACCGCGATTAACGCCAGCGGGTGGTCGGCCAAAGGGCAGACCATCGAACTGCTGAATTCCATGGGCATGAAAGAGATGCCGCAGGAAGGCATCCAATCGGTGACGGTTCCGGGCGCGGTCAGCGGATGGTCCAGCCTGCACAAACGCTTCGGCAAGCTGCCCTGGAGCGAGCTGTTTCAACCGGCGATTTACTTCGCCGAGCACGGATTCCCCGTCACCGAAATGATCGGCGAAGCGTGGAAAACCGAAGAAGCCAAATTAGCCAGGGACGATAACGCCAAACGCGTGTTTCTGCGCGACGGGCGCGCTCCGGCGATCGGCGAGATGTTCAAGAATCCGGAGATGGCCGCGGCGTACAGGCTGCTGGCGGCCGAGGGCGCATCGGCGTTCTATAAGGGAGCCATCGGGCAAGCGCTGCTCAAAACCAGTCAGCGCCTGGGCGGCAAACTGGACGCGGCCGACTTGGCGCAGTTTGAGCCGGAATGGGTGCAGCCGATCTCGACGGACTATCGCGGTTGGACCGTGTACGAGCTGCCGCCGAATGGCCAGGGCATTGCCGCGCTTGAGATGCTCAATATTCTTTCGCTTTTCCCGATGTCCCAATACCAGCCGCGCGGCGTGGAGGAATTGCACACGCAGATCGAAGCGCAGAAGCTGGCGTACGCCGACCTGCATCGCTATGTGGCCGATCCGCGCTTCAGCAAGGCGCCGGTGGAAGGGTTGCTTTCCATGGATTACGCGCGCGAACGCGCCAAGCTGATCGACCCGCAGCTTGCCCGATGCCAGGTTGCGCCCGGCAGCCCGAAGACGATGGCGGGCGACACCATTTACCTGGCGGCGATCGACCGCGAAGGCAACATCGTGTCGCTGATTCAGAGCTTGTACCAGCATTTCGGCTCGGGCGTGGTGGTGGATGGCTATGGCTTCGCGCTGCAGAACCGCGGCGGCCTGTTCGACATGGATCCGCAACACCCCAACGCGCTGGCGCCCCGCAAACGGCCGTTCCACACGATCATTCCGGCGTTCATGGAGAAGGGCGACATACACATCGGCTTCGGCATCATGGGCGGGCTCAACCAGGCGCAGGCGCACGCGCAGTTTGTCTCGAACATGGTGGACCACGGCATGAACATTCAGGCCGCTCTGGAGGCTCCGCGATTTACGAAACTGACGTTCGGCGGTTGCGACGTATCGATTGAGAGCCGCATTCCTCTCGACGTGCGCGAGCGGTTGATGGGCCGCGGCCACGAGCTGCAGGTGCTGGGCGATTTCTCGAGCCAGATGGGCGGCGGCCAGGTGGTGGTACACGATGCGCGGACGGGCGTGAACTTCGCGGCCTCCTCGCCGCGCAAGGATGGCGCGGCTATCCCGGAGCCGCACCCCTATCTGAAGTAGCGCCGAAATCCGCCTCGAATGTCGCGACCTTGCCCAATCGCCGACGGTGCTCGACGCCTGGCCGCGACGCAGGCGCCGGCTCGCCGCAGGCCAGAACGGCGCGGTCCGCGCGGCCATCGGCGGCGGCGGCCGGCTTATCATAGCAGCCGCAGTCATGCGCGATCCGCAACCAAGAGGCACGTACATAACCTGGCCGCTCACATCAAGGAGCGCCAGAGTGCAGCATCGATCGATGGCGGTCCCAGACGTGCTATTATCCTTTTGAAATCCGAGTTCCATTGTGCGGGCTAAAATGCAGATGATGGTCACAAGCGACCGCAGACATTTCCTCGCTACCCTGCTGGGCGGCTTGTCGAGTTTGCCGCTGGCCGCTCAACAGATCCCGACCCCGCCGTTCGTGCCGAAGCAGAGCGACCGGCCGGAGACACTCAGCGGAGACGAACCTGGGTTCAGAACCATCTTCGACGGCAAGACACTCGACGGCTGGGAGGGCGATCCCAAGTATTGGCGCGCCGGCGACGGCGTCATGACTGGCGAAATCACGCCGTCCACTCTCATCAAGAGCAATACCTTCCTTATCTGGCGCGGTGGGACGCCGAGGGATTTCGAGCTGAAAGTGGATTATCGCATCACGTCCGGCGGGAACAGCGGAGTCAATTATCGCAGCGTGGTGGTTCCAGACACAGTAACGCCGGGCAACCGGTTCGCCATGCGCGGGTATCAGTGCGACATCGACGGCGAGAACCGCTACACCGGCAATAACTACGAAGAGAAGGGACGCCTTTTCCTGGCAGTGCGCGGCCAGGTGACTCACGTTACAGGAACGCGGACGCCTGTCATACTCTCGAGTCTTGGTGACAACAAGGATCTCGCTTCGTTAATCGCCACTGATTGGAATTCGATTCACCTTATAGTTCGGGGCAATGTGTTGATGCACATGGTGAACGGGCGCGTCATGAGCGTCACTATAGACGACGATGTTGCCGGGCGTAAGATGGATGGCCTGATCGGCGTGCAGGTGCACGTAGGCGGTCCGATGAAGATCGAATACCGCAGCTGGCGATTGAAAGACCTCTAGTACTACTGGGTCACAAAAAGAACATTTTACTGTAGAATTGTTTTGTGGGATCACGCCTCTCTGCGCCAGGCCCACAAGAGAAACGCTTCGCGGCATATACTGAGGGCCTGGCGAACGCC
>Ga0116129_1000439_pt1 | contig 27165 bp, 26 predicted proteins | sample June2015DPH_17_2_FD_89732 | JGI IMG/M metagenome (GOLD analysis project Ga0116129, IMG submission 89732) | Peatland microbial communities from SPRUCE experiment site at the Marcell Experimental Forest, Minnesota, USA - June2015DPH_17_10 | ecosystem: Environmental > Terrestrial > Soil > Wetlands...
AATGCCAAATCCGGCGCACTAGCGCGGGGCGGACCGACCCGTTATAGGACTGCCCGGACCTCTTTTATCCCTCAGCACGAGCAATCATGGCCAAGATAAGCTTTGTCGACCATACCGGCGCAACCCGTACCATTGACGTCGAAAACGGTGCGACGGTGATGGAAGCCGCGATCCGCAATGCCATTCCGGGCATCGAAGCCGAATGCGGCGGTGCCTGCGCCTGTGCGACGTGCCATGTCTATGTCGATGAAGGCTGGCGCGAAAAGGTCGGCGCGCCGTCGCCGATGGAAGAGGACATGCTGGATTTCGGCTTCGATGTGCGGCCGAATTCGCGATTGTCATGCCAGATCAAGGTAACCGACGCGCTCGACGGCCTCGTGGTGGCGACGCCGGAGCGGCAGGCCTGAGGACGCGGGGCGGATCAGCACGACCCGGCGTCCCTTTCCCGCCCGTTCGTCGTCATCGCGTAAAGCGCGCAATCCGGCAAGCCACGCCGCGCGTTATTTCCGGTCCAGGCCGCGGCGCAGCCAAGGCTGGAAATTGCGGATGATCTCCTCGGTCAGCGGCGTCGGTTTGCGCGTGCTCTCGTCGATCAGCACGGACACCGATTGGGCCGATGCCACGCATATGCCTTCGGAAAACACCACCTGATCGAAGGTCACGGAGGTTCGGCCGAACTTTGAAACGCCGAGCCCCATTTCGATCTTGCCCGGCCAGCGCAACTCGGCGCGGAAATGGATGTCGAGCCGTACCATGATCCAGGCCAGTCCTTCCGGCATCAGGCCGAAGCTCCTGTCCTTCACCAGCGTCACGCGGCCGGTTTCGAGATAGGTCGCATATACGGCGTTGTTGACGTGCCGATTGGCATCGAGATCGGCAAAACGCACATTGTCGGACAGCCGGTAGGGAAAATCTTCCAGGCGCGGCGTTGAATCGAGACGGGCTGGTGCGTTCACGGGACGATCTCCGGAAATTTCCTGCCCTTACAGCCCAGTTGTTGAATTGCGGCAAGGGGTTGCCGCGGTCACCGGCGCCATATTATGGCTTTCCTCTCTGCCCCACCTTGGCTAGACAGGCGCAGCCCGAAGCGACCTTCTGCCGGCCAGGCAGCTTCAACCGAAAAGAAAACGATATGAGCGAAGCGATTAAAACCGATGTGCTGATTATTGGCGCGGGTCCGTGTGGACTGTTTGCCGTTTTCGAACTGGGCCTGCTCGACATGAAAGTGCATCTTGTCGACATTCTCGACAAGATCGGCGGCCAGTGCGCCGAGCTCTATCCGGAAAAGCCGATCTACGATATTCCCGGCATTCCCTTCGTCACCGGCCAGGGCCTGACAGACGCGCTGCTCGAGCAGATCAAGCCGTTCAATCCGACCTTCCACCTCAACGAGATGGTGGAGAAAATCGAGAAAATCGGCGATCCCGGCTTTCGCGTCAGCACCGATGCCGGCCAGGTGTTCGAGTGCAAGGTGGTGGTGATTTCCGCCGGCGGCGGGTCGTTCCAGCCGAAACGCCCGCCGGTGCCGGGCATCGAGGCCTATGAGGGCACCTCGGTGTTTTACTCCGTGCGCAAGATGGAGCAGTTCCGGGACAAGGATTTGCTGATCGTCGGCGGCGGCGACTCGGCGCTGGACTGGACGCTCAATCTGCACCCCATTGCAAAGCGCGTGACGCTGCTGCACCGGCGCGACGATTTCCGCGCAGCACCCCATAGCGTCGAACAGATGCGCGCGCTGGTGGCTTCCGGCAAAATGGATCTGAAGATCGGTCAGGTCACGGCACTTGAAGGCGCTGGCGGCATGCTGTCGGGTGCCACGGTAAAGGGCAGCGATGACGCCGTTTCGAAAATCGCCTGCGATACGATATTGCCGTTTTTCGGCCTGACCATGAAGTTAGGGCCGGTCGCGAACTGGGGCATTGCGCTCGAGAACAATCTGGTGCCGGTCGAGACCTCGGCTTTCGAGACCAGCGTGCCCGGAATTTTTGCGATCGGCGACATCAACATTTATCCCGGCAAGCTGAAGCTCATTTTGTGCGGCTTCCATGAAGGTTCGCTAATGGCCCAGAAGGCGTACCGTTACGTCTATCCGGACAAGCGGCTGGTGTTCCAGTACACCACCTCGTCGTCGAGCCTGCAGAAGAAGCTCGGGGTCAATTGATTGCAACACTTTTTGGACAGGTTTGACTTCCTTGGCATCGGCTGAAAAACTGGAAGAAAGCACTGGAATCGTTCAGAAAATGGCCTTAGTCTGCGGCTATTGTTTTATGGATTGGTCAGGTGATTACAATGAGGACTGGAATTTCTCGACTTCGGCTGTCGCTGCCGATCGCGGCGATGTGGTTTGCGATGTTTGCCGCGCACGCCGCCGAACCATCGGCCGCGGGGCTGTGGCAGAAGATCGAGGATGGCAAACCATCGGGGTGGTTTCTGATCCTCGATCACAACGGCATCTTCGAAGGGGTGATCGCAAAGCTCTTTCCGGACGCCGATGAGGATCCCAACGTGGTCTGTTCGAAATGCACCGATGACCGCAAGAACTTGCCGTGGCTCGGACTTTCCTTCATCCGCGACATGAAGCGCAACGGACTGAAATATGAGGACGGCAACGTCCTCGATCCGCGCGACGGCAAAATCTACAGGGCCAATTTGACCCTCAGCCGCGACGGCCAGTCGCTGATCATGCGCGGCTATCTCGGCATTCCCCTGTTCGGCAGGGATGAGACCTGGAACCGGTTGCCGGATACGGCGATCGCCGCGCTCGATCCCGGCATTATTGCAAAATACTTTCCGGCGCAGGCGGCGGCGATGAAGCCGGTTGGTACGAAGAAGGGCAGCACGGCTGCGCATTGAGGCAACTTGCCCGGCACGCGATGAGCAACGCCCAAAGTTCAGGACAGCCGGGCCTCACCGCTGCGACGATTTCAGGCTCTTCCTCTTCACCGGCTGCGGTACGGCCGTGATGGACGCAGGGGCGGAAGCCGGACAGGCCTCGCTGAGCCTGCGGCGTCGCTGCCAGGGCAGCACGACATTGAGCCAGAGTTCGCGGATGCCCATGATGGAAATCGCGATTCCAAAGGGGATCAGGAAGTACAGGATGCGAAACACCACCAGTGTCGCCAGCAACTGTTCCCGGCCGAATTCAGGCAGCGCCACCAGCATCGCCGCGTCGAACACACCGAGGCTGCCCGGCGCGTGACTGGCAAAGCCCAGCAGAGTGGCCAGAATGAATACCACCGCCAGCGAAATAAAATCGATCCCCGGCTGCGCCGGCATCAGCAGATACATCGCCAGCGCGCAGAAACCGAGATCGACCACGCCGATCAGGACTTGCAGCAATGTCAGCCGCGCCGAGGGCAACACCACCTTCCAGCCGTTCTGGCCGAGTTCGCGGCGATTTTTGCCCGTCACGAGCCAGGTGAAATAGATCGCAATCCCGCAAAGGCAGCCGAGTGCGATCAGCCGGTTCATGGCCGGGGGCAGCAGGTCCATCGCGGACGCCGCCCATGGATGCAATGTCATGCCGATCCCGAGCACGAACAGATTGCCGAGCCAGAACGTGAGTCCCGAGAGAAAACAGATCTTGGCGACGTCGATCGCGGTCAAACCGTAATCCGAATAGATCCGGAAGCGGATCGCGCCGCCGGTGAACACCGTGGCGCCGATATTGTGTCCGATGGTGTAGCTGGTGAAGCTTGTCAGCGCCGCGATGCGGTAGGGCACGTTTTTCTTGCCGATGGTCCGCAGCGCGAAGAAATCATAGAACGTCAGCGTGCAGAACGCGCCGACCACGCAAAGTGCTGCGAGCGCGATGTGGCCGGGATGTATTTCCGTCAGCGCGATCAGGATCACGCCGGCATCGACGCCCTTGAGGGTGTGGACCAGCGTCGTGATCGCGAAGCCGATGATGACGAGGCTCGCGGCGATTCCGAGCCGTTTCCATCCGATCCATTTCTTGAAGCCACGCCCGAGCGTGGTCAGCAGCCAATGCATTCGTCCTCCGGCAGGGCGGCAACAAGTTGAAAGCCCATTGCAGCAATCGACGACAGGCGGCGGCCAATCGCTCCATGTGCCAAGACCCATAAGGCAAAAACGTCTCGCTGTGCAGTCCTTGACAACGCCAGCTTGGCTCCCTGACAGGCGCGACTGTCACACGCCGTACATATGCCATTAACGCTCCAGGCCCCGAGTCGTGGCATGGCCGTGTCAGCCGTTGCATCCCGGTGAGACAAAACGTCGCGCGTGCGGTATTTTCGCCGGCAACTGCCGCGGTCGCGGAGCGCGGCGTTGGCTCTGCCTTCCGGTTCCGGCAGCGATCGGGCGCGGCGCTTCACCAGCGAAGTGAATTCGTGAAAATGCACGATAGCGTTCAAGCCTCGCGCAGTGCGAAATGCGCGCCGCAGAACGCCATGATGGCACCGAGGCATAGCGCGGCCAGACCAGCGAGCACGCCAGATATGGTCGGGACCGGGCTTGGCGCCGAGGACGGCAGGCCTGCGCCCGCCAGCAGCAGCACACCGACCCCGATCAGAAAATATCGCATCCGGTGCGGAGTTTGCCCCGATACCGCGCTGTCCATCAGCGTTGCGGTGAAATAGCCGCCGGAGAAACCGACTGTGGCAATCAGCCACCACGCGATCGCCGCGCCGGCCGGCATCATTTCGCCTGTATCGGATCGCCACAGGCCGCCGAGGTCGAGCCCGTAGCGGACGCCCAGCATGTGAACGGCGAGCGCCAGCAACACCCCCGAAATCATGGCGCCGGCATGGATCAGGCGGCGCGGAAAATAGGTCGTCTCGGCCATGGCCAGCTTGTAAGATAAAGCCCCTTATCCGCGCAAGCGGCGTGGACAGTTCAGGCGATTATTTGAAAGGGCTCGGTGCATGATGACCGGTCTTCTGGCGCTGACATCTGCCGCGATCTTTACCGGCGCGGCGTTTTACGTGAATGTCGTCGAGCAGCCGGCGCGGCTCTCGATGGACGACCGTGCGCTGCTCACCGAATGGAAGCCTTCCTACAAGCGCGGGGCCGCGATGCAGGCGCCGCTGGCGCTGGTGGGTTTTCTGCTGGGATCGATCGCGTGGTGGCAGGCTTCACATCCCGGATTTTTGATCGGCGCCGTCGCGATGATCGCGCCGTGGCCGTGGACGCTGATCGCCATCAAGCCCACCAACGATGCGCTGCTGGCCACCGATATAGACAAAGCGGGGCAACCAACGCGCGCGCTGGTGTTCAGATGGGGCGCGCTCCACGCTGTGCGCACCGCGTCAGGTGCGCTCGCGACGCTTGCGTTTTTGTGGGCATGTATGTCGCGGACATGAGAAAACGGCATCGTTGCCGGTGACGATTGATCTGCCGAACCAGGCTGCAGCGCCGGTCCGTTACGCCTACAAGGCGTCGCTGATCGGAGCCGCGCATCGCTTTGAGCTGACCGATGAGGGGTTGTCGTGGCATGTCGGCGGCAAGTCCGCGCTCTGGCCTTATGCCGAAATCGCCGCGATCCGTCTGTCGTACCGGCCGGTATGGATGCGGTCGCACCGCTTTCGCGCCGACATCGAAGGCACGGACCATCAACGCTTGGCCATCCTCTCGACAAGCTGGCAGACCGCTTCCCTGATGGCGCCGCAGGATAGGGATTACCGCGTCTTCATTGAGGAACTGCATGCGCGCATGAACAGCGCCGGAGGCAACGCCGCGCTGATCGGCGGCATCGGGTCGAAAACCCATGCCGCCTGCGTCGCGCTGGTGGCGCTGGTCGGGACCGCGATGGCAGGACTTTTCGCGCGCGCGATTCTGACCGGCGAATTCCCGGGCGCATTGTTTCTGGCGGGCTTTGCCGCCTTGTTCGGCCGGCAGATCGGCGGTTTTGTTTGGCGTAACCGGCCGCGAACCTATGCGTTCGACGATCTGCCGGAGGCGCTGCTGCCATAGGGCACGGGTCGTCGGGCTCTAGTGCCGCACCACCAGCACCGAGCATTTGGCGTAGCGCACGACATGGCCGGCGTTGGAGCCGAGAAAATAGGTCCGCATCGCCGGCCGGTGCGACGTCATCACGATCAGGTCGGCCTTGACGGCACCGGCTTCTTCGAGAATTTCGTGATAGATGCCACCCTGCCGCACCACGGCCGAGATCCGCGCGGCATCGATGCCGGATTCCCGCGCCACGATGGCGAGCGCTTCCTCGGAGGTCTGGCGCTGCTGGATGTCGAAATCCGCCGGCACATATTCCGCCAGCATCACCGGCGTCATCGGCAGCACGTTGAGCAGGCGCACCATGCCGCTCCAGGTCTGCGACAGCGTCGCTGCCGTGGCGATCGCCGGTTTCGCCAGATCGGTATCGGCCAGATCAATCGGCACCAGAATGGATTTGAACATCTCCGCTTCCCTCGTCCGTCATCAGCCTAGCATGAATTGGCGCGGTCGCCTCAGTTGCCGGAAGCCTGCTTCAGCGCCTTCGGGCTGACGAACAGCACGAGCTGGCCGCGGCGGAATGCCACGTCCGCCCAGTCGTCGATGGCGAAGTCGAACATTGCCAGGCCGGACGTCGGCAGATTGTGGGCAAGCGCCCAGCGGCCGGCGGGGTCGCCGCTACCGGCCAGCGCAAGCGCCAGTTCATGCATTCCCGGATTGTGCCCGACCATCATCAGGCGCCTCGGATCGCTGGCGGACGCGCTGCGGACGGTCTGCAGCAGCTGCGATGGATCGGCGCCATAGAGTTCCGGCAACAGTTCAACCCTTGGCTTGGAAGCCAAGGTTTTGGAAGCCGAGGTTTTGGGAGCCAAGCCTTTCATAGCCTCCCAGGCAATCTCCCAGGTCTGGCGCGCCCGAAGCGCCGGCGAAACCAGCACGGCATCGGGGAAGGGCGGATGCCGGCCGATCCAGCCGCCGATTTCCGCGGCGTCGGTGCGGCCGCGGTCGTCCAGCCGGCGGTCCTGATCGCGGCCGGAAGCCGCGTCGCTCTCGGTCTTGGCGTGCCGCAGCAGCATCAAACGGCGCATGGCGCGATCTCGATTCGTTTCAGGCCTGCGGATCAACGTGCAGACTGACGATGAGGGGTAAATCAATCGCGTTGTTGTTGTCCACCACGCGTCGCTGGCGACCCGGCGTTTCGGCTTGCCGTGTCCGTTTGTCTCCGTTCCTGGTCGAAAGCGGACAGTCGCCGTCGCGGCTATTGGTGACTTCTACTTCCAAACAACTCTGTGTACAGATCGGTCGTCGGCCCGTTGCTCGAGATGCCGTAGGCCGTGGGTTCGGCCTGCGGCATGGCCGGGTTTTGCTGGACCGCGTTGGAGGCGGTCGCGGCCTGGCCCTGCGGGACCGTGGCGGAGGCCGCCGTTGTGGGCGCACCCTTGTCTGCGTGCGTTTTGGATCCGAAAATCTCCGTGTAGACGTCGGTCGTTGGTCCGTCGCTTGAGAGGCCGTAGCTGGTCCGATAGGAAACCGGCTGTTGCGTCTGGCTGCTTTCGCTCGAACCCTGTGCGCTCGTGCCGGCATTGGTCGCGGCGAGCCGCGAATCCGTGCAGCCGGCCATCATGCTCGCCAACGCAGGGAGCACGATCATGACACGAATGCAAAGAGGTGAGCGGTACATGGCAATCTCCGGACCAATGCCAGTTTATCATTCGATATCGGCAAAACAACCCGGCGGCGCTTCGTGGCGCTGGCGGCCATGGCGTCCGGCGATTGAATTGCGAGACATAGTGGGCAGCCCCAATGATGTCAGCAACATGTCAGGGCGCATGACGCAGATGCCAACCCGCCGCGCCGGGCTCGAAATCCGCGGCGTCGTTCCGGCCAAATTCTCATCTGACGGCGATCCGGGCTCGAGGGCAGGTGACAATCGCCCGAAGGCTCCTTAAGAAAAACAAATGAGCGATACTTCCGCCGCCAGCCGAACCGATGCCGCCGAGAGGCCCGGGCATCAGCGGCTTTCATTCGACCTCGATGTCGATATCTGCGTGGTCGGGGCGGGACTTGCCGGCCTCACCGTGGCGCTGGAGGCGGCCAGGCTCGGCGCCAGTGTCGCCGTGCTCGAAGGCCGGCATGTCGGCTGGAACGCCTCCGGCCACCAGCTCGGCACGGTGATGCCGGGTTACGCTCTTGCGATCGGCGAACTGATCGCGCGCATCGGCCTGGAAGACGCCCGCGAATTGTGGTCGCTGTCGAAGCAAGGCGCCGAATATGTTCGGGGGCTTGCCACCGAACAGTTGATGCCGGGCATTGCGCTGAGCGAGGGCGCGCTCGAGGTCTCCAATGTGGATGCCGGCGAAAAGCTGATCAGCCGGCTGCAGATGCTCAGTGAGGATTTCGAGATCGAAGTGGAGGGCTGGCAGGCCGATCGCGTGCGCGAGGAAATCAAGACCGGGCATTATTTCCACGGCGTCTACTATCCGACTGCATTTCAGATCGACGGTGGCAAATATGTCCATGGCCTCGTCGCGCTGGCGCGACGGGCGGGGGCGCGAATCTTCGAGGACACGCCGGTTCTCGGCATCGATCCGTCAGGCATTCGCAAGCGCGTCGTGACGCCGTCGGCGCGGTTGCGCGCCTCCCACATCGTGCTCGCCGGCAACGTCCATCTCGGCGCGCCGCTGCGGCGGCTGTCGGAAACGCTGCTGCCGGTGTGGCGCTACGCCGGAGTGACGGCGCCGCTCGGCGAACGGCTGGCCGAGGCAATCACCTTTCGAGGATCGGTGACGGACAGCGACGGCATCGATCATTTCCGGATCGTGGATGGCGACCGCTTGATGTGGGCCAGTCCGGAAACCACCTGGGCGGTGCGCCCCGAACGTTTCGCCGGCGCCATTGCGCGCAGGATCCGCGCCATCTTTCCCCAGCTCGGAAGGGTCGAGATATCGCAGACATGGGGCGGGGCGGCCGGACTGACCGTGCACGGCATGCCGCAGATCGGCCAGTTGCGTAAGGGGTTGTGGGTCACAAGCGGATTCGGCCGTCAGGGTTTGAATACCTCGGCGATGGCCGGGCAGCTGATCGCGCGCAGCATTCTCTGGGGCGACGAGCGCTGGCGGCTGTTTTCGCCGTTCGAACTGGTATGGGCAGGCGGTACCGCCGGCCGGGTCGCCGGACAGGTCATTGGGATGTGGGAACGAGGAAGTTCCGCCGCCGCCGGCGCGTTGGCCCGTTACCGGGAAGGAGCCCGGTTGCAGGAACGCATTGGCGAGGCGCGGCGCCGCGTCGAAGCAAATCGCCTGGCCGGAACGCGGCCGCCATCTCGTCCGCCAGGCCGCCGCCCGCGCCCGGAGCAAGCGAGGCCGGCTGCCCCGGCGAACCCGGTCGAGGGCGATAAGGCGTGATCTCCGCGGTTTCATTGCCCCTTCCTTGACCCTCCCCGGGAAAGCGGACCTGCGGGAAGTGCAGGGTTGGGCAAGGACGCTCGCAACAAAGTGAGGAAATTCGGTCCGGATCGGTGTAACTTCCGCGGCTGCGCCCCGTATCTGGAAGTGAACGACCCCACCCTTCGCTCCACGGAGACCATTATGATCGACCGTCGTATCCTGCTCGCCTCCGTCGCCGGCCTGTTCGGCCTTGCGGCCTTCCGATGGCTGCGAATTTCCCCGGCAAAGGCCGCGGAAAGGTTCGAGATCGAAAAGACAGACGCGGAGTGGCGCACACAACTGACGCCGCAGCAATATGAAATCCTGCGCAAGGAAGGCACCGAGCGCCCGTGGTCGAGTCCGCTGCTCAAGGAGCATCGCAAGGGTATTTTCGCCTGCGCCGGCTGCGACCTGCCGTTGTTCTCCTCGGAGACGAAATTCGAGAGCGGCACCGGCTGGCCGAGTTTTTATCAGCCGCTGGAAAACGCCGTCGGCAAGAGTGAAGACCGGACCTTCGGGGTGCTGCGGACGGAAATTCACTGCCGCCGCTGCGGCGGACATCTCGGTCACGTTTTCGACGACGGGCCTAAGCCGACCGGCCTGCGCTATTGCATGGACGGCTTTGCGCTGCTGTTTCACCCTGCGGCGCCATCGGGGGCCTGATCCTGCGGGCAAACGCCTGGCGCTTGTCCCGGGGAAAAATCCGGCCTGCCACTTCCGGATGCTGCGCTGGCGCTCGGCAATTGTTGCCCGCCCGGCAATTATGCCCCGGTCTTTCGGCCCGGGGCATATGCCTATCTATCTGATATAAAACAACTTCAGGCTTGGCATAGCGTTTGCGATGTCTCCTTCGATGACGGCCGTGGTGTGACGATGCCCGCCAGCCGTCCGGATCGAACGTGGAGACGGTGTTATGGGTATCTTTGACGCGCTAACCAGCGCGGTAAGCGGCCTGCAGGCGGAATCTTTCGCGTTGCAGAACATCTCCGGCAATATCGCGAATTCCTCGACCGTAGCCTTCAAGGCGGTTGGCACCGGTTTCGAGGACCTCATCCCGGACGCCACGTCGCCAAGCCTGCAGGTTGCGGGCGGGGTTTCCGCTTTTTCGGAGTCCACGATCTCAACGCAGGGCACCATCTCTGCGTCCACGGTCGCCACCAATATGGCGATCAACGGCGACGGATTCTTCGACGTGGAGGCGTCCACCGGAACAGTCGACAATCAGCCGGTATTCAGCGGCACAACCGACTACACGCGTCAGGGCGACTTTCAGCTCAATGCGAACGGAAATCTGGTCAACGGCGCCGGATATTTTCTGATGGGCTTGCCGCTCGATCCCAACACCGGAAATCCCGTCGGAAACGTGCCGCAAGTCCTGCAATTCCAGAATAACTTTATCCCGGCGCAGGCGACCACCTCGATTGACTACGCCGCCAACCTTCCGACCGCGCCGGCGACGACCGCAAGCTCCACCGGAACGCCGGGCTCGCTGACGGCGGCAGGGGGTCTCAACCCCGGCGACTTCACCTCAAATCCGTTGCCGGTCGGTACGCCGGCGGCGCCGTTCGTGAGTGGATCAGTAACAGGCGCGGTCACAAATGACGCGGAAACAACGTCGCCGCCCACTCCCATCGGCAATGGGACGCTACTCTCGGGAGTCGCGGGAACCGCTTCGCTGGCATCCAGCTTTGTAGCCGGCGACACCATCACGGTTACCGGCAGTAGCGGTGTTCCTCAGACGATCACTTTCGTGGCCGCCGGCGTCACCCCTGGCGCCGGCCAGATCAGCGTGGGCGGCACCGTTGGTACGTTGCTCAACGATATCACAAACCTCGTCCCCGGCTCTTCGTCCAGCATCACCAACGGCGCGATTACGCTGAATTCGGGCACCACCTCCAATCTGACGGTCACCAGCTCAAACACCTCGGCATTCGAGGCTCTCGGTTTCGCGGGCAGCACGGTGACCGCGACGCGCAGCGGCGGCGGCACGGCCGGTACGGGCACGGTGATAGGCAGTGACGCTTCGACCTTCCTGAACGAATCCATCAGCGGTGGCGCCGTGACGGTCTTCAATTCGGCGGGGTCGCCGGTCGATGTGGAGCTGAGGTGGGCCTTGACCAGCAACGGCAGCGGCGGGGACACCTGGAACCTGTTCTACCAGACCAATCCCAACGCGACGGGCTCGCAGCCCGCCTGGGTCAATGTCGGCACAAACTTTACCTTCTCACCCAGCGGCACACTCACGAGCCCAACGGGGGGCACGCTGACGCTGCCGAGCGTCACCGTGAGCGGCGTGTCGCTGGGAAATCTCTCGCTCAATCTCGGCGCCGGCGGCCTGACGCAATTCGCCAGCACCGGCGGCACCGCCACCATCAACGGCATTTCCCAGAACGGATTTGCGGCCGGGCAGCTCCAGTCGGTCGCGATCAACAACAACGGCGTTGTTGTTGGAACATTCTCCAACGGCCAGGACATCAACCTCGCCGAGGTGACGCTATCGCACTTCAATGGCACCAATTTTCTCCAGAACATCACTGGCAACGCCTATGCCGCGACGCTGCAATCGGGAGCGGCGATCTCCGGTGCTTCCGGAACCATCGAGGGCTCGTCGCTTGAAGGATCGAACACCGACATCGCCGATCAATTCACCCAGCTGATTGTGGCGCAGCAGGCCTACTCGGCGGACACCAAGGTCATCACCACGGCAAACAGCATGATTCAGGATCTGCTGGACGTGTTGCGATGAGGAATATCGATCCAGAATGCCCGACCTGAGGCGGCCTAAGCCATGAGCAGTCTGGGTTCAGCCCTTGCCACAGCGATGTCGGGCTTGCAGGTAACGCAGGCCGCGCTTTCGGTCGTGTCTACGAACGTCGCGAATTCGCAGACACCAGGCTTCATTACCCAGAGTCTCAACCAGGTCGAAACCGTCTCCGGGGGAATAAGCTCGGGGGTCCAATCCGAGGGTATCAACCAGCAAACCGACCAGTTCGTCCTGAGCCAGTTGCAAACCGAGACCTCCGGAAGCGGGTTTGCCGACCAGACTTCGAATATCCTGACGCAGTTGCAGAACGTCTTCGGAACGCCGGGCGGGCAGGGCACGCTCGAAACCGCATTGAGCAATTTATCGACCGCCGCCCAGGGCCTGTCCACCAGTCCGGGATCTGCCTCCGCGCAAGACGCCCTGCTCACCGCGGCGCAGAACGCGGCGCAGGAGCTCAACACCACGTCGCAAGGCATTCAGGCGCTGCGTTCAAATGTACAGCAGGATATTTCGACCTCGGTGACGGCTGCGAATACCGCGATGCAGCAGATCGCGAACTTCAACACCCAGCTTCAGGGCATGAACTCCAGCGATCCGGCCGCGGCAACGCTCGTGGACGAGCGCGATACCGCGATTACGCAGCTTTCGCAGTTGATGGATATCCGGGTGTCGACGGGCTCCAACAATCAGGTCTCGATTTTCACCAATGCCGGCGCACAGCTCGTCGGCGCCCAGGCCTCGACGCTGTCATTCAATGGCCCGTCAACGCTGAGCGCCACGAACCTGTACAGCACCAACCCGGCCCAGAACACCGTCGGTTCGATCACGCTGACCAGTCCGGGTGGAGCGTCGACCGATATAACGGACGCGCTCTCTTCAGGTCAAATCGCGGCCGATGTCCAGTTGCGCGACACGACGCTGGTGCAGGCCCAGACGCAGGTCGACCAGCTCGCGGCCACGATGTCGAGCGCGATGTCGGATGTCACCACCAGCGGGACCGCGGTCACGTCGGGTTCGAAGTCGGGTTTTTCACTCGACCTGTCGAATATGCTGCCCGGCAACTCGATCAACGTGACTTACACCAACACCGCGACGAATACGCAGCAACAGTTGACGATCGTCGACGTCGCCGATCCGGCTGCGCTGCCACTGCCGAGTTCCGGGAATCCCAACGACACGGTGATCGGCGTCAACTTCTCGGCGGGCATGGGACCCGCGATCGCGCAACTGAATACCGCGCTGAACGCATCCAACATCCAGTTTTCCAATCCGTCCGGTTCGACGCTGCAGGTAGTGGATAACGGCACCGGCGCTGCGACGGTCAATTCGGCATCGACGACCATCACGACATCGTCGCTGACCAGCGGCAACCCGCAGCTTCCGCTCTTTACCGACGGCAATGCGCTCTATACCGGCGCCATCACCGCCGACGGATCGCAAATGACCGGCTATGCCGGCAGCATCACCGTCAATCCCGCCATCGTCGCCAACCCGACCAGCCTCTCCATCTTCAGCACCTCGCCGCCGACCCCGGCCGGCGACACCACGCGTTCGGATTTCATCAATTCGCAGCTGACGTCGGCCTCGTTTACCTTTTCACCGCAAACCGGCCTCGGGTCCGCCGCAGCGCCGCTCTCGGGAACGCTGACCGACTACCTGCAGCAGTTCCTCGGCCAGCAGGCGAACGCGGCGACCAACGCCACGCAACTCCAGCAGGGCCAGGATGTGGTCGTCAACACCTTGCAGCAGACGTACAATTCCGCGACCGGTGTGAACATGGACACCCAGATGGCCAATTTGATCGCGCTGCAGAACTCCTATTCGGCCAACGCCCATGTGATGGCCGTCGTGCAGTCGATGTTCACCACGCTGATGCAGGCACAAACCTAAGGCGACTCGCATGGCCATCAACAGTCTTGGCGGTTCTTCACCGCTTCTCAACCAGTCGATTCTCAACATCCAGAACGAGCTCAACACGGCTCAGCTTCAGCTCTCGACCGGCGAGAAGGGGACGACCTATTCGGCAATGGGCTCCGGCGAGGAATTCGCCATCTCCGCCCGCGCGCAGCTCGCCGAAATTACCGGTTTCCAGAACGCGAGCACCAATGCCACCACCACGATCAATGTGGCCAACACCGCGTTGCAAAGCCTGGCCGATACGGCCAGCCAGGTTCAGCAAGCCGCTGCTACCGGCAACGCGACGGTAAACAGCAACGGCCAGAGCACGGCACAGACCAGCGCGGTCACGGAACTGCAGTCGATGCTCTCACTTCTCAATACGCAAAGCGGCAACAGTTTCGTATTCTCCGGCAATGCGATCAACACCCCCGCGGTGGCAAGTGCCGACCAGATACTGAACGGAAATGGCGCGCAGGCCGGATTGACGCAGGTCATCAGCGAGGAACAGCAGGCCGACCTCGGCACCAACGGCCTCGGCCGCCTCACGGTGTCCGCGCCGAGCGCCACGTCGGTTTCACTTACGGAAGACACCTCGTCGTTCGGCATGAAGCTGAACTCCGTGACATCGACGCTCACGGGCGCAACCGTCACCGGACCGACCGGAACGCCGGGGTCGATATCGGTCGCCCTCGGTGCGACCAATCCGAATCCCGGCGATCAAATCAGCTTTACCTTAAACATGCCGGACGGAACCACCCAGACCATCCAGCTGACGGCGACGACCACATCGCCGCCGCCGGCGGGTTCGTTCACCATCGGCACGACGTCCGCCGCGACCGCAACCAACCTGCAAAACGCCCTGACGTCGTCGATCGGCACAGTTGCGAACACCTCGCTGGTCGCTGCCTCGGCGATGGAGGCCACCAGCAACTTCTTCGCCTCGCCGCCGCAGCGGGTCGACGGTCCTCCGTTCGACACCGCAACCTCGCTCGTCAACGGCACGGCGGCGAATACCGTCTCCTGGTATACCGGAGGGACCACCACGGGATCGCCCCTCGCGACCCAGTCGGCCCAGGTCGGCTCGGGCGTGACCGTGCAGTACGGCATACAGGCCAACGAGCCGGCCATCGCCTCGCAGCTTCAGGCGGTTGCGGCTTTCGCAGCCTTCAGTACCTCGGCAACGAACCCCAATGCTTCGGCGCAGGTCGCCGCGCTCAGTTCGAGCGTGGCGCAGGCGCTGACACCCCAGCCCGGCCAGCAAACGATCGCGGACATCCAGACCGATCTCGCCAATGCGACGACGACGATCCAGTCGGTGACCGCTCAACAGACCCAGACCCAGACCACGCTCCAGAACGTGATCTCGCAGGTCGAGACGGTTTCGCCCGACCAGGTTGCGAGCCAGATGCTGTCCCTGCAGAACTCCTTGCAGGCGTCATTTGAGACATCGTCGACGCTCTCGCAGTTAAGCCTGCTGAAATTCCTGCCGATTCCTGATCCATAGTCCGCCCGTTGCCCGCCGGATCTGTTGTGCTGGCGGGTGGCCGCGGGGCGGATCCCCGCGACCGCTCCGTACGCCGCCCGCATCCGGAGATTGCACGGCTTGCGGCATCGACAGGGCAAATGCGAAGCCGCCGGTTGCCACAGCCTTCACGTCTTCAAGGTGGCGTCGGCTTCCTGGACCGTCTGTGTGCCATTATTCGGGTTGGTCACAACGGTTTTGACCACTGCGGTTCCGGTCCCGGTCAGCGCGAACTGGGAATCGCCAATTTCAAACGTATTGTTGGAGGTGATGAAAACTCTCGCAAATTGCAGGCCGCTGGAGCTCTGGAACGTCACATTGGCGCGGGGACCGCTGACTTTGGTAATCGATAGACTGAACGGCTGGCTATTAGCATCCTTGCCGGTCCAGGTGCCCTGATATTGCGTCGGATTGACCTTGGTGGCGAGTTTGGCCCCGGGCGGGATGAGGGGCTGCGGAGCAGCCGCATAAGCCGACTGCAGGATGCTCATGATGTCTGACACCGGAATCCTCCGTTGATCTGAATTGTAGCGGCCCCCGGGAGCATCAGTGCCAGAAGAGGATTAATCACTGATTAACCCTATTTGCACCGCCGGGTCGGACGCGGGCGAGGGCGGCGCCTTCGGGATCGGCGGCTCCGCAGCGCAACCGGGCTGATGCGAAAAGTGCTAAATTCAGATGCGGCATGATTCGGCAGAGCGGCTGTCGGCCGCGTGCGGCGCGCCATCGTCGCATCGGCCTCAATCGGGAAGCGTCGAATGTCGGGGGACTTGTCGCGGCGGACGCCGAAACTGTCTCGGGCGCTGCGGCAGGCCTATAGTTCGTTCCAGCAAGGCGATCTCGACGGGACGGAAAAGCTGTGTGCCGGGATTCTGGCGCGGCGGCCCCGGGATTTCGAGGCGCTGCACTTGCTTGGTTTGCTCAGTTTGCAGCGCCGTCGCATGGTGGAGGCGCTTCACTTCCTTTCCGAGGCGCTCAAGATCGATTCCGGTTCCGCCGATGCGATGTCGAATCTCGGGCTGGCGCTTGAAGCGACGGGACGCCACGAGGAGGCGATTTCGAGCTATCGCAATGCGCTGCGCCTTGCACCGGACCACCCGGAAATTCTCTACAATCTCGGCAACGCCTGTCTCAAACTCGGCCGGATCGCGGAGGCGCTTTCCAGCTACGACGGCGTGCTGGCGGGCCAGCCGGCCCATGTCGGCGCGCTGGTCAACCGGGGCAACGCGCTGCTGCGATTCAATCGGCCGGTTGATGCGATAGCGAGCTACGATGCCGCTCTGACGGCGATGCCCGATCATCCACAGATCCTGACCAATCGCGGTCACGCGCTTCGCCGCCTCGACCGGCCAGCCGAGGCGCTTGCGGACTTCCATGCCGCGCTCGTGGCCGCGCCGGAGTTTCCGGAGGCCCATTTCGAAGCCGCGATGACGCGGCTGACCCTGGGCGATTTCGATGCCGGCTGGAAGGGCTATGAATGGCGCTGGAAGACAGATGCATTTGTCCGGTACCGTCGGCAGTTCCGGGCACCGCTATGGCTCGGAGACCAGCCGGTCTCCGGCAAGACCATCCTGCTTCATGCCGAGCAGGGGTTTGGCGACACCATCCAGTTCATCCGCTATGCGCCGTTGCTCGCCGGGCGCAATGCGAAGGTGATCTGCGAAGTTCAGCCGGAGCTGCTGCCGCTGTTGTCGCAGCTCGAAGGCGTCACGGTCGTTGCTTCCGGCCAGCCGCTTCCGGCATTCGACTTGCACTGTCCTTTGCTCAGTCTTCCACTCGCGTTCAAAACCCGGTCCGATACCATCCCGGCGCCGATTCCATATCTGGCCGCGCCGGCGGAACGTCTGGCATATTGGCGAGATCGCTTGCCGCCGGAGCACCCGCGTGCCGGCTTTGTCTGGTCCGGCCAGTCGTCTCACAAGAATGACGGCAACCGATCGATAGCGCTCGGACGTTTCGCAGCCTTTTTCGCCGATCCGCCGATCCGGTGTTTTGGTCTTCAGAGCGATCTTCGCGGCGGGGATGCCGAAGTCCTGCGTGGCCTGCCGAACCTCATCAACCTCGGCGGCGGTTTGCGCGATTTTGCCGACACCGCCGCCGTCATCGCATTGCTTGATGTCGTGATTTCGGTCGATACCGCCGTGGCGCATCTGGCCGGAGCGCTGGGAAAACCGGTCATGCTGCTGCTTCCCCATGCGGCGGATTTCCGCTGGTTGCGGAACCGCGACGACACTCCCTGGTACCCGACCGCGAGGCTATTTCGGCAGCCGGCTTTTGGCGACTGGGACAGCGTCATCGCTCGCATCAGCGACCGGTTGCGGCAATTAAACCATGGGGTGTGTTCATAACACCGTGGCTGCGATTGCCAATGTCTGCTTTCGAAGGCAGAGCCGACATATCCCGGACGCGCTATGGGGGGATAAGCGGATATACCGCGGACATGGCATTTCGGGATCGAATGACGCGAAGCGGATGTTGAGCGCAATCATGAGCCGGTTGGAAAATCAGAGAGGTAGTAGCTGAGTCACGCGCGCTCTTGTTTGAACGTAACTCCGATCCGCTTTTCCCTCCGCCAGGCGACCTGACATTGCTGGCTGGTGTAATCGCCCGAGATCAGCAAATTGAATTCGTTTGGGATGTCGATGGGACTGGCGACTTCGAGCGCTGCGCCCGTCTGCGATATGTTCCGGACGACGCAATCAATTGTACCGCCGTTGAATTCGATGGTGCCTGCTTTCAATACGCGCTGACGTGGTGCGGCGCGCTTGTTCTCCAGAACTTGAAGGGTTTCCGGGACGGTCGGTTGTCCTTCTCCCCCTGACTGTTGCCGCCGTAACCCCTCGGCATGCTTTGCTGCATTCGCGATAGCTTCTTCTGTCAGCGTGGGCCTGATCCTGGCCCAGGCGAGCTTGAATCGAACCTGGCAGTCTTTGAAATTGATGCCGGGCCCTCTGTCATTGTGGGTCGGCGGCTGGCCATACACATTGCAGCCCCACCACCAATGCGGGTTGCCGGCCGGCCTCAAGATCCGCCCAATCGGGAGATCGCGCCAAATCACCTCGTAGTTATCCTCCTGGCGCACGCCATCGACGACGCTGGGACGCAAGGCGATGGTCTCCAAATCGTCGGTCATCGCCTGTCGGAAGCCTTATATTTTTCCACGCAATTGATTCCTTGGTTTAGCGATTCTAGCCAGATTTCGCCGGCTCTAAAACCGCTGCTCAACCCAAATTCTGTGATTTCACCTCCATGTCGCGTTGCCTGTGTGGTCACAAATTGTTCTCGCACGATGCGCGCGGTGAAGAGACGGTCAGCCCAGCGATCCAGGGCGCGGACGTCCCCCCGTGGGGCAGCCTGGTTCAAACGGGTCGTGAACAGGTCTGGGTAAATTGAAGTGATTTGCTAGCGAAACTTTAGATGCTGGCTGCTAATCAAGCGGACGGAGAAAATTCATGACCGACCGCATCAAGATCGTCTGTTCCAACTGCCGCAAGGTTTTCAACGAGCGGGCGCAACGATTGAAGCAGGGTTATCAAACCCAGTGTCCTCATTGCATGCGGCTCATCACTTTTGACAGCAGTTCGGAAGATCCGAATGTCAGACGCCCCCTGAAGGCGGCGCGCGACTTCCGGATAGCGGCAGAGGAGGCGATCGTGCTTTCCCGGATTGCGGCCCAGGCACCCAAGCGCGATCCGGTGCTCTAAACCCGGCCTGGTTTGTCCGGGAGAGTCGGCGGTATGACAGGCCGCGAAGCGGTCGGGAGACTAACAGGGCCGGCGCAGTTGGCTGCCTCTTTCGAGGTGGCCCGTTGTGCGCGGAAGCAAACCCAGCGGTTTAGCATCGGTGTGCTGCCAGGACGCTCGACAAGAAGCTGGCACGAGCCAGATCACACACAATCGGTTTGGAGAACGAGGTGCCAAACCATTTACTCGTCAACGAACCATCGTTGTCGATCCAGGGGATCGGTGGCAGTTGCGGCAGATAAGATGCATACGGCAGCACTTTCGAAAGCGTCACTCTGCCCGGAAATTGTGCGAGGAAAGCCTTGTTCATTCCGCCGTCCAGTCCGCTGTAGATTGGCGCGGCTGGCACGTTGTCTTGAACCAATTGCGCGTATTCGATCTCGTCCGTGCGCTGTTTCTCCAGCGCCTGCCGCGCGATTTGCGGATTCACGACAAAGGCGGGGCATTTATCGGCAGGATTGAACACAGGAGGATTCCGCGAATCTGGCGGGGGTTGCGCATCGAACACATAGAGGCGATTGCACACATCCACCTTGGGTTCGAGATGCGTCGTCTCGAAGTGATCGTTGCCGATCTTGAGCATTTTCCAGAAGGCCAAGTTCGGACTATTTCGATGCCGCGCCAAATTCGCCGGCGTCAGGCGGAACGGATAGGCCTGAACCTGAAACGACGGCCGGCCGCCGAGGAAAGAGTCGCGCGCCAGCGAATAGATCTCGCTTATCTGTTCGTCGGTCATGGCATAGCAACCGCTCGATGAGCAGTCGCCGTGGATCATGAGCAAGCTGCCGTCGCGCTTGTTCGCCTTGTCGAAGCTGTTGGGGTAGCCGACGTTGATCGCAAGATAGAAGTTGGAGTTGGGATTCATCAACTCGGGTGTAATTGTATAGAACCCCTCCGGAGCCTGACGGTCGCCCTCCCACAACTTCGGTCCAAGATCACCCGACCACCGACAGATCGGATAGATCTTGAGGATCTGGAAAAGGCCGGTGGTGTCCTGTTTCCAGACTTCGAGTTCCGCCTCTTCCTTGAAAAGGCGCACAACGATAGGTGAATATTTTGGCATCTTCTTTTGTCGGAGCACCGAGAGCAGCTCGGGCGGGAGCTCCTTTGTTGCCTTGGTCGGCAACCGATCGCTGTTTTCGCCAAGGCACGTGACCGGCGTCAACCCCGCGGCAAAAGCCATCAGCACAAGCGCACGGAGTACCGTGGCGCGGATCATTGATGCACCTCGAACGTGACCCTTTCCTGTCTGGATAGACTGTAATCGGTGGCTTTCGCAAGGCAAACCCAGATTGCTACCGGCCATTCGCTTATGCAATCAACCTGGGGCACCTTCTGCCAGATATCATTGCGCTTGCCGCGGCCGAGCGCACTTAGACTAGTCGCCCGCTTCAACCAATTTGAAAGGATTTAATGATTCGCTCCGTCGGCGTCCCAGTGCCTCGATCGCCGCATTCCCGACAAAGCAACTCTCATCGAGGAAATCGCCGCCTGGGAGCACGACCGTAATGCCAAACCACACCAAGGCCGACTGGCAATTCACCACAAAAAATGCTCGCATCAAACTCAAGCATCTATACCCTGCAATCTGACTGAAGCAGGCGACTAGTCGGACCAGAATGAGTACGCGCGCTGGCCGGCCCCGGCGCGGTTCCGGTGCGGCGGCGCGCCGGAGTTAAGGTCTCGTTAACCACGTATATTTACTGTTTGGCGAGGAACGCTGGCAACGCCCGCGCCCCGGAGCCGTTCATGACCGATAGAATTCACCTTGTGGTGGCCACGCCCTGCTTTGGCGGACAGGTCTCCTGCATCTATGCCAGTTCGATCTTCCATTTGCAGAGCGCGGTGCGCTCCAGGTCCAACATCGACCTCAAGGTCCAGATGCGGGATGGCGACGCGCTGATTACCAGGGCCCGAGCCAATCTGGTGACGCTGTTTCTCGACGATCCCCAGGCGACGCACCTTCTGTTCGTGGATGCGGATATCGGCTTTGAGCCCGAGCAGGTGTTCCGGCTGATTGAAAGCGGGGCGGACGTGGTGGCCGGTGTCTATCCCATCAAGCGGGTCAACTGGAACAAGGCCAGGCGCATGCTGGAGTCCAACAGGCCGAAAGCGCCGTCGGCCGCGCTGGACTACGTGCTGGAGATCGACGATCCGGATCATGTCGCCGTCGTCAACGGATTTACCCGCGTGCGCTACGCCGGGACCGGATTCTTGATGATCCGCCGCCACGTCTTCACCAGGATGTGCCAGCATCCGGCCTACGCATCGCTGCAGTTCTTTCGCGAGCACTCGCTCGATGCGCTGGCGGGAAGCCTCAACCGGTTTGCATTGTTCGAGTGCATGATCGATCCGGCCACCGGAACGTATCTCAGCGAAGATTTCGCCTTCTGCAAGCGTTGGACCGATATCGGCGGCGAGATCTGGGCTGATCTTCAGAGCCGCCTCGACCATGTCGGCCCCTCGGTGTTCCATGGCGATGTCTCGTCGCAGTTTCTCGCGCCTGTAGAAGCGGCGTGACGAAATGCCGATGTTGAGCGCCATGGCCCGGCTGCTGGAGGCCGAAGCGCCGATCGTCCGGCACCGATCCCGTTCAGCCGCTGCCATGGCCGATCTGTTCGGCCCGCTGGACCATCTGCTCGGCTCTGGCGGCGATCCGCGGCTCAGCATCGACCCGGCGAGCGGCGCCAACGAATATGGCTGTCAGCCTTTTCCCTGCCCGGACACGCTGAGCTTTGCCTCGAGCACAGCGACCTCGATTTCCGGGCGAGCCTACGATCATGCCGGAAAGGCGCGGGAATCCCTGATGCGGTCCGCCATCGCCATCGGCATTGACGCGGCATTCGATGCGCGCATCGAAGCGATGCGCGACGAATTGAAGGGCTGGCTCGGGATCGAAACGAAGGCCGATGTGGTCTTTTCCCCGTCGGGCACCGACTCGCAGCTTCAGGCGCTGTTTCTGGCGCGGGCGCTGCTCGGTCCTGCGTTGACGACGGTCATTGTGGCCGCCGATCAAACCGGAAGCGGAACCGCGGATACCGCGCGCGGCTGTCATTTCAAGGCCGCTACGGCGAACGGCAGCCGTGTTCGAAAAGGCGATTCCATTGCCGGTCTCGCCGAATCCGTCGCGAACGTCACGCTGCCCTTGTTCGACGGGACCGGCGGCTTTCGCTCCCAGGCCGACAGCGATTCAATGGTTCTCGCTGCGGTCGAGAAGTCGGTTGCGAACGGAACGGGCGTCCTTCTTCAAATCATGGATTCCTCGAAGCTGGGCTGGCGCGCTCCGGGTGAGCGGTGCCTGGACGAGATCGCGATGCGCTGGCCGGGTCAGGTCCTGATCGTCGTCGATGCCTGCCAGATGCGCATCGGCCGCGCGCGGCTGCGAAAATATCTCGACCGCGGATATCTGGTGATTATCACCGGCTCGAAGTTTTTCACCGGACCGCCCTTCAGCGGCGCGCTGCTGGTGCCTGCGGTCCTGTCGAAAGCTCTCGATCCGGCCACGGAGGTTGCATCGGGACTGCGTGACTATAGCAGTCGTAGCGACTGGCCGGTGAACTGGACTGCGCTGCGGTCGGGTTTTCCGATCCGGACCAATTTCGGCCAATGGCTGCGCTGGGAAGCGGCACTGGAGGAAATTGGCGCCTATTACGGAGTGCCCGACGGATTCCGCCGGTCGGCTCTGACGATGTTCGGCGAGGGGGTGGAGCGCATCATCGGATCGTCGCCGTCGCTTCGGATGTTGCGGCCGCAGCAAAAGCCGGAAAGCGCCGACGATGAGGAAATGGCCCAGGCCACGATCTTTCCATTTGTGATCAGGCATGAGGATCGCGATCTGTCGCTGGCCGGTTGCAGGAAGATTTATCGCGCGCTTGCCCGGGATGCAGGCAATGCAGCCTGCGCGAACGCGCAACGCGGCGATCCGGAGATCGCGGCGAAGGTTTGCCTTATCGGCCAACCCGTCGCCCTGGGCGGCACCGGGCAGCATCCGGTCGCCGTGCTTCGCATCTGTGCGGGCGCACGCCTCGTCACGGAGGCGTGGTCGTCGGACCCGGATACGGCACGCGAGAACTTGCAGCGCGAACTCGGCCGCGTCGGCGCCATCGTCTCGAAGCTCGAATGGTTGCTCGGGCATACGGAGGCGTGAATTTGATGGAGGTTTCGAATGAAGCTTGAATGCGCCGAAGCGGCAGCTCCGGATCGCTATCCCTGCGCGGACCGGATCGGAATGGCCAGGCTGACGACGATGGCATTTCGTGGAACCGATCTTCGTTCGTTGCGGGACCGGCTGATCGCAAAGGTCGCCGGCGGAACCGCCGACGCGGGGGAGGGGCTCGATCTGGCGCTGATCGCGCAGCTCTTGGGCGACAAGCAGACCGGAATCGCCATTCAGGCGGAAGTGCTGGCCTTTCATCGGTTGTTTCGTTCGCCCTGTTCGGCGGAGCAGCCAAAGCTGCGGGTTCTTGCGCTCGCGGCCGCGATCGACATGGGCGGCAACACGCCGATAGAGTTCCTGCTGGAAGGGTCGGGGATCGAACTCCTGACTCTTTATGTCATTGCGGGAGCCGAGCTGCCGGCGCCGCTGCCCGATCATGACGTTGCGATCGTGATCGCTTCGGCCTCCGATGAATGCCGCGACGCGCTCCGCATCATCGATCGGATCGCGGTTCGCTGGCCGCGACCGCTTCTCAATCCGCCGCGCCTCGTCCGCAATCTGGACCGCGACAGGCTGTATCGTCTGCTGGGCGGGATCGAGGGACTTGATATCCCGGCGACGGCATGCGTGTCACGGGCGCTGTTATCCGGGCTGGCTCGGTCGAACGCGGAATTGGCGGCAATAGCCGCCGACCTGCAATTTCCGATCATCATCCGGCCGCGCGGCTCGCATGCGGGGGCCGGGCTCGCCAGGGTCGACGATCGCGGCGCGCTCATCGGATATCTTTCGCAGCGGCCGGAGCAGGAATTCTTCGTCTCGCGCTTCGTCGATTATGCCGATGCTGACGGTTTATATCGCAAATACCGGATCGTCATCGTCGATGGCCGCGCCTACGCCTGCCACATGGCGATCGCCGATCGTTGGGACATCTGGTATCTCAACGCCGGCATGGCGTTCAGCGAGAGCAAGCGCCGCGAAGAAGAGAACTTCATGCACACCTTCGACAGCGGCTTTGCCGTTCGTCATCGGGGCGCACTGGCGGCCCTGATCGACCACATTGGTCTTGACTATTTCACGCTCGACTGCGCGGAAAACAAGCGTGGAGAATTGCTGGTATTCGAGGCCGACAACACCGCGGTCGTGCACAATATGGATTCGCCGGAACTGTTTCCCTACAAGCCGCCGCAAATGCGCGCGATTTTCGAGGCATTCGCAGCCATGCTGCATCGCCGTGTCCGTCACGGCCGGGAGCAGGCGGCATGACCATCGCGCACCAGGGTCCGTTGCTGTCGGAATCCAGCGATACGCTCGATCCGAAAAACTGGGACGACATCCGTGCGCAGGGTCATCGCATGCTCGATGACATGCTGGACTACGCCGCCAACATCCGCGACCGCCCGGTATGGCGGCCAATACCGGATGCGGTCCGCGCGCGGTTTCATGCGGAGTTGCCGCACCAAGCCTGCGGCCTCGACGAGGTGTATCGCGAATTCACCGATTTCATCGTCCCCTATGCGACCGGCAACGTTCACCCGGGTTTCATGGGATGGGTCCATGGCGGCGGCACCGCCGTCGGCATGCTGGCGGAGATGCTGGCGGCCGGGCTGAATGCCAATCTCGGCGGACGAGATCACATTCCAGTCGAGGTGGAACGCCAGATCGTCGAATGGACGCGCGCGATGTTCGGATTTCCGGGCGAGGCGAGCGGGATCTTCGTCAGCGGCACCTCGATGGCGAACCTGATGGCGGTGCTGGTGGCGCGAACCGCCGCGCTCGGACAATCGGTCCGGCAGCGCGGCATCGGCGACCAGGGCGCGTCACTGACGGCTTATACTTCGACGGCCGCGCATGGCTGCATCAGGCAGGCGATGGACCTCGCCGGCTTCGGCAGCGATGCCTTGCGCTGCATCGGGACCGATCAATCCCACCGCATCGACGTGGCGGCGCTGCGCGCCCGGATCGCGCAGGATAGCAGCGCCGGGCTGAAGCCTTTCCTTGTTGTCGGTTCGGCCGGAACGGTGGATATCGGCGCCATCGACGATCTTCAGGCGCTGAGCTCGCTGTGCCGGGAGGAGGGGCTCTGGTTTCACGTCGATGGCGCCTATGGCGCGCTCGGCGTTCTCTCGCCGGCGCTCGCGCCGCGGCTGGCCGGACTTGAAAACGCCGATTCAATTGCGTTCGACTTCCACAAATGGGGACAGGTGCCCTATGACGCCGGCTTCCTGATCGTCCGCGACGGGGCGCGGCACCGCGAGACTTTTGCCGCGCCGGCGGCGTATCTGCGCCGGGAGACCCGGGGGCTCGCGGCCGGTTCACCCTGGCCTTGCGATTTCGGCCCCGATTTGTCGCGCGGCTTTCGGGCGCTCAAGACCTGGTTCACCTTGAAAACCTATGGCACCGAAAGGCTGGGCGCGGTCATCAGCCGCACCTGTGCGCTCGCCGGATATCTGGAAGCCCGGATCCTGGCCGAGCCGCGGCTGGAGCTGCTGGCGCCGGTCCAGCTCAACATCGTCTGCTTTCGCTACCGCGCCGCCGACCCCAACAGGGTGAACGGCGATATTGTCATCGACATTCAGGAATCCGGCATCGCGGCGCCGTCGACGACGATGCTCGACGGCCAGCTTGCGATCCGCGCGGCCATCGTCAATCACCGCACCGACACCTGCGATATCGACGCGCTGATATCGGCGGTGCTGGATTTTGGGGCGCGGCGGTCGGCTTCCGGCGCCGGCGTGCTGCCCGACGTCGAACCATCGCCGCCTTTGGCGATGTGACAGCCCAAGTCAGGAGAAGTCAGGCGGAGCGCCGCTCTTCCGTGCCGCCGGTGGCTTTGCGCCGGGCTTCGAGCTGATCCGAAAGCTTCTTTTCGAAGGCGATCAGTTTCCCGGCGTGCTTCAGCGCCTGATACATCTGGCCGCTCAGGATATGGTTGTTGATTTCCTCGATGATCGGCCACGCGCCCGGCGCGGCGGTGACGATGTCGAGTATGAGGTTGAAGTAAGCGCCGTGATTGATCCGCGGGTCCGGCTGGAGATACATCAACTGCACCGCCAGATAGACAAGCTTGGCCGGCGTATCGGCGATAGCCGGGGTCATGATGTCCTTCTCGCGCAAGATCGGGAGATTGTGACCGTCGATCAATAGCCGGGCACGCTGATCGGTATTGGTGACCACGCAGGAGCCGATGATGATCTGTTCATTTGGCTTGAGCTCGACTTTCAAGGCCATGCCAGGTCTCCTTTGCCGCTGTTTCGCGCGAGCGGCAGTTACGGCGGGCTGCGACTCAAATGATGCCGGCTCTCGATCGCGCCATGTGCGTGCTGAAGTATGTGCCGAAGTTTTCGGTGCCGCTCGACCGCAATCCTTTCCTATTGTGGTTAACGCTTGGTGAACGAATCAAGGGGTCGCCAGGGAATGCGCGAATGTGCAGTTGTGGCAGGGCTTTTTGCGAATAACGCAAAAGCCGGCGCTGCGAATTTTCGCCTCATTGGCATGATCGGAAAACCGCCGGAGCCTGACCGATTCATGTTTTTTTAGAAGCTTGGTTTCACGGTGAGCCGGTCGCCCGATCAAGAAGATTGGCCGCGTTCGCACTCCAATTTCACACCAGAAAGGTATGAAAAATGTCCGGTATCGTTCTTTCGTCAGCGGTTCGCCAGAACCTGCTCTCGCTGCAGTCGACCTCCGCGCTGCTGGCGACCACCCAAAACGACCTCGCCACTGGCAATAAGGTCAACTCGGCGCTC
>Ga0116129_1000440_pt1 | contig 27144 bp, 24 predicted proteins | sample June2015DPH_17_2_FD_89732 | JGI IMG/M metagenome (GOLD analysis project Ga0116129, IMG submission 89732) | Peatland microbial communities from SPRUCE experiment site at the Marcell Experimental Forest, Minnesota, USA - June2015DPH_17_10 | ecosystem: Environmental > Terrestrial > Soil > Wetlands...
ATCGAGACCGACTTCAAGGTCAAGGCGGTTCATTCGCCCGCCGACATGACCAAGCCCACGGAGATCGCCGCCATGGTCGCGCTCGGGGAGACCACCTTCGGCTCGGTCGATGTCCTCGTCAACAATGCCGGGATCCAGTTCGTCTCCCCGATCGAGGAGTTCCCGATCGACAAGTGGGATGCGATCATCGCGATCAACCTGTCGTCGGCGTTTCATGGCATCCGCGCCGCCATTCCCGGCATGAAGAGGCGCGGCTGGGGCCGTATCATCAATACCGCCTCGGCGCATTCGCTGGTGGCTTCGCCGTTCAAGGCAGCCTATGTGTCGGCCAAGCACGGCATCGCCGGCCTCACCAAGACCGCGGCGCTGGAGCTTGCGACCTTCAAGATCACCTGCAACTGCATCAGCCCGGGCTATGTCTGGACCCCGCTGGTCGAGCACCAGATTCCCGAGACCATGAAGGCGCGCAACATGACCAAAGATCAGGTCATCAAGGATGTATTGCTGGACGCGCAGCCGACCAAGGAGTTTGTTACTTCGGAACAGGTTGCGGCACTGGCCTTGTTTCTCTGCAGCGACGACGCCGCCCAGATCACCGGCGCCAATCTGTCGATCGACGGCGGCTGGACCGCGGAGTAGCGAGACCTGTCATGCCCTGCGATCCCGTTGAGACCCGTGCCGTCCGCCCCCGCTACCCCAGCGCCACCATTCCGCTCCAGAACTGCATGGCATCGCCGGTGTCGACCTCGTAACTGCGCGCGAAGGCGAGCTTGCCGTCGGCGCCGACATGGTAGGTCGCAAGGTTAGCCGGCACCGTCTTTACCCCGGCGCCGTCACGCACCAGCATGGGCTGGATGTTGGCGGCAACCAGCATGCGCCCGCCCGGATCAAGCGAGAATGTTCGCGGGTGAATGCCGCGCACGTCCTCGTTCTGGATCAGCGTCGGCTCGCCGGTCGCCTGGTCGATCGAAAATACCGCGATGTTGTTCTCGCCGCCGGGGAAAACTTTCTTGCCATCAATGTCGATCGGGTCGCTGGCCCGGTTGCCGACATAAACAAAGCGGCCGTTCGGATGCACATGCACGGTGCTCGCGGCCTGGCGCGAACGGATATTGCCCGGCTCTGCCAGGGTGTCCTTTTCGAAGATCGCCGTCGGACCGAGCGTGCCGCCGGCGAGCCGGTAGACATTGAGCCGGTTCTGGCGTTCGAGCGACACGTAGACCAGCGGCAGGCCGGGATGGAAATCGAGATGGCGCGGCCCAAAACCGTAGCCGCCGCCGGGGGCAATTGAAGCCTTGTTGGCGAGCTGTCCGTCCTTGAATCTGAACACCTTCAGCGCCCCCGGATCCTCGGGTCTGCCGGCGGCCGCATCGTTGCCGCGGGTCACCAGTATGGCCGCATCGTTGGCGGGCGTTGTGCGGATCTGGTGCGCGAAGATGCCGCCGTCGAGAATTGCGGCCTGTTTCACTTCCTCGCCGACGGTGAAGTCCGCGTTGATCCTGTGCACCGTGACGCCGCTTGGATTGTTGTAGGCGACCAAGGCGTAGGCGCCGGTGCGATCAAGCGAGGCGTGGATCGGGCGCGACCGCAACGCGGCCGCCGGACCGTGCGGCCGCAGTTCGCCGCTGCCGGGATCGATGGCGAGCGCGCTCAAATAATGCTTGTCGCCCTTGATGCCGAGCTCCGCTGCGCCGCCGTTGCTGGTCGCCGCATAGAGGAAGGGCGCGGACGGATGCCGCCATGCGTATTGCAGGTTGGCGGGCAGCATGACCGTGTCTTGCCGGGTCAAGGTAGCCCCGTCGACGTCGATCCGGTAGAGGGTCAGCGCCGGCCCGACGCTCGCGTAGAAGACTGCGTTGCTGGTGGTCATTTGGCTCCAGGCGGTGCGGGGCGCGGCGAGCGCGCCGGTGAGAAGTGCCGTGAATGAGCGGCGATCGATCATGGTTTCTTCCTCCGGCGGATCGCGGTCATCAGGAACTCCCGATTTGACATGGATGGTAGTTCTGTTCTGATCCGGCTGGAAGAGCGGATGTTCAATAATCCGCGCGGGGGAATCACGCCATGTCCTGGGGCCATGCGGAGGCACTGCAAAGCGCCTCGGCCGATCCGCGTCTCACTGCGGTCGAGAAGAGGGTATTCCGGAAAATCGCATGGCGCGTGGTGCCGCTGCTCACGATCGCATACATCGTCAACTTTCTGGATCGCACCAACGTTGCCATCGCAGCCCTGACGATGAATCAGGATGTCGGATTGACCACGGCGCAATTCGGTTACGGCGCGGGAATCCTGTTCCTGGGATATTGTCTTTTCGAGGTGCCGAGCAATGTGGCGCTCTACAGGTTTGGCGCCCGTCGCTGGCTCTCCCGCATCATGGTGTCGTGGGGGATTATTTCGGTTGCGATGATCTTCACGACGGGGCCCGCAAGTTTCTACGCGCTTCGTCTTCTGCTCGGCGTCGCGGAAGCCGGCTTCTTCCCCGGCGCCGCTTTCTATCTGGCGCAGTGGTTTCCTCCGCAATATCGCGCCCGCATTCTCGCCTGGTTCCTGCTGGGCATTCCCGCCTCCACCATGATAGGCGGCCCGGTTTCGAGCCTGCTGCTCGAGATGAATGGAATGTGGGGGCTGGCTGGCTGGAAGTGGCTGTTCATCATCGAAGGCGCGCCGGCGATCGTCCTGGGACTGCTCATTCTAATCCGGCTTGTCGACAAGCCGGATCAGGCGAACTGGCTCAGTGACGAAGAAAAGACGGTCGTCCGGTTGCATCTCTCCACCGAGATCAAGGAGCGTGAAAAGCGCGGCCTTTTGGCGAGCCTCACCGATGGCCGGGTGCTGCTGCTCGCGCTGATCCAGTTCCTGTTTACCGCGGGATCTTACGGCGTCGTCATTTTCCTGCCGCTGATTCTCAAGGGCCAGCACTTCTCGAATTTCGCGATCGGGTTTCTGACCGCCGTTCCGAGCCTGGCGGCCTGTGTGGTGATGATCTGGTGGGCGGCCGCCGTCGATCGCAGCGGGCGCAAGATCGCAGGGCTCGGTCTGGCCTGCCTCGTCTCCGGAACCGGCCTGCTGGTGGCGGTCTGGTCGGATTCCTTTGTCGTTTCCTTCCTGGGCCTCACCTTCGTGGTAATCGGCACCAACGCGGCCCGCGCCATTTTCTGGACGATACCGACGCGCTTTCTGTCGGGCATAGGTGCCGCCGGCGGGCTTGCCTTCATCAATTCGATTGGCGTGGTCGGTGGTTTCGTCGGGCCGTCAATCATGGGGCTCTTGAAGGATGCCACGGGTTCCTTCGACGCAGGATTGATGGTGCTGGGCGGCTTTCTGTTGCTGTCGATGGCGTTCGCGTTCTCGCTGAAGCTCCTGATCGTGCGCGAATAAATGTGATCGTCTTTTCTCGCGCCGGACCGACAGGAAAAGCTACGGCCCTCTCTGGTGGCCGGGAGCAGCCAGTGTTTGTGACCGCCCCAAGGCAGGTCTCGGCGCCGCGAAAAAGATGTACAACAAATAGCTGTCCAACAGGATGGCGGCCGCCATGACACTGTAGGCCCACGGGCTTTCCATCCAGTTCAATTCGATCAGCACCCGTGAGAGACCGAATCCGACGACCCATGCATCAAAGCTCATGCAGATCCGGCGAAACGTCTCGCTATCGAGCCGTCGGATGAGATAGGCGCCAACCGGTATCCCAACCAGAACGCAGGGAATGATCACCCACAAGATGTTCTGGCTTTCGGCGACAAACAGGCCAAGTTGATAGTACACGATGGCGGTCAGGCTCGACTCGGCCACGCGAATTAATGCAATGGCGGCCCGAAACTCGTTTTTCACCAGGCCCTGATTATTGAACAAGATCGCCAGGGGTGGCCCGGAGATAGTCGTGACGGAATAAAGGATGCCGAGCGCGGTGCCAAACGGCAGGCCGATCAGCCGTTCCGACCGAATTGGCCGACGCCGGCCGGCAGCCTGTACCAGGATAAGAGGCAGAATAACGGTGTAGGTGAGGAGTTTGATCCAGCCTGGATGCAGCGAGGTAAGAAGATAGGCTCCGACTGCGATACCGGGCAGCAGTCCGATCAGAATCGGAAACACCCTTTTCCATACCGCCGGAACGCTTTCCCGATTGATGAATAGAACGTACAAGTTGACGAATACTTCAACAATAACCACCGCGGGGTTCAGGACGCGGTTGGCATAAAAGACGAGCGCGACCGGCACGGTGAGCGACGAGAATCCGTAGCCAAGGGCGCCATTTACGATGGCGGCGAGCAAAGTGATCCCGGCAAGAACGATCACCGCTGGGTCGAGGGAAGCCACCTTTAGTTCTCCGATTGGCCGCGGGCGGCGCGCGGGGATCGATCCGATCTGTGCATCGCCGGAAATATCCAGTCTCCGAAGACCGATGCAACATCATAGAGAGGGTCGATCATTTCCACTATCGGTTTTCAGTTTGCCTGCGCCATCAGCCAGAGCGTGATGACTTTCCTTCGAATCGTCATCTCGCTCCATCTTTTTGTTTGAGCATGATCTCCGGGCAAACGCTTCGGGTTTGTCCCGAGGGAAAACCGGGTACCCATTTTTCCGGATCATGCTCTGGCCAGGCTAGAATGGACCCGCTACCGGGGGCAACGGATCGGACGAAATAAGAAGGATTTATGCGCGGATCGCAGTTCGGTGGTCATTTCCCCCCATCTGCCGACGCCGGACGGAATTGCCGTGCTGCAACATCGCGCGCGAGCATCGCTATCGGACCCGGCCGACCTGCCAGCCGCTCCGAAACGATGGCTGCTTTTGGGAGACGAAACGGCGCGTTCAGGGGGATACTGTCGGAATAGCGCCGTTGCCGAACGCCAGCACGTGCAGCCCGAGCCGCTTGCGCACGATCCAGAACAACAGTGCGGTTTCGAACACCAGCGACACCGAGGTCGCAGCCGCGGCGCCGTGACCGCCGAATCGCGGCACCAGCGCGATGCACAGCACCACGTTCATGACGAAGGCCAGCGCATAGGCCAGCGCGCAGATGTTCTGATGGCCGAGCATGTTGAGCAGCCGCTCGACCGGGCCAATCGCCGAGCGCACCACCAGGCCGATCGCCGCGACAAACATGATGTCGTAGCCTGTGACGAATTGCGGTCCGAACAGCCACAACAGCGGCTTGCCCAGCGCCAACAGCAGGATGGTTGCGGCGAGCGACGGCCAGAATGTCCATTTGATCGCGTGCGCGACATAGGCTGACAGCCGCGCCTTGTCGCCGGTGGCGTGATATTCGGCGAAACGGTGCGCCGTCGTCGCCGACATCGCGTAGTGGATGAAGGACACGATCGCCAGCGTCTTCACCACGGCGAAATAGACGCCGACCTCCTGCGAAGTGCGAAATTGCTGCAGCAGCAGCACGTCGGTGTAGGACAACAGCAGATAGAATCCCTCCACCATCAGGATCGGAAGCGAGATCGCAAGCCAGCCGCGGAAATCGTAGGCCTTCGGTCCGGGCTCGATGTGGCCGCCGAGCCGGCGGTTCAGCACCATCATCTGCCCGACCATGGCGATCCATACCGCGGCAGCACTGGCGAGCATCGCCGCCGTGGCGCCGAGATGGAAGCCGAGCGCGAAAGCGCCGGCGGTGAGGCCGATGATCAGCGACTGGCGAATGATGAATTGCGGCATCAACCCGAGCCGCATCCAGTCATGCGCGCGCGCGATGCCGTCCTGGGTGTTGGCGACCACGAAGGCCGGCAGCGTGATGCAGCCGATATAGAGCGGAACGATCGCGCTCGCCTCGATCCACGGCGACAGCAGTTTGACGAGAGCCGCCAGCAGCGTCGACACCGCGCTCGCTACGATGAATGTCATCCAGCGGCTTCCGGAGAGGAAGCCGCGCAAAAGTGCATGTTCGCCGCTGGTGCGATATTCCGGAATGATCTTTTGCGCCGACACCGAAATGCCGAAATCCATCATGCTGCCGAGCAGCAGCAGCCAGGTCCAGACATAGACATAGACGCCATAATCCGAACCGCCCATCCAGCGGGCGAGCAGGATTTGCGACAGATAGGCCAGTGCGGCGCTGACCACGCGGATGATGAAGATCGTGCCGGCAAGCCGCCTGGTCATCGAGGCTTCGCTGGAGCCGCCGAGGAGCCGAACAAGCAATCCGCCAAGTACAGCGCGCGCCCGCGTGATCGCGCCTGACGGCAAGGCTGTTGCGGATTGAGCGTCTATCACGGCCACAAGGGGAAAGAGGCCGCGTGGTTGCGGCGACGGTCCGGCCTATCAACTATTCGTTAAGATTCGGTGGCCGGCCTCTTGTCGCCCCGGCGCGGCAAGGCCGGGACGACCTGGAAGGTCAATTCAGATTGATGTCAATTCAGATTGATATTGAATTCATACGAGCGGTCGCCGCCGACCAGGGTCAATTTGAGCGCAGCACCCTCGGGATTGGCGCCCGGAGGCAGGCCGTCGAGGTCGAAAGCAAAGCGCTTGACCCCCGCCGGGCCATGCTCGAGCAGTTTCGGAACCGGCAGCGCCCAGTCCGGCGTCGGCCCCTCGACAAACAGGCTGACATCCTGGGCGTCGGGCGTCACCACATCGACCACAACAGCGGATTTTCCGTCGCGCTTGACGTCGCGGATGGTGAACGGATTGGGATCGCCGACATTGGCCGGTTTGGGCACCGTGTCGAGGGCGCTGAACAGCGCGCTGTCTTCGGTGCTGGCGACGCTGGTGAAGGCGAGTTCCGCGCTGGCTTCGACGGGAATGCAGAGTTTCTCGCAAACCGCGTATTTGATGTCGGCGCGAAGCGTCACCGGCTTGTCGGCGTTTTTCGCCACAATCCGTAGCGGCAGCACGATCTGCTTCTGGTAACCCATGGAGTGGCCGCCGGCGCCGTCGTCGAACTTCATCGGGGCCGGCCACAGAACCGTCACGGCTTCGATATTTTCCGATTTGGAGAAGTCGAAGCGCGGCGGTACGCCGGAATCGCCGGGCGTCCGCCAATAGGTTTTCCATCCCGGCTGCAGGTCAAATGCGATGCCGCCGAGCAGCACCGCGCCGCTGCGCGAGCCTGCCAGCAGCCGAACCGCGGAGTGCCCGTCCTGCTGCCACGGCGACACATCCCCGGCTCGCGCCTCGAACGCCAGGGAAGCCGCCATGGATGATACAAACAAGGTTGCGGCAAGACCGAGCGCTGCGCGCATGGGAACTGTGACGATCATGAGACGTCTTTACAGGCAACCGGGAACGCAAACCATTGAATTGCTTGTGATCTATTGTCAGGCTTCGGCGGAGCTTGATTGACAGAAACCGCACCCGATATCAGGATATACGTCAACAAGAGAGTCCTTTGCGGATGGACCCTGAAGGTAAAAGACCGAGGATTGTTCGCCGCCAAGCCGCCGGCGTCGGCGACAACTCCTCCAATCGCGGTTACCTCGACGGCCAGTGTTTGATCGCCATGCCGGTGATGGGAGATCCGCGCTTCGAGCGATCGGTGATCTATCTCTGCGCGCACTCGTCCGAAGGCGCCATGGGTATCATCGTCAATCGCCCGGCCGGCAGCATCGACTTTCCCGAATTGCTGGTGCAACTCGACATCATCGAGAAGGCCGATCAGATCAATCTGCCGGAAAACGCCGAGACCATGAAGGTGCTGAAAGGCGGCCCGGTCGATACCGGCCGCGGCTTCGTACTGCATTCGAGCGATTTCTACATCAAGGATGCGACCTTGCAGATCGACGATGGAGTTTGTCTGACCGCGACGGTTGATATTCTCAAGGCGATCGCGAAGGGTACCGGGCCGAAGCATGCGATCCTGGCGCTGGGCTATGCCGGCTGGGCTCCGGGACAGCTGGAGACCGAAATCCAGGATAATGGCTGGCTGCACTGCGATGCCGATCCGGACCTGATCTTCGGCGGCGACGTCGAGGAAAAATACCTCCGCGCGCTGCGCAAGATCGGGATCGATCCGGGCATGCTGTCGAACGCGGCAGGGCATGCGTGATTGCCGTCGTCCCCGGGAGCCACGAGGTTTTTGTCTACTCTGCCGCCTGCTGCGCGACCGTAGGCTGGGTGCCGGCCACCGTCGCCCGGCGCATGTCGCGCGGCTGCGACTGGTCGTAGCGCCGCACCCGGTGCATGGTCTGGCGGTTGTCCCACATCACGAGATCATGCCGCGTCCATTTGTGGACGTAGACGTATTCCCGCTGGGTGGCGTGCTCGTTGAGATCGCGCAGCAACAGCCGCGCCTCGGGTATCGTCATGCCGGAGATGGCGCCGGCATGCGATGACAGATACAGCGACTTGCGGCCGTGAACCGGATGGGTTCGCACCAGGCGCTGCAGCACCGGCTTGAACATCTGCCTTTCTTCCTCGGTGTAATCGACGAAGCCCAGCGAACCGCGCGAATACATCAGCGAATGCACGCAGATCATGTCCTCGATCTCGGCCCTGGTCTCGTCGTCGAGCGCGTCATAGGCCGCGCGCATGTCGGCGAATTCGGTATTGCCGCCTTTCGGATTGACCACGCGCGCCGACAGCAGTGAAAACTTCGCCGGAATCGGGCGGAACGAACTGTCGGAATGCCACAGGCAGTTGCCGAGATTGAACAGATGGGTGCGGTGGTCGCGCGGCAGCGGCTTGCCGTCCTTGCCGAGATTGGAGACGTCGTTCAAACCGGATGTCAGCCGGTAATCTTCCTTCCTGGTCACGGTACCGCCGCGCGCATTCTCGCGCTCGCCGAAATTGCGCGCGAAGGCCAATTGCTGGTCATCGTCAATGTCCTGGTCGCGGAACAGCAGCACGGCGTATTTGTCCATGCCGGCCTCGATATCGGCGGTCTCCTGCCTCGTCAGGGATTTGCGCAAATCGACACCCGAAACTTCGCCGAAAAAATGCGGGTGAAGCTGCCGGATCGTGATCGTCATGGCATTTCTCCTGATCGAACCGGGCGGTCTGTCTCCGCTCTGCTTGCGCAAAAAACTACTCCGTGACGTTGCGATGTCAACGGAGCCGGGCGCAGGCTTCTTGTCCCCGACGCGGTGCTGCGGCACCGCCATCATTGCGCGACGCGCGCGAGCGCGAACCTCGGATGTGCGGTTGCACATCGGGGAATCTCGTTCCAACAACTTCTGGATTGCGGGTCCGCGCGGCAAATCGCCCGACCCGGAATGACTATTATTGCCGCGTGAAGAAACCCGGTACCGATGCCGACGGTCCGACATCGGCCGGCGGCCGCGGAAACGCGAGCCCGGGCGCACGCGGTGGCGGCGTCGGCTGCTGCGGCGTGCCGCCAAATCCGAAAAAGCCCCGCGGCGCCGGCGTTCCCGCCTGGACCGGCGTGCCCGCTTGGACAGGACGCTGCTTTTTCACGGGCTTTGGTGGCGTCGGCGCGCTTGGGGCCGCAGCCGTTCCCTGCGGCGAAACCGACGCCACCGGCGTTTCGCCTCTGGCCTGCTCATATACGGCTTCGCGGCGCGGCCAGACAAAATCATCGGCACGGCCGGCCGGCGGGGTCAGCGGCTCGCCCTTGACCAGCGTTCGCGCCGCCAGCGCATCGACCGCGGCAGGGCGTGAGCCGGGGCCGCCGAGTAATTGATCGGTGCCGACCGAAGATGCCACCAGCGGCAGGATCGGTCCCGCCAGCGGCCGCGGCGCCGCCTCTCCGGGCAGCGCGTTGGCGTCAGGAATACCCGGTTCGCTCGGCAGTTCAATCGGTGCGGACCGCGCCGCCAATAGCCGGGTGATCTCGCGCTCGACATAATGCGCAAGCTTGCGCGCGCCGGGCGGGGTGAAGAACACCCCGTCATGGGAACGCAGCAGGCGGGGCTGGCCTTCGAAGTCGGGGCCCCTCAGCAGGAAGCGGCCGGCATCGTCGACGAACCCGTCCCAGACGTCGACATAGGTAATGCCGGCCTTGCCGGCGACATCGCGATACAGCGAATCCAGGAACAGCATGTCCGCCGTCGCCCTGGCGCCGTACACCGCGGGAAGGCCCACCCACACCACCGGCACGCCCTTGGATTTCAGGACGCCGATCATCTCTTCGATCTTCTTGGCGTAGAGCTCGATCCAGCGCTCCTCGCGGAACTCATAGACGCCGTTCACCGAGCGCGTGCTTTTCTCCGGCGCCGTGATCGGCGGTACGTCGCCATTATCAGCATCGTCCGGCGACAATTCGGTGTCGACGGTCTTGTCGTCGGGTTTTGCCCCGGCGTCAGTCGCGTCGTCCGGCCTCGAAGCTGATTTCGCGTCGCCGGGCTTGGCACGTGCGTCCTTCTTGTCGATCTTTTTATCGGCCGGCTGGTCGGATTTATCGGCCGCCGGCTCGCGCATCGCCACGCGGTCGTTGAGTCCGAGCATCACCACAATGGCGTCAGGCCTCTCGGTGGCCAGGATGCCTTTGGCCGCGGCGGCCCAGTCGGCCGGATCGCCCTTGGGCTGATATTTGATCAGGCCGGAGGTCGACTTGACCCTGCGGATCACGCCCATTTCGGGTTGATCGACATAGGCGTCTTCGAGGCCATAGGCCAGCCAGTCGGCCATGCCATCGCCGAGCACCAGAACATTGCGCTCCGGCACAGTGTCGCGCTTCTCCGGCGGCGGCGCCTTGGAAAAATCCTCGCGGATAATCCGTTTCGGCGCCTGCTGCTGGAATGGCGCGAACAGATCGCCGCCGAACCAGCCGTTACCAAATCCACCACCGCTGCGCGGCTGCGTTTGTGGTTGTTGCTGCGGCTGTGGCCGCGGCGGGCCGCCGAATCCGCCGAAATTGAAAAACTGGGCCGATGCGGGTCCGACGATTCCGACCAGCAGCGCAACCGCGACCGCCAGCACCATTAGCGGGCCGGTTTCGGTGAACACCCGGAAAAAGGATTTCGGCTTTTGCATGCGCGGCGATCGCGATTCAAGATCAGGTAACCGGTATTATAGCGGAATCCGGCCGCAAGCGGGCAGATTTCGACGCCATAAACCGGGCACCGCCCGCCACCGTCAAGGGCGCCGCGAAATTGTCTTGCAAAGGCTTAATGCGGGCCTCGATGCAGGGCCTTGGAACCGGCCCGGAATCATCGCGCCCTGAGCCGTTCCAGCACCTCGGAGGTGGCAAATCCGTCCGTGGGAGCCCCGATCGAGGCCTGGAAACCGCGCAGGGCCTCCCGTGTCTGCCCGCCGAGCTGGCCGTCCGGTTCGCCGCGATAGAAGCCGCGCTGGACCAGTAGCTGTTGCAGTTCCAGCCGCTCGGCCCTCGACAGCACCCGCTCCTGCCGCGGCCAGGGCTGCACAAAGGGGGCGCCGCCGCGCAAGCGGTCGGCGAAATGGCCGATCGCCAGCGCATAGGCTTCCGCCGGATTGTATTTCATGATCACCCGGAAATTCTGCAGCATCAGGAAGCCCGGCCCCTCGGTGCCGGCGGGCGCCAGCAGGTAGGCCTTTTCGGCAGGATGCGGAAAACCTTGCGTGCCGGCCCGCTTGAGGCCGAGATGCTCCCACTGCGCAATCGTCATCGCCTTGGCGCGATCCGCCAGCATGTAGTTAAAGCCGGCCGGCACCGCGACCTCATAGCCCCAGGTCTGGCCGTCCTGCCAGCCGTCCTTCTTGAGGTTGTTGGCGGTGGAGGCGATCAGGTCGGCCGGATCATCGACCACGTCGCGGCGGCCGTCGCCATCGGCATCGACGGCGTAGCGCTTGAACGCGGTCGGCATGAATTGCGTGGGGCCGAAGGCTCCGGCCCAGGAGCCGCGCATCTGCTCGGGCCGCAGATCGCCGTGATGCAGGATTTCCAGCGCCGAGAGAAACTCGTCTTTGAAATAGGCCTGGCGGCGGCCGATGCAGGCCAGCGTCGCGGTGGATTGCAGGACGCTGCGATCGCCCATCTGGGTGGAGTAATTCGATTCGATCCCCCAGATCGCCGCGACCGCGTAGCGGTCGACGCCGTAGGCCTTTTCCGCCGCGTCGAACTGGGTTTTGTATTTGGCGAGGATTTCGCGGCCCTTGGCTAATCTGGCGTCGTTCACCAGAACGTCGAGATAGTCCCAGATCGCCTTGGTGAATTCGGGCTGCGAATCCATCAGGTCCATGATGCGCAGATCGGGCGCAAGACCCGCGGTGAATTGCTGGAAACTCTGTTGCGAGATGTTTCGGCGCGCGGCGTCGGGCCACATCGAGGCGAGGCAATTGTCGAAATTCGCCGCCGCCTCGCGGATAGCGCTCGCGGTCATCAGCGGATGGCCGCTGGCGCCGTCCTCGCCGCTCCATTGCGGCGGTCCGCCATCGGGGCCGGGGGCTGCTTGCGGCGGCGCGGCAGGGCTGGATTTCTGTCCCGAGAAGATGTTGGCGAACAAGTCGGAAAGCCCCCCGCCAGACGACTGCGCATTGGCGGCGCCTGATGGCAGCGAGGCGGCCGCGACCATGATCGCCGCGGTCAAGGCTCTCGCCAAGGTTCCCATCCGTCGTTTCATATCCCACCTGCTGCCCGAAAATTCCGGCTTTCAGGAGGCCTGTTTGAGGTTTCCAATAGTTTAACAAAACCGAAGATTTGGCGTCGGGTGCAGGCCATCCGGCTTTGTTCCCGGCCGCAAACCGGCTACCAACATCCGGGCGAACCCGCTTTCAGCACGCTCCCTCGAGGCAACACGACACAGCCATGAAGATCCGCAAAGCCGTTTTCCCCGTCGCCGGCCTCGGCACCCGCGTCCTGCCCGCCACCAAGGCGATGCCGAAGGAAATGCTGACCATCGTCGACAAGCCGCTGATCCAGTATGTGGTCGACGAGGCCAGGGAAGCCGGCATCGAGCATTGTGTCTTCGTCACCGGGCGTAACAAGGGCGCGATCGAGGATCATTTCGACAGGACGTACGAACTCGACGCCACGCTCGTGGCCAGGGGCAAGCAGGCCGAGCTGGATATTCTGGCGCGCAACCAGCTTGGGGCCGGCGCGGTCAGTTTCACCAGGCAGCAGGCGCCGCACGGCCTCGGCCATGCGGTGTGGTGCGCGCGCGATATCGTCGGCGACGAGCCGTTCGCGGTCTTGCTGCCGGACGAACTGGTGCTGAACACGCCGGGCTGCCTTGCGCAGATGATCGAGGCCGCGGGCAAGCTCGGCGACGGCAAGTCCAACCTGATCGCGGTGGAAGAAGTGCCCGCCCATCTCACGCACAATTACGGTATCTGCGGCGTCGGCAAGCGCCACAAACACCGCAACATGTTCGAGATCTCCGGCATGGTGGAGAAGCCGCCCAAAGGCACCGCGCCGTCGAATTTCTCGATCACCGGCCGCTACATCCTGCAGCCGGAAATCTTCAAGATTTTGGAAAGCCAGGAGCGCGGCGCCGGCGGCGAGATTCAGCTCACCGACGCGATGATCGCCCTGGCCAGGACGCAGAATTTTTACGGTGTCGAGTTCGAGGGCGAGCGGCACGATTGCGGCTCCAAGGCCGGCTTCCTGCGTGCCAACATCGCCTTCGGCATGGCGCGCGAGGATTTGCGCGAGGGCCTGCGCGTGGAGATGAAGAAATACCTGGAGAAATAGGGGCCGGGGGGTGCGCGTCCAATAACGCCCGTCATCATCCGCCATCGGGTCTCGCCTTTGGCGAGCCTGGTGACTGGCTCCAGCGGATGATCCAGTGTTCCGCGGCGCCGGTGATTGATCGAAACCTTGTGGCGTACGGGATGCCCGCCTTCGCGGGCATGACGAGCGCCGCCTACGCCGCCAGCGCCAGCTTCGGGAAGCTCGCCAGCACCGACTGGTTGCGTCCGTTGGCCTTGGCCGCGTACAGCGCCCTGTCGGCGGCCTTGACGAATTCGGACCATGCCATCGCCGCGACCGGCGTCAGGCTGGCGACACCGATACTGACGGTTGTGACGTCCGACCACTGCAGAACTTTCAGCCGGATGGTTTCGGCTACGTCCAGCGCTTCCGCGGACGACAGGCCCGGCAACAGCACGGCAAATTCCTCGCCGCCGTAACGCGCGGCGCAATCGCCGGCCCGCCGCACCGAGTCTGAAATGCAGATCGCTATGCCGACCAGCACCTCATCGCCTTCCTGATGTCCGAACCTGTCATTGTAGGATTTGAAGTGGTCGGCATCGATCATCAGAAGCGCGAGCGGCGTTTTCTGACGCGTTGCGCGCCGCCACTCGGTTTCGATCGCGGCATCGAACTTGCGCCGGTTCTTCAGCCCGGTAAGCGCATCGGTGGTCGCCAGCTCTTCGAGCTTGTCCTCGGCTTGGGCGCGGCGGCGGATTTCGCGCACCAGAAACAGCGCCACGCCGAGCACGAAGGAGATCAGCGCCAGCATGACCGCGCCGATCCAAATCGCTTCCTTCCGCCAGAAGCTCAGGATGCTGCTCCAGGGCTTCCCGGCCATAACGACAAGCGGCCGGTTGCCGTCGCGCCAGATGTACAGCCGCGGTATGCCATCCAGCGCGCTCTTGACCGAAAAGGATCCGCTCGGTTCGGACAGCGCCCGCATCACGCCAGGCACGTAGCCGAGATTCCTGCCGATCATGTCGAGGTCGAACGGCGTGCGCATGATCACGCTGCCGTCGTGGCGAAACACGGTGAGGGTGTCCTCGGGGTCGAGATGCAGGCGGCCGAACAGCTCGTGAAAATAGGAAAAGCGGATCGAGCCCGCGGCCACGCCGAGAAAGCGTCCGTCGGCGTCGGTGATGCGCCGGCTGAGCACGATGGCATAGTTGCCGTGGTACAGCATCGGATGGCTGATGAACAGGCCGGCATTGGGCTGGTCGCGATGAACCCTGAAAAACTCCTCGTCGCTGCGATCTTCGGCTACCGGATCCAGCGCCGAGGCGTCGAGGGTCAGCTGCCCTTCGGCGTCGAACACCTGGATCGCGCCGAAATGCTTCGCGGTCGCGGCGCGATCGAACAGGATCAGATGCCGGATCGGCTTGCTGACGTCATTGATCTCGGGCAGCACCATGCCGCCGGCGACGGCGCGCAACGAAAGGTCGTAGAGCTCGACGTTGCGGCTGATGTCGGCGCCGATGCTGGATGCGAGGTTCTCGAGCGTCTGGCGCGCCAGCGTTTCCTCGCCTCGGCGCATGTCGAGCATGACGCTGGCGCAGATCGCGGAGAAGCCGATCACCGTCACCACGGACGAGGCGATCAGCAACTTCGCCGATAGCCGCCAATGCCGCCTTGCCAGGTCCTTGCGCCGTCGGAATCCCATTGTGCGCTCCCGAACCGCTGGATACGCCCTTAATGGTTGCGGCTGGCTTAAATGACGACAACGGTCCCGCAATCGGTTAACGGTTGGTTAGCGGAATCCGGCAAACGCCGCACCACGGCATCAAATTCCTGTCAATTCCAGCACCGAGGACGCCCGTGAACGACTATGACGCGCTGCGCGATTACCTGAAAAAGCAGACGCGCCCTGAATTGGTGCTGAGTTTCGAGCAGATCGAGGAGATCATCGACGCCGCGCTGCCGCGCGCGGCGCAGCGCGCGTCGTGGTGGGAGACCTTGCGCAGTCCGCAGGAAAGGATGCCGCAGCGCGAGGCCTGCCTCGCCGGCGGCTACATCGCCACTAGACTGGCGGACGGGAAGAGCGTGCGGTTCAGAAGGATGAAGTAAGCGGCCATTTTGATCAGCAACCCAAATTGGCGATAGTGATGGGCTTCGTCTCAGCTAGAGACGAAAGACGCCGGCGAACCGGAGTGGAAGCAATTGGAGCTACCATTTGGTCCTCCGACGGGGCATGCTCGCGGCTATCTTGAAGCCGACAAGAAAGGCGACACCGGCAACGAAAACTAATTGGGGAAGATCACTATGGGTTGGATACCCGGATGGGATTCCATCGCAGCCGCTAGCTGGTGGAGCGGCTTTTATTTCTGGATGAGTATCGGCTCGCTCATTGGGTTGGGCGTTTTCGAGATTGCCTCCCATCGCTACACCGACAGGCATGACGAATTGGTCGAACCCGGCCGTTACGCGTTCAACTAAGCGAGCGCGCCTGATCGCTCGGTCACCGACCGAGCGCATGCCAGCCCTCAAAGACCGGCGAGCGGACGGGGTCAAGGCCGTCAGCCGCCGCAGGCGGGGGCGCGCCCAGCGCCAGCCTTGAGGCCGGCCGATCGACGGTCTACTTCGACACAGTTGCTCTGGTTTCTTGGCGCGAGAAATTCCAGAAAACCTCGGGCGCATTGCGCCGCGAGATTGCGGAGGCGTGTCCCAATTGTCGCAATGGTGCTGGAAATGGCTGCTGGAAAATCGAATCTGAAACCGGCTTCATCGATGGCGATACCGGGATGACGACGATACTAACTCGCCGACTCCAGCCGCTCTTTGGTCAGTAGCCGCATCGCGGCGTCGGCGTCCATCGGTTCGCCGAATGCAAAGCCCTGGGCGAATTCGCACCCCAACTGATAAAGCTCGACCGCGTCCGAATCGGTCTCGGCGCCCTCGGCCACCACGTCCATGCCGAGGTCGTGCGCCAGCGCGACGATCGATTTCAGGATCACCGGGCGGGTGCCTCGGCTGGTGGTGCGCACGAAGGACTGGTCGATCTTGATGGTGTCGAACGGAAAGCGCTGCAGATAGGCCAGCGAGGAGTGCCCGGTGCCGAAATCGTCCAGCGACAATCCAGTGCCGAGTTCCCGGATGCGCGTGAGCATCTGGGCGGCATGTTCCGGGTTCTCCATGACCAGCGATTCCGTCAATTCAAGTTTGAGCGTGCCGCGCGCCACCGAGGAGCGCGACAGCACGGTGCGGACATCGTGGATCAAATCGTGGCGCAGCAATTGCCGCGAGGAGACGTTGACGCTGGCGAAGACCGGTTCGCGCGAACGCATGGCCCGCTGCCAGATCGCAAGCTGTCTGGCGGTCTGGTCCAGCACGAACATGCCGAGATCGACGATCAGGCCGATTTCCTCGGCAATCGAGATGAATTCCGACGGCGACATCCGGCCGAGCTTCGGGTGATCCCAGCGCGCCAGGGCCTCGAAGCCGGCGATCTAGCGATCCTCCAGCCGCACGATCGGTTGGTACAGGATGGCGATTTCCTGCCGCTCGATGGCGCGGCGCAGTTCGGATTCCAGCGTCAACCGGTCGGTTTTCCGCGCGCGCATCGCGGGTTTGTAGACGTCGATGCGGTCGCCGCCGATGCGCTTCGAATGATACATCGCAAGCTCGGCGTCCTTGATGATCTCTTCCGACACTTGCGCCTGCGGGTCGGAGAGCGCCAGGCCGATCGAAGCGGTGAGGAAGATCTCGCGCTCGTTGAAGGCGATCGGGGCGCGGATGGTCTTGCGGATGGTCTCGGCGAAGGCGGTGATGCGGGCCGGTTCCTGTTCCGACATCAGGATCAGGCCGAACTGGTCGCCGGCGAGCCGCGCCAGCGTGTCCTGCGGTTTGAGGATTCGGGTCAGCCGCCGCGCCAGCGTCAGCAGGATCGAATCGCCGACCGCGATGCCGACGGAATCGTTGACCTGTTTGAAGCGGTCGAGATCGATCACCATCAGCGTCGGCCGCAGGTTCGGCATGGTTTTTGCGAAATTGGCGAACGCGCCCAGGCGGTCGATGAACAATTTGCGGTTCGGCAGGCCGGTGAGGTTGTCATGCACCGAATCGTGCAGCAGCCGCTCCTCGGCGTTCCTGGTTTCGGTGACGTCGGCGAGAGTTCCGACCACGCGGGAAACTTCGCCGTCCGAGCCGACCACCGGGCGCGCCTTCAGCGTGAACCACATGAAATGGCCGTCCGGCGTGCGCAGGCGAAAATCCTGCACCAGCCGGCCGCGGCGCTGGTCGAGCACGCTGTCGAGGGCGGCGCGGAACCGATCCTGGTCGAGCGGGTGCAGCACCTCGAGCCATTTCGCGGCAGGGCCTTCCAGCGTGCCGCGTTTCAAGCCCAGCAGGCTTTCGGTCTCCGGGCTGGTGAACACCTTGTCGGCCGAAACGTCCCAATCCCAGATCAGGTCGCCCGAGCCGGTCAGCGCCAGCGCGCGGCGCTCGACGTCGGAGACCACGCCGGTGGTGGCACCGCCGCCGGCAAAGGCGTGCTGCATCACGGTAAATCCGATCAGCATCACGATCAGCACCAGGCCGCCGAGCAGCGCCGGGCCGACGATGTCGTTGGTGACGCTGCCGGCGATCGTCATGCCAGCCGCGATCACCCAGACCACCAGCAGGAACCAGGTCGGGATCAACAGCACCGCGCGGTCGAAACCGTGGGTCGAGAGGTACACGATCAGCGCGAAGCCGGCGAACGCGATCAGCACCAGGGACATTCGCGCGATGCCCGAGGCGACCGCCGGATCGAACAATGCCAGCCCGACCAATGATCCGAGAAAGGCGAGCCAGCCCATCGTGATGTGGGAATAACGCACATGCCAGCGGCTGAGATTGAGATAGGCGAACAGGAACACCAATAGCGTCGCGGCCAGGATCGCTTCGCCCGCCGCGCGCCAGACCCGCTCGGCGTTGTTCGACATGTCGAACACCTTGCCCCAGAAGCCGAAATCGACGCCGATATAGACCAGCACCGCCCACGCCAGCGCGGCGGCGGCGGGAAACATGATCGAGCCCTTGACCACGAACAGGATCGTCAGCACCAGCGCCAGCAGACCGGATATGCCGATCACGATGCCCTGGTAGAGCGTGAACGAGTTGACCTTGTCCTTGTAGGCGTCGGGGTCCCACAGATAGAGCTGCGGCAATTTATCGGTTCGCAATTCCGCGACAAAGGTGATGACGGCGCCGGGATCGAGCGTGACGCGGAAGACGTCGGCGGTTGCGCTCTCCTCACGTTCGGGGCGGTCGCCGGCCGACGGCGTGATGGTGGCGATGCGCGACAATCCGAGGTCGGGCCACAATAGCCCCGAGGATACGATGCGGTAATGCGGCGCCACGATCAGGCGATCGAGCTGGTCGTCGGTATTGTTGGCGAGCGCGAACACCACCCAGTACTGGCCGCCTTCGCGGGCGCGCACCTCGATGCGGCGAACAATGCCGTCGGGGCCGGGTGCGGTGGAAACCTGGATGCGGTCGGTGTCGCTGTGCTGGTGATCGAGCACCGCGGTGAGGTCGATCGCGGGCGCGTCACCGCGGACGCTGACGGCGTCGATGGCGCGCGCCGGTGCTGCGGCCGCAACAATCATGAGGCCGAGCGCAAGCGGCGCAAGGCACCTGATCAGACGCAATGTCAGTTCTCCGCGTTCGACGCAAAATCAAAGTGCAGGATGCATTCCGAGCAAGGCAAATGCGTTCGCCGTGGCGCGATAAATGACATGAAAGCGAGGAAAATCAAAGGGTTTCCGGTCGGGCTTGGCCCCCGCCCGCGTTAAACCACCAACACAATTTTGCCGATATGTTCGCTGCTCTGGATGCGCCGATGCGCATCCGCCGCCTTTTCCAGCGGGAATGTGCTGTCCATCAGGGGTTTTACGCGCCCGTCGCGGAATAGCGGCATCACCTTGGCTTCGATGGCGGCGACCATCGCCGCCTTGTCGGCGTTGCTGCGCGGGCGCAAGGTCGAGCCGGTATGGTGGAGCCGTTTCACCATCAGCTTGACGATATCTATATTTGCCCTGGATCCGCGAAGGAAGGCGATCTGGACCACACGGCCGTCGATCGCCGCGGCGTCGTAGTTGCGCTCGATGTAGTCGCCGCCGACCATGTCGAGAATGACGTTGGCGCCCGCGCCGGCGGTCGCCGCTTTAATTCCGGCGACAAAGTCTTCGGTCCTGTAGTTGATCGCGTGGTCGGCGCCGAGCCTGAGGCAGGCGTCGGCCTTCTCTTTTGATCCGACGGTGACGATAACCTTCGATCCGAACGCCTTGGCAAGCTGGATCGCCATGGTTCCGATGCCGGACGACCCGCCATGGGCCAGCAATGTTTCGCCCGGCTTCAGCGCGCCGCGCTCGAACACATTGTGCCATACCGTCATCAGCGTTTCCGGTGTGGCGCCGGCCTCGTTGATCGACAGCGCCGCCGGCACGGCGATCGCATGGGCATCCTGCGCGATGCAATACTGCGCGTAGCCGCCGCCGGCGACCAGCGACATCACCTTGTCGCCGATCCTGTGCTTGCTCGCGCCCGCGCCCGTCGCGACCACCTCGCCCGCGACCTCGAGGCCGGGCAGGTCGCTGGCGCCGGGCGGCGGCGGATAGGCGCCGGAGCGCTGCGCGACGTCGGGGCGGTTGACACCCGCGGCCGCGACCTTGATCAGGATTTCGCCCGCGCCGGGCAGCGGTACCGCACGGGTCTCGGGCAAAAGCACTTCCGGGCCGCCGGGCTTGCTGATGCCGATGACGGTCATTTGCGCGGGCAGCTTTTCCATGATTTGTCCTCGGCAAAGGCGGGAATTCGAAGGGCATCTGATTAGCCAGCCGCGGGCTGGCTGGCAACCGTTGAGCCGGGAGCAGGACGCATGGCCATTGAGGACGACGACAAGCCGAGAAAGAAAGTCACCCACGAGATCGGGCAGGATCTGTCGCTGCTGTCGGTCGATGAGCTTGCCGAACGGATCGCGCTGATGACTTCGGAAATCGAAAGGCTGCAAGCGGCGATGGCCAAAAAGCGTGCCTCCAGGGACGCCGCCGCCGGCTTTTTCAAATCGTGAGGGTGGCGTTCCCCGGATGCGGCGCGGCGCTGCGGAGGGCGCAAGGGGGCTGCATCGCGTCCGGGACATGCGAGCGGTCGGCCAATGGCCGAGATGGCAAATTAAGTCTCAACGATATCGTTCGTTTACGATTGATTAAGCTTTCTCGTTTATGACTTGGCTCGTCCTTGTTTGGACACCGAGTGGCTCCTGTCCACTCTGTTTGACGCCTCCCTGTTATCAACTTCAAAGCCGCCGGCAACGGCGGCTCTTTTTTTGTTCCATCGCCGCGACCTGCCGGAAACCATAAAAGCTCTTGCGGCTGGACTCCCGCCCGCGGCCGCGCAATGATTTGTTCATCATAAGCCGGCGCTTGTTCAGCCCCGGCAGCGTAAAACAGTAGCGTGAGGGCGTTAACCATGTCGGATCGGTCGCAAGGTGAAACCGCGCTCGTGCAATTCAGCGAGCGGCTGACCAATTCGGCGGCATTCGGCACCCTGTTCCGGGAAGGCATGGATCTTGTCGAGGAGACCGCCGCCTATCTCGATGGCGCCGGGCGCACCGAAGCCAAGGCGCTCGACCGCACCGTCAGCCTCACTTATGCGACCGAAAGCATGCGGCTGACCACGCGCCTGATGCAACTGGCGTCATGGCTGTTGCTGCACCGCGCGGTGAAGGAAGGCGAGATGACGCTGACCCAGGCCAATCGCGAAAAGACCAAGGTCAAGCTTAGCGCCGCCGATCCCGGCCCGGACGACGTGATCGGAAAACTGCCACAGCAATTGCAGGATCTGATCGCCCGTTCGATGCTGCTGCAGACCAAAGTCCGGCGGCTCGATACCAGCATCCACGCGCAGGTGACCGAACGCGCGGCGATCGGTAATCCGCTGGTGCCGCAGCTCAACCGCCTGAAGGCGGCGTTCGAACAATAAGGTTCGCCCGCAATGACGTGAGATAAACGAAAAACGCCCCTGACCGGGCAGGGGCGTTTTGCAAACCTTGCCTCGAAGGCCTCAGTCCTTCTTGAGGAACCCTGAGAACTTCTTCTGGAACTTGGATACGCGGCCGCCGCGATCGAGCAATTGCTGGGCGCCGCCGATCCAGGCCGGATGCGACTTGGAGTCGATATCGAGGTTCAGCTTGTCGCCTGCCTTGCCCCAGGTGGAACGGGTCTGGTATTCCGTCCCATCGGTCATCACGACCGTAATCATATGATAATCCGGGTGAATTTCGGCTTTCATGACGTATCCTTCGGCGCGCCTGCGCCTGTCATCGAGATGGCTGTGGGACGGATTTGGGCCGCTCTATAACGCAGCAAGTCGCCTAACTCAAGCCGAGCAAGCTGACTATATTGCGGGAATTGCCAGCGGCGCCGGTGGGGCCTATCTGGGGGCGGCAAACCGATTGGTCAGATCTCATGAGCGCAGTGGAACGGCTTGAAGAACGGCAGGACGAAACGCCGCCGCCGCCCGATTTGTTGGCCGGGGTTTCCTCCGTTGAAGCGCAACTGACGTCGCCGCCGGCGAAGGGCGGCGCGCGGCTTCGCCCGCTGCTGGCGCTTGCGCCTTATGTGGGGCGCTACCGCGGACGCGCCGCTCTCGCCCTGATCTCGCTGACGGTCGCCGCGATCACTACCCTGGTGGTGCCGGTCGCGGTGCGGCGGATCATTGACTTCGGCTTCAGCGCCGAAGGCATCGCCATGATCAACAGCTACTTCAGCGTGATGATCGCGGTGGTCGCGGTGCTTGCCCTGGCCAGCGCCTCGCGATTCTACCTGGTGATGACCATCGGGGAACGCATCGTCGCCGATTTGCGGCGCGACGTTTTCGCCCACCTGGTTTCGCTGTCGCCGGCATTCTTCGATTCGGCGCGCTCGGGCGAACTGATCTCGCGGCTGACCGCCGATACTACCCAGATCAAATCCGCGGTCGGCGCCTCGGTATCGATCGCGCTGCGCAATTTCCTGCTGTTCGTCGGCGCGACCGCGATGATGGTGGTCACCAGCCCGAGACTTTCGGGTTTCGTGCTGCTGGCGATTCCCCTGATGGTGATTCCGCTGGTGGCGTTCGGGCGCTGGGTGCGGCGGTTGTCGCGCAACGCCCAGGACACGCTGGCGGATGCGACCGCCTATGCTTCCGAACTGATCGGCGCCATTCGCACGGTGCAGGCCTATACCAGCGAGCGGCTGGCCAATGCGCGCTTCGGCGGCGAGGTCGAGCAGGCCTATGAGGCGGCCCGCACTTCGACCCGCGCACGCGCGGTCCTTACCGCCATCATCATCTTCATCGTTTTCACCAGTGTCGTTTTGATCCTCTGGGTCGGGTCGCACGACGTGCTGACCGGCTCGATCAGCCCGGGCCGGCTCGGCCAGTTCGTCTTGTACGCGGCTTTCGCCGCGGCGGGGCTCGGCCAGCTCAGCGAAGTCTGGGGCGAGGTTTCGGCCGCTTCCGGGGCAGCGCAGCGATTGTTCGAAATCCTTCGGGTCAAATCGCAGGTCACCGCACCGGCATCGCCGCGCGCGTTGCCGGCGCCGGCGCGTGGCGATGTCAGATTCGAAAATGTCAGCTTCGCCTATCCGACGCGGCCGGATGCGCTGGCGGTCGATGGCGTTTCGCTGACCGTGCGCGGCGGCGAAAAGGTCGCGATCGTCGGTCCTTCGGGGGCGGGCAAGAGCACGCTGTTTCATCTGCTGCTGCGGTTCTACGATCCCGCGGCTGGCAGCATCTCATTCGACGGCGTGCCGATCGGCGCGGCCGATCCGCGTGATCTGCGCATGCGCATCGCGCTGGTGCCGCAGGATTCGGTGGTGTTCGCCGCCACCGCGCGGGAGAACATCCGCTTCGGCCGGCCCGACGCCGATGACGCCGAGGTCGAGCGCGCCGCTGAATTGGCCCACGCCGGCGAATTCATCCGCCGTCTGCCCGGCGGCTTCGAGGCGCCGCTCGGCGAGCGCGGCGTGACATTGTCGGGAGGCCAGCGTCAGCGCATCGCAATCGCGCGTGCGATCCTTCGCGACGCACCGCTGTTGCTGCTCGATGAAGCCACCTCGTCGCTGGACGCGGAATCCGAGACGCTGGTGCAGACCGCGCTGGAGGAACTGATGCGTCACCGCACTACGCTGGTGATCGCGCACCGGCTCGCCACCGTATTGTCCTGCGACCGGATCATGGTGCTGGATCAGGGCCGCATCGTCGAACAGGGCACCCACGCCTCGCTGGTCGCCGCGGGCGGACTCTATGCACGGCTGGCGCGGCTGCAGTTCGAGGGAACCTAGCGATCCGGCCTGCATTTCGGCGAAAGTGTCGGCACGTTGGGCCACGGCCAGTTCTTCCAAAAACCATCCTCATCGACGCAGGCGCCCGAAGAAGTCGACGGCAAAGGCGCTTCGTTATGACCGCGCGATGCCAGGTCCTTCTCGGCTTTGACCGCGGCGAAGTGCCGGTCGAGATATCGTTCCGACAACAGTCCCGCCGTTATAACCGCGATGAACGTCAGAGAGCCCATCGCAAATTCAGATCGCGTCATCAATGTCATGCCTGCCATGCCATGCGAAAGGTCGGAGCACCGGAACTCGGATTGACGTCATGACCGACGATCGCAAAACCCTCGCGCTGGTAGAATGCGACGGCGGGCGTATTATCCTGATTAACGTGCAGTTCCAGCACATCGGGCGAAACGCCACGCGCGGCTTGAATCAACTGCGAGGCGATCCCGCGGCGTTGCGCTTGCGTCGCGACGACGATCTGGTCGATATAACCGGTCGCGGGCTCGACCGTCACCAGTCCTGCCGGCTGGCCGTCGTCGCTCTCGGCGACCAAGATCCGCGCGCCGTCGCGTTGCAGTTCCGCGAACCGGGTTTCCGCCCAGCTTCGCCGCGCGCTGAAGTCGATTCCGGGGTAGGCGGCCTGCCAGCTTTCGACCCAGAGATCGAGCAATGCCGGCAGATCCTCTGGCGTCATCGGCCGCGTCGTGCATTTCGACGATAGCTTGACGGTCATCAGCGTTCGGTCAGTTTCAATTCGATGCGGCGATTGCGCTTGTAGGCCTCTTCGGTGGCGGCGGTGTCGAGCGGCTGGAATTCGGCGAAACCAGCCGCGACCAGCCGCTGCGCCGGCACGCCGAGCGAGATCAGATATTGCACCACCGAGATCGCGCGCGCCGAGGACAGTTCCCAATTCGACTTGAACAGCGGGCTGTTGGTAATCGGCCGCACGTCGGTATGGCCGTCGACCCGCAGCACCCAGGCGATCTCGGCTGGAATCTGCTTGTCGAGATCGATCAGCGCGGTCGCCAGCTTGTCGAGTTCGGCGCGGCCCTCCGGCAAAAGCTGCGCCTGGCCGGTATCGAAGAATACTTCGGACTGGAATACGAAACGGTCGCCGACGATCCTGATGTCCGGCCGGTTGCCGAGAATGGTGCGCAGCCGGCCGAAGAATTCCGAGCGGTAGCGCGACAGCTCCTGCACCCGCTGCGCAAGGGCGACGTTGAGCCGCTGTCCGAGATCGGCGATCCGCCCCTGCGATTCCTTGTCGCGCTTCTCCGAGGCGTCGAGCGCTTCTTCGAGTGCGGCGAGCTGGCGGCGCAGCGCGCTGATCTGCTGGTTCAAAACCTCGATCTGCGCCAGCGCGCGGGACGACACCTGCTTTTCCGAATCCAGCGCCTTGTTGAGTTCGCTGGCGCGACCCGCCGCGTCGTTGCCGGCACCGGCGAGGCCCTCATAGAGGCCCTTGATGCGATCGCGGTCGGCTTCCGCCAAGGCCAGACCGGCCTTTAGCTGCGAAAGCTGGTCATTGAGGTTGAGTCCACTGAGCTTTTCCAGCGACAACATATCGTTGAGCTGGGCGATCTTGGCGTTGAGCTCCTCCAGCGCCTTGTCCTTGCCGGTGACTTCCTGCGACAGGAAGAACTGCACCACCAGAAACACCGACAGCAGGAACACGATCGAGAGCACCAGCGTCGACAGTGCATCGACGAAGCCCGGCCAGTAGTTGAAGCCGGTCTCGTTGCGGCGGGCACGGGCAAGGGCCATCAGGGGATCTCCACTGCGGAATCCGACGTGCCAGCGTCAAAATCCGGTTCAGGTTGAGGTTTGTGGGTCGTGGCAAACCGCTTCGATATTGTGACCGTCGGGATCGAGGACAAAGGCGCCATAGTAATTTGCATGGTAGTTTGGGCGCATTCCGGGTTGGCCGTTATCCTTGCCGCCGGCCGCGATGGCCTCCTGATAAAACCGGTCCACGGTTGCCCGATCCGGCGCTGCAAAGGCGATATGGGCGCCGGTCTGCGGGGTGTCTCGCCGACCGATCCAGAAAAAGGCTTTGGGACTGATACCATAGCCCGCGAACTGTTCGACCTCCCCATAAAGCCGCGTGACCCCGAGCGGACGCAGCGCTTGATCATAGAATCTCGTCGAATGCCCGATGTTGCTGACACCTATGGTGACGTGGTCGAGCATATTGAACCCTAATTCTTCTCTGGCTGGCGCGCGATCCGCTCGAGCAGTTTCTTGATCTCGCGGTTCTGCTCGCCCTGGCCGTCGGCCCATTCGCGGATCATCTGCTGCTCGGAGCGCATATGCGCGACCAGTCCCTGGATCGCTTCGGCAAGATTGGCCATCGCAGCGGCCGTGCCGCGGTTGTTGCCGTCTTCCTCGAGTGTCGCGCGCAAGCGCTCGACCGCGTGCTGCAGGTCGCCGCTCGCGTCCGCTGCGCTCCCGCCGGAATATTTGCGCACCGTGGAAGCAAGCCAGTCTTCCAGATCGGTATAGAAGCGGTTCTGCGCCTGGCTCGATTGCAGATCGAGAAATCCGAGAATCAGCGAGCCGGCGAGGCCGAACAGCGATGACGAAAACGAAATGCCCATGCCACCGAGCGGGGCGGCCAGACCTTCCTTCAGCGTGTCGAACAACGCGCCGGCGTCGCCGCCGACCTTCAGGCCATCGATCACCTTGCCGACCGAGCCGACGGTTTCGATCAGGCCCCAGAAGGTTCCGAGCAGGCCGAGGAATACCAGCAGGCCGGTCATGTAGCGGGAAATGTCGCGCGCCTCATCGAGCCGGGTGGCGATGGAATCCAGCAGGTGCCGCATGGTCTGCTGCGAGATCGTCATCCTCCCGGTGCGTTCGCCGCCGAGGATCGCCGCCATCGGCGCCAGCAGCGTCGGGTGCCGGTCGATCGCAAGCCCGGGATCGGCGATGCGAAAGTTGTTGACCCAGGCGACTTCCGGATAGAGCCGGACCACCTGGCGAAACGACAGGATGGTTCCGATCAGCAGCACGATACCGATCAGCGCGTTAAGGCCGGGATTGGCGAAGAACGCGAGGACGATCTGCCTGTAGAGCACGATCATTACCAATGCGCATAGCACCAGGAACACGAGCATCCGCACCAGGAAAATCCGAGGCGAGGACAGCTTGCTGAGCTCGATTTCCATCGCGGAGCGGGAAGGGGGGCCTGAAGGCATCGCCGTGGATCATCCGTTGGAGGGAACCGGTCTCGGGTGGCAATATGGCACAGCGGTGCCGAGAAAAAAGATCAGATACGCGTTGATTCGGGATGGACGGGTGGAACCTGCGGCTGAACCCGGCTTGGTCTGGAGCGTATTTTCA
>Ga0116129_1000441_pt1 | contig 27120 bp, 17 predicted proteins | sample June2015DPH_17_2_FD_89732 | JGI IMG/M metagenome (GOLD analysis project Ga0116129, IMG submission 89732) | Peatland microbial communities from SPRUCE experiment site at the Marcell Experimental Forest, Minnesota, USA - June2015DPH_17_10 | ecosystem: Environmental > Terrestrial > Soil > Wetlands...
GAGCGGCCAGAGGAAGCGGGCGGCTTTGTCTTTTGTGGGGTCGGCGGCGAGGAGCAGGCGCAGCTTTTCTGCGGTGTTGGGGGCGCTTTTGGCCATGTCGAGCGCGGGGATGGCGGCTTTGGCTTGCGGACGGTATTCGAGGGTCTTCAGGTCTAGTGCAGATCGCTCCTCTGATCCGTCGGCTGCGCGGGATTTCTTGTAGAAGCCCTGGCCGGATTTGTCGCCTAGCCAGCCGCGCTTGACGACTTCCTGAAGGATGGGCGTGAAGGGGCTTTGTGTTGCGCCTTGCGGGAAGTTTGCTGCGACGTGGGCGAGGATGTCGATGCCGACCATGTCGGCGAGGCGGAAGGTTCCGGTGCGGGGCCAGCCGATGGCGGGGCCGGTGAGGGCGTCTACTTCTTCAATGGTGAGGCCCTGTTCCAGCATGAGCGCGGCGGCAGTGGAGATGACGGAGACGCCGATGCGGTTGGCGATGAAGTTTGGCGTGTCATTGGCGAAGACGGTTTCTTTTCCGAGGTGAAGATCGGCGAAGGCGGCGAAGGATGCGGCTAGCGCCGGGTCTGTTTCGGGCGTGGGGATGATTTCAAGGAGGCGCATGTAGCGCGGGGGATTGAAGAAGTGCGTGCCGAAGAATTTTTTCCTTGTTTCGGAGGGGAGTATTTCGGCGATCCGGCTGATAGGTAAACCTGACGTGTTGGTGGTGAGGATGGCGTTTGCCGCGAGGTGCGGGACTACGCGCTGAAGCAGGGTGTGCTTTATGGCGAGGTTTTCCGCGACGGCTTCAATGATCCAGTCGCACTGGGTGAGCCTGGGCAGGTCTTCTTCGAAGTTGCCGGGGGTGATTCGGCTGGCAAAAGATGCGTCGTAGAAGGCGGCGGGCTTGGATTTTGCCAGGGCTTCGAGGGCGCGGATGGCCAGCTCGGATTTGGACTTTGCGCCTTCGAGGACCATGTCGAGGAGGAGCACTGGGATGCCGGCGTTGGCGAGATGAGCGGCGATGCGTGAACCCATGGTTCCGGCGCCGAGGACGGCGGCGCGGCGGATGAGCAGGGGCTGGATGGTGATCGACTCGACGGGGGCGGGGATGGCGGCGCTCATGCGTGCTCCTGATTGGTGCTGCTGGGCGGAGGATACGGAGGCTGCTTCACTGCGGTCAAGCGGCTGCGGTTTGCTGGATGCGATTGAGGACAGCGCAGGTCTCAGCGGGAGTGAGGATGGCGGGGAAAAACTCCATGACGCGATGGAAGCTGACGGGGCAATCATAGCGGTCCGGTTTGACCGCGTGAAGATGCGGGCAATAGTTTGGTAACAGCGTGAGGGAATCGAATGGCGTTTAGACATTGGATGGCGGGATTGGCGCTGGCGGCTGTGTGCGGGCTGGCTGGCGCGCAGGATCTGAAGAGCTTTGAGCAGCGGATTACGACGAAGGTGCTGCCGAATGGGTTGACGCTGTTGATCTGCGAGCGGCCGGAGGCGCCGGTCTTCAGCTACGTGACGTTTGTGGATGCGGGCGATGTGAACGACCCGTCGGGCGATAGCGGGCTGGCGCATATGTTCGAGCATCTGGCGTTCAAGGGAACGACGGAGATTGGGACGAAGGATTATGCGGCGGAGAAGGTTGCGCTTGAAAAAGTGGAAGCCGCGAATGATGCGTTTGAGGCGGAGAGGCTGAATCCGCTGGGGGCGAATCCCGAGAAGCTGAAGGAGCTGGCTGCGAAGTTCAAGGCGGCGCAGGATGAGGCGCACACATTTGTGATTCCGAACCAGTTTACCGAGGTGGCGGAGCGGAATGGCGCGGCGGGGCTGAATGCGGAGACGGGGCTGGACGAGACGCTGTTCTTCTGGTCGATGCCGGAGAACCGGCTGGAGCTGTGGGCGTGGCTGGAGAGCGGCAGGCTGGCCGATGTGGTTCCGCGGGAGTTTTACGCCGAGCGCAACGTGGTGATGGAAGAGCGGCGGATGCGGACGGATTCCGACCCAATTGGGCGGCTGCTTGAGCAGTTTCTGGCGACGGCTTATGTGGCGCACCCGTATGGGCGGAGCAGCATTGGCTGGCCGAGCGAGGTGAGCCAGATTACGGCGACCGAGGCGATGGATTTTCACAAGAAGTATTACGTGGGCTCGAATCTGGTTGTCGCGGTGGTGGGAGATGTGAAGGCGCAAGAGGTGATGCCGATGCTGGAGAAGTATTTCAGCCGCGTGCCTGCCGGGCCGAAACCGGAAGAGATGACTACGGTGGAACCGAAGCAGTTTGCCGAGAAGACGGTGGCGATCAAGGAGCAGACGCAGCCGTTTTACATCGAGGGCTACCACAGGCCGAGTTATCGCGATCCCGATGACGCGGTGTATGACGCGATTGCGGACATCATGTCGAATGGGCGGGTTTCGCGGATGTACAGGAGTTTGGTGCGGGATCAGCAGATTGCGGCGGAGGCGCAGGGGTTCAGCCCGTATCCGGGAGACAAGTTTCCGGGGCTGTTTGCGTTCTATGCGGTGCCGCTGCCGGGACACTCGCCGGCTGAGATGCGGGATGCGATTCATAAAGAGATTGAGAAGCTGAAGGCGACGGACGTGAGCGATGACGAGCTGAAGATGTTCAAGACACGAGCGCGCGCCGATCTGCTGCGTGGACTGGCGGATAACCAGGGGCTGGCGAATGCGCTGGCCGAGTACCAGACGCGGTATGGCGACTGGCGGGAGTTGTTCAAGCAGCTCGACAAAGTGGATAAGGTGACGAAGGCGGATATTCGGCGCGTGGCGAGCGAGGTGTTTGTGGCGAGCAACCGGACGAGTGCGTGGATTGAGACGGAAGCGGCGGGCAAGGCCGGGGGTGCGCAGTGAGGAATAAGGGACAAGGGATGAGGGACAAGGGACAAGGAATGCGCGCCGCCTCCATGTTTGTGGTGGGTTTGATGGCTGTGATTGCGCCGGTGATAGCTGACGCGCAGCAGAGCAAGCCTTGGGAGAAAATTCCGGTGCCGCCGCTGCGGGAGTTCAAGCCGCAGATGCCGAAGCGCGTGGAGCTGAAGAATGGAATTGTGATCTTTCTGCAGGAGGATCATGAGCTGCCGTTTGTGAGCGGGTCTGTGCTGATTCCGGGTGGTGCGCGGGATGAGGATGCGGCTAAGACAGGTTTAGTGTCGCTGTACGGAGAGACGTGGCGGACCAGCGGCACGGCGAAGATGGACGGCGACGCGATGGACGATTTTCTGGAGGCGCGCGCGGCGCATATCGAGACGACCGGTGGAGAGAATTCGACTGGATTGTCGTGGGATTCGCTGAAGGGCGATTCGGACCAGGTTTTTACGCTGGCTCTGGATCTGCTTCTGCATCCGAAGTTCAATGCCGAGAAGCTGCAACTGGCGCAGCAGCAGGCGGCGGCGGGGATTGTGCGGCGGAATGACGATGAGTCGGGGATTGCGGGGCGCGAAGCCGCGAAGCTGGTGTATGGACCGGCGAGCCCGTATGCGCGGCAGGCGGAGCTGGCAACAATTGGCGCGGTGAAGCTGGCGGATTTCGAGGCTTGGCACAGGAGAACGATCGGCGGGAAGCTGATTATCGCGGTGAGCGGGGATTTCGACGGGGCGGCGATGGAAGCGAAGCTGCGCGCGGCTTTTGAGCTTCTGCCCGCGGCGAAGGCCGAGCCGCAGCGGCATGAGAGCTTCAGCGAGCCAAAGCCGGCGCTCTACTTTGTGGACAAGGAAGATGTGAACCAGTCCAATGTGCAGATTGTGGGGTTGGGCACGGACCGGCGCAATGCGGATGTGCCGACGCTGGCGGTGATGAACGACATTCTGGGCGGAGGGTTTTCGAGCCGGCTGTTCCAGAAGATTCGCACGGAGATGGGCGATGCTTATGCGGTGGGCGGCGGCATCTCGTTCAACTACGATCATCCGGGAATCTTTAATGTGGAGGTGCTGACCAAGAGTGTCTCCACGGTGGACGCAACGAAGGCGGCGCTGGATGAGATTGCCGGGCTGACGACGCGGCCATTTACCGAGGAAGAGCTGAAGCGGTCGCAGGAGGACATTCTGAATGGATTCCTTTTCCGCTACGACACGAAGGAAAAGGTTCTGGCCGAACAGGTGCGGCTGGAGTTTTTTGGCTATCCGGCGGATTATCTCGAAAAGTATGAAGCTGCGATTCCCAGGGTGACGCTTGCGGACCTGTCAGCGGCAGCGAAGAAGTACATTCATCCGGACAAGCTGGCGGTGCTGGTGGTGGGCAACAGGCAGGAGATCAAGCCGGGGCTAGATGAGCTGAAGCTGGGCGCGGTGCATACGCTGGATGTGACGATTCCCGGCGCGCCGAAGGGCGGCCCTGGGGATGGCGGAGCGCAGCAGCAGTGAGCGTGGCAGGTGCGAGCCAGACTGGAATGAACGAGGAGACGGACGTGGGCGGCGGAGAGCTGGCGATTGTGATTATGGCGGCGGGCAAGGGGACGCGGCTGAAATCGCGGCGGCCCAAAGTGCTGCACGAGATTGGCGGCAAGCCGCTGCTGAGCCATGTGATTGCAGCGGCGGAGCGCATTGTGCCGGCGGGGCAGATTTTTGCCGTGGTGGGGCACCAGGCGGAGCGCGTGCGGGCGGCTGTGGAAGCGACCGGCGTGCAGTTTGTGGAGCAGACCGAGCAGCGCGGCACCGGCCATGCAATTCAATGCGCGGCGGATGCGATCAAGGATTATGAAAATATCCTGGTGCTTTCGGGCGATGTGCCGCTGATTCGCACGGAAACGATTGAGAAGCTGTGGAAGTTTCACCAGATTCAGCGCGCGGCGATGACGATTCTGACGGCTGCGCCGGAGGACCCGACGGGATATGGACGCGTGTTGCGGGCGAGTCCGGAGTCGGCTGAAGTGACCGCGATTGTGGAGCAGAAGGACCTGCAGGCGGAGCAGCATGGTGACTTGGGTGGACTCCGGGAGATCAACTCCGGCATTTATGTGTTTCGCACGGCGCCTCTGCTGGAGCACCTGCACCGGCTGACGGCGAACAACAGCGCGGGCGAGTTCTATCTGACAGATATGGCGGCGCTGCTGCGGGCGGCGGGTGAGCGCGTGGTGGCGATTGAAGCCACGGATGCGGCGGAGATTCTGGGCGCGAATACGATTGCCGAGCTTGTGGCGCTGGATGAGACGCTGCGCGCCGCAACGGCAAAGCGGCTGATGGCGGAGGGCGTAACGATCTTTCGTCCGGAGACGTGCGTGATTGACGCCGATGTGCAGGTTGCGCCGGATACGGTGATTGAGCCGTTTGTGCAATTGCTGGGGAAGACGGTTATCGGGAGCGAGTGCCGAATCCGGTCTTATTCGGTTCTCGAAAACTGCGTGCTGGGCGATGCGGTGCTGGTGCGGCAGAGCTGCGTGATGGTGGAGAGCAAGGTAGCGAACGGAGCGCAGATCGGCCCGTTCTCGCGGCTGCGCGAAGGCACGGAGCTGGGCGAGAACGTGCATGTGGGCAATTTTGTGGAGACAAAAAACGCCGTGCTGGGCAAGGGAACCAAGGCGAATCATCTTGCGTATATTGGCGATGCGGAGGTTGGCGGAGGAACCAATATAGGCGCGGGAGTGATTACGGCCAACTACGACGGCGTGCGAAAATCGAAGACGAAGATCGGCAGTAAAGTCTTTGTTGGAAGCGACTCAGTTCTGGTGGCGCCCATTTCAGTAGGCGATGGAGCGCTGATCGCAGCGGGTTCGACGATTACGCAGGATGTGCCGGCCGATGCGCTGGCGGTGGGACGCGCGCGACAGGTGACGAAAGAGGGCTGGGCGGCGTCCAAGCGGATGCGGCAGGAGCAGTCAAAGGGATGAGCCTGACCGGTTTATGAGATGATAGACGGTAATACGATTTACTTTTTATGGCCCATGTACCGTGCTGATAATTTTCTATACATTGGGATCGAAATAGTGTAAGAACGCATCAGTCTAGTTGTAGCATATTTTTAGTGATTTGTTTTTCGCATGGAATTGCATGGAGCGGTGGTGGGTTCGGCTGATTTTTCGCGACTGAGCGGAAAGTTTTCGTGGTATTTGCCGATATACACTACGCCTATGTCTGCTTCTATGGGCCGTTTTTGCCCCAAAGCACATGAGAGACCGGGACCAGCAAGAGCGGTCTACGCATATCCAACAGAGAGGGTGGCCTGGGACGACGATGGGCTGACCGAAAGTCGGTCTGAAATCGCCAGAGCAACAGGGCCGCACTGATACAGGCTGTCAGGAGCTGCAAAGATTGCAGATGCGCCGCAATGCGACACAAACCGCGCAAAGCGCGGAAGTCCCCAAGGACGCTGCCGCCCAGAATAGCGGTCCGGGCCGGATTCTTGTGGTGGATGACGAGGCGAATGTGCGCGCCATGATGGGCGCTACGCTGGAGCACCATCACCATCATGTGCATCTTGCGAGCAACGGGCGTGAAGCGATGGAGATGCTTCAGCAAGGCACCTTCGATGCGGTTCTCACCGACATTGTGATGGAAGATGGCAGCGGGCTGGCGCTGCTGGAGCGGATACGGGCGCAATACCCCCACCTGCCGGTCATTATGGTGACGGCGGTGCATGACATCAGCGTAGCCATCGACGCGATGCGGCGAGGCGCGTTTGATTATCTTCTGAAGCCGTTTGAGCGCGAACACCTGGTGGCCTCCGTGCATCGAGCGCTGGAACACAGCCACCAGGTGAGCGAAAACCGCAGCTACCAGGAGAACCTGGAACGGATTGTGATGGCGCGTACGGAGATGCTGCGCCACGCGATGCAGGAGCTGGAGCACTCGTATGACATTACGCTGGAGGCACTGGGCGACGCGCTCGATCTGAAAGACGCCGAGACGGAAGGCCACTCGAAGCGCGTGACGGCGTACACGATTGCACTGGCAAGAGCGATGGGTCTGACTCCAGATGAAATTAAGACGATTGCGCGCGGGGCATTTCTTCACGACATCGGTAAGATGGCGATTCCGGATTCGATTCTGCGGAAGCCGGGCCCGCTGACGGGTCCGGAGCAGGAGATTATGCGCGAGCACTGCACGCGCGGCTACCATATTCTGCGGAAGATTCCGTTTCTGCGCGGGTCGGCGGAGATTGTCTTCAGCCACCAGGAGCGCTTTGACGGCACGGGCTATCCGAGCGCGCTGCGCGGAGCGGAGATTCCCGTTGGGTCGCGCATCTTTGCCGTGGCGGATACGCTGGATGCAATTACGAGCGACCGGCCATATCGCGCGGCGGGGGGCTTTGACACGGCAAGGGCGGAGATACTGCGCTGCTCCGGAACGCAGTTTGACCCTTCCGTTGTGGAAGCGTTTCTTAAAATTCCGAACGAGCTATGGTATGAGCTGCGCGCGGAGATCAACGGACAGGCCAGGCGCTACACGACAGCCGATATGGCGGCTGAGGCGCTGGCCCGCTCAATGGCGGACAAGCTGCTGTAGAAGCGTATTGCCAGCGCCACCTGTGCATTTATACTCGAAGCATAGACGCAGTTAGACACTGAAAACTCTTACCTTCATATTTGTCCTGCATTCGCTACCGAAGGGGATGCTTTGACACAATACGCTCTGCATTTCATGTTAAAGACAGGAGAGCACTGTCTTTCCCGGAGCCTCTGCTAAATGCTATTTGCCTCGTTTCCTTACATTCTGGCGTTTCTGCCGTGCGCGGTCATTGTGTGCATTCTGCTGCGGCAACTGGCGGGGCCGAGGGCGGCGCAGATCTGGGTGCTGGCTGCTTCGATATTTTTCTATACGCGAGCCGGCTACTTCAACCTGGTTTATCTGGCGCTGTCGATTCTGGGAAACTGGCTGCTGGCGCGGGCTATCAATCGCGCTGAAGAACCTGCGAAGAAGCGCATGCTTGTGACTGCGCTGGTGCTCAACACAGCTTATCTTTGCGTCTTCAAGTACCTGGGTTTTCTGGCCTCTCTTGTGCCATTTCTGCTGCCTCATGGTTTTGCGATGCCGGAGATTCCGTTTCCGCTGGGCATCAGCTTCTTTACCGTGACGCAGATCATGTACCTGGTGGATTGCTATGAGGGATCGCTCAGTCATGGCTCGCTGCTGGATCACGCGACATTTGTTTCGTTCTTTCCGTATGTGATCTCCGGCCCACTGGGCAGAGCGAAGCGCATGCGGCACCAGTTTGGAAATTTCGGCAGCGTGGATGGCGCGCGCGCTGGAAACCTGGCGCGAGGACTGTTTCAATTTTCGATGGGATTGTTCAAGAAGGCGGTCATTGCCGATTCCTTTGCGCGCATCTCGACCTTCGGATACAACTCGGCAAAGAATCTTTCCTGCGCCGAAGCATGGTTCTTTGGGATTGCGTATGTCTTTCAGATTTACTTTGACTTCAGCGGCTATTCCGACATGGCGATTGGCTCGGCGCGGATGCTGGGCATCGACATTCCCGCGAACTTCGACGCACCGTACAAGGCCAAATCGATCATTGAGTTCTGGCAGCGCTGGCATATCTCGCTGACGAGCTTTATTACGACGTATCTGTTCACCCCGATTTTGCTGACTATCAAGTCACGCCGGCCTTTCAAGCGCGATCTGCTGTTTGCTTCAGCATTCGCCACGTTCCTCGCGATGGGCATTGCAGGGCTGTGGCATGGAGCGGCGTGGACTTTTGTGGTGTGGGGATTTCTGCATGGGCTTTACCTGGGAATTAACCAGTACTGGCGACGGAAGAAGATGCCGAAGATTCCGGGGCTGTTGTCATGGGCCATTACCTTTGCGGCCATGACGATCGCAGAGGTTTTCTTTGGGGCTTCTTCTGTGAAGCAGGGCGCAATGCAGGTGGCGAGCATGTTCAATCCACATCATGCGCTGATGCATGACAACATCTCGCGCATGGGTGTGGAAGGCGTAAGCTTCAAGATCTTTGGAGTTCCGCTGTTGATCGGCGCGATCGCGGCCTTTGTCGGGCCATCTTCCGAGCAGCTTGCGCGGGAGTTCCGGCCGACGATTTGGAATTGTGCTTACGGGGCGGCTCTGCTGCTTGTGGGATTTCTGTTCGTTAACTCCAACATCCCGAGCCCATTTATTTATTTCCGCTTCTAGTTCCGTTTCCAGGGAGACCGATACGCGATGAGTACATCTGCTTCAGCCGCCGCGCCAGAGACTGCACGCGGGATTTCCGCTATTCAGTGGCTGATCGTGTTTTTTGGTCTGGCCGCGCTGCTGGTGGGAATCAATATGTTGATTGCGTGGCGCATGGATGTCTTCGGCATTTTGCGCGATGCTCATGGCCGGGCGCTGATTACTTCCGACCACGAGCGGAAGCAGAAATACCTGCTGAATCAGGGGTATGTTCCGGAGAACTTTAATGCGCTGCTGATTGGTGCTTCGGCGTCGGTGAACTGGTACATGTCGCCGATGGCGGGCTACCGCTTCTACAACGAATCCTTAGAAGGCGGCGATGGGACCGAGGAGCGCAAGCTGGTGGAGCAGGCTTTGCCGACCGGGCATTTCCAGGCAGCGGTGGTGGTTCTCTATCCTCGGCTCACGGCGCTGCACCTGCTGCAGGATGGCTTTGACAAGGTGAAGCGGAGCGAGGCGCTGGGCTCGCTGAGCTTGCTGGGCGTGGAGTATGACGTGCTTCACGAGCGGCTGACGCATGTGAAGGCGGCGGCTTCTCCGGATGGCAGCCATGCCGTGCCGGTACATGCGCCGCCGCGGCCTACGGATAAATTTCCTGTGTGGGAGGATGGCTTTGGCTCAGACGCGCAGGCTCGTGAGGACTACAGGGACTTATTGCAGGAGTTGGCTGCCAAGGGCGTGAAGATTGTCTATGTTACTTATCCGATGTATGAGCCGGGTTACGAGCCGAACAAGGAAAAATACGATCAATACCTTGCTGAAATACGGCAGATTCTGCCGCCGGGGCCGGTGATTGATTTCAATGCACCGGAATACTTCAGTTTCCGCAATGATGCGAGTAACTACATCGACGACGTGCATTTGAGCGCGTCTGGAACGGAAAAATTCAGCCAGGTATTGCGGGAGCAGGTGGCAACGGCGCTTGCCGCCGAATAGTTACGGCGGTTGTTGCGCTTGTGCCTACGGCTAGGATTTCTTTTCGAGGATCAGGTCGATCAGATCGCCAACGTTTTTGAGATCCTGCAGTTCACCGAGACCAAACTTGACCTTGAAGTGACTCTGCACTGCTTCAATGAGCTCGATGTGCGAGAGCGAATCCCAGTTAGGTGTGGACAGGGCGCTGGAGGCACGCGTGACGATCAGATTTGGCTGTTCCAGGACTTCCTGAAAGATGGGTTGAAGCTGGTCGAGGATTCCCTCTGCGGACGGATCAGGCATGTGCATACTCCAGAACTTTAATGTGTAGGTTTCCTGGTGTGTAGCCCGCCAGGTCGAGCTTCCAGACGGTTGATCCTTCCGGGAAGTCCGGCGACGTTAACTCATGCGGCTCGAAGCCGAGCTTTGAGTAAAAGTCGGCGACCATTCCGTTCTTCTTGGTGGGAAAGTAGTAGCCGATGATCGCGGTGAGGCCGCGTTGAAGCGCGTGGGCCGCAACGGCGTCGAGCATGGCGACTTCCATATCCCGCTTGAGGACACGGCAGCTCATAAGCCAGAGATCCATGTGTAGCTGACCTTCGCGCTCCTGCCCGGCTACGACGGAGATGAGGCCGTTGTCGCCGAAGCGGTCAATGAGGCGGCCATAGAGGCCGACGCTTGACGGATCGGAGACCATGGCTTCCATCTCCGCCAGCGAGTAACGGCGGGTGGTGAGGTTGAACTGGTTTGTCTTGTTAGTGAGCTGCGCGATGCGCTCAAGATAGACGGGCTTGAAGACATCAATCTCGCCGACCATCTCAAGCGAGTCGAGGTACTCGCCGTAGTTGGCGAACTTTTTCTCGAAGGCGGCGCGGGTGGCGTTCTCCGCGTACAGCGCAGCGCGCTCCAAGTCTTCCTTGGAGAGGGAGATGGCTTCGAAGTAGCGTCCCTGTTCCAGAATATCCGCGTACTTTGTAACGTCGCTGCCGACCTCGGGAACTGCGACTTCCGGCATTTGCGCCTTTACCAGCGCGCGCTCGGCGGGATTGTCATCCACAAAGACGAAGCTGTCCGTGCCGAGGTTGAGTTCCCTGGCGATGGCCTGGATGTTCTCGTGCTTCGGCTCCCAGTTGGCTTTGAAGGCTGAGAAATGCTCCAGCTTGAGCACGGAGCTGGGATGCTGGAAGCCGGACTTCGCGACGTCTTCATTGTTCTTGGAGCAGACGGCGAGCAGGATGCCGCGATTGCGCAGCGAGAGGCAGTGTTCCTGAAATGCGGTGTAAGCCTCCGCCACTGGCGTCTCGCGGCCAATCTTGATGCGGTCCACACCGTCATCGCCGATGACGCCGCCCCAGAGGGTGTTGTCGAGATCGAGGATTAGCAGCTTACGGCTGCGACCGTAGAGGGCGAGAACCAGCGATTTGAGCGAACGCGCGACTTCAAGATGCGCGGCGGGGGTGAGCAGCAACTTGTAGCCGAAATAGCGGTCCCAGTTGAACCAGTTGCGGCCTCCGACTGTTGCCGCGAGGCTGTGCACGTCTTGCAGGATGACCTTGGGGCGGTTGAAAATCTCCTGGGCGAAGGCAAGGTTCAACTGCATCAGGAAGCGGGTATGGCCGCCGCGCGAAACGGCATCGAGATTGCCGAAGAGAGCATAAGGCGGAGTCTCGAAGTTGTTCTGGATAATCTGGCAGCCGAGATTGGTCTCAAGCGCCTCCCAGATCTGGCGGAAGCGGCTGAGCTCGGCTTCAATGGATGCGGCAAGCTGCTCCTCGGAGCTGTCGAGGGGAGGAAAATTGCGCACATTCCGGCACGAGGTATGGACGTAGGCGATATCCGGCTTAAAGGCTATGAGGGCGTCAGGATCGAGGACGGCGTCTTCATAGAAACGGCCAAACTCGGATTGATAAAAGACGGGGCGGAATCCAGCGGAAAGAAGCAGAATCTCTAAGAAATTTACGAGTTCGTCGGTGGTGGATCCGCCCAGAACTGCGATGCGCAGATCCTTCAATCCGGAGGCTGCTGCCAATTCTTTGCGGATGCTTCTACGGCGCTGGATTACCTCATCTACTGAGCAGGCGTCGAGATCCATCATAGGGCTAGTATTACACGAGCCTTAGTGCGGGAAGTTTAGAAACAGATTGCGGCCATCGCGAAGATGGCAGCGCTGTAGCAGAGGACAGTTGCTCCGCTGACTTATAACAAAGATTGCCGAAACCTCTAAACTGAGATCGCCGGATACTCAAATCGAAATCAAAATGGCCCAGGTTCAATCATCCGCCAGAGGTGTGTTTCGCGTTCGCTCCTACGCCTTATTTTGAGCCGTATCGATACAAAAAAATCGGCATAGCAGAAGCGACCCGCGCTCTGCTATGCCGATTTGTTTTGTGGTGTCTTGCCGATTGGTTTCAGTCGTTACTGGACAACGGGGCCGGGGCCGAATCCGTGCCCTGGCCGCGTAACAGCTTGCAGCGTGTAGCCCTGTGGCGCCTGGAAGAGCGCGGCAGTGGGCTCGCCGGCCTGGAATGCCGTTGCGGTGCGTGTGCTGGAGCCGAAACGCGGATCGGTCTCAGTGCTCGCCAGGATGACGCCTTCCGCGGAGCGCCAGACTTCATGCGTTGAGGTAATGGGAGCATCGTTGCCCTGCCGCTCCGCGGGAATCACATGCGTGGTGCGTGTTCCCGTTGCGGCAACACCGGCGATGGTCTTTGAGCCCAGATCTTCGCGTTGCATATCGGGCTGTTGACGGGGAGTCTGCTCCGCGCCTTCCGCCGGCCGCATACGTGCAGCCGACCGAGCTTCCGCGGCGGCGGCGGAGACAGGGTGATGGAAGACCATTGCTGTCCTGGTCTCCGAACTCCAGGAGGTGTCTGTCTGGGCTACCGGATCATGAACGTGATACGACACGACTTCATGCGGCGTGTTGTTCTCACGCGTGGCCATTGTGCGGTGAACCTCTTCATAGGTTCTGCCATTTGAGTCGCGCGCAATCTTTGTAGTGGATGTATGGGTAATTGTGGTGCCGTTGGTCAGCGGCTGCACTGACTGCTCAGACCAGGTGACCGTATACGGCCCTTTCGCCTTTCCTGCGAAATGATCGCCCCGGTCAAAACCGTGAAAGAACCCCGGACCGCCGCCGGGTCCCTGAGCGAACAGGGTGGGCCCGGAAAGAACGATGGTGAGGCCGGCAAGGATGGACACAAACTGTGGTCTGCGCATAAAACCTCCAAAAGTAAGAAACGGTGAGCGAGGGAATGAAGTGCTCTAACACGATGGACGATTAGTTTGGCCGCGAGTTGAGGGAAGTCGCTATGGAAAGACGAGATTTTAATCGATACACGAGCTATTTGCCGGTCTTATGCTGGAGGAGCAAGTTAGACGTTTTTTGCGGAAAGATCCCAACCTGGCGCATAAGTTTTTTGATTTAAATGGATTATGTTGAGCGCGGCGGGAGCAGCGGAACGCTATTGCGCGCGCCTGCGCGTTGTGGCGAGCCCACCGGGCCACCAGTTCCAGTCGCCTGCAATCCGAAGCAGCGCGGGGCCGATCACGATTCGCACCAGCGTGGCGTCAATCAACACGGCTATGGCGAGCGTGAAGCCAATCATCTTGACTACCAGGAAGTTGCCGAAGGTGAATGCGGCGAAGACCACGATCATGATGGCGGCGGCGCTGGTGATGAGGCCGGCGGTTCTGGCTAAACCCTCCGGGATGGCGTCCTCTTCGCTCATGCCGCTGCGCCGCGCTTCGAGAACGCGCGCCACGAGGAAGACTTCGTAATCCATGCTGAGCCCGAAGACGATGGCGAAAGTGACGATGGGAACGAGGGGGAAGATGCTGCCGGTTCCACCGGGAACTCCGAGGAGGCTGCTTCCGTGTCCGTACTGGAAGACCAGCACCAAGGCTCCAAAGGAGGCCGCGACGGTGAGCAGGTTCAGCAAGATGGCCTTTACGGCCACAAAGAGCGAGCGGAAGCCGCACAAGAGCGCGAAGAGCGTTCCCACGACCACCAGCGCTGTTACCGGCGCAAAGTGATCTCCGATGATCGTCTGATAGTCGGCGTTGAGTGCTGGGATTCCACCAACGCGCAGCGTGGCGCCGGGCACGCCTGTGAGGGCTGCCGCGCCGGTCTTGCGAATCTCGCGCACCCAGTCAACCTGATTGCGCAGGGAGACTGAAGTTGCGGGCATGACCTCCAGCAGCGCTGCGTGTCCGTCACTGCTCAGAAACGATCGATGGGTTTCGCGCGAGAGGCCGCTGAGGTTGTCGCGGTTGCTCTCCGCAATGGTGGTGATGGAGATGACGCGGGCGCAGCGAGGGTCGGCGGCGAGCCGTTTGGAGATGCGATCGATGGCATTCCAGCCCGCATCGGTCTGAGTGATGGAATCCGTAGGAAGCTCGACAATCACGCGCAGGGATTGAACGACGCCGGCCCGGTCCATCTGTTCGAGAGTATGGAGCGCCTGGACGGATTCCGCTGTTTTTGGAAGCCAGTCTCCCGCGGGAACGCTGGTATCGAGCCGCGCGGCCTGCCATGCGAGCAGAAGCAAGGGAGTTCCTGCGATGACCAGGGCGAGCCAGGGATGGGCAACCACGACGGTTCCCCACTTCCGCCAGCGCTTTCCTACGCGTTCCATGCGCTGCGCATCGAGCTTTGGGGTAAAGGGCAAACGGCCTGCGTCAATTCGCGGGCCGAGCAGCGCCATGACTGCCGGAACGAGCGTGTTCGTCAGCAGCACGCTCATTCCCGCGACGAGGACTCCGGCGATGCCGATGGAACGGATTTCGCTGATGGGAACGGTCAGCAGGGCCAGAAACCCGATGGCAACTGTCGAGGCTGAAATCATGAGTGTGCGGCCGGCCTGACGAGCCGCCAGCACTGAGGCTTCCGGGCCGGGACATCCGTCGCAGATGGCGTCCCGAAAGCGGCTGACCATGAGGAGCGCGTAATCGATTCCCAGGCCGAGCCCAAGCATGGTGGCCAGATTCTGAACCAGAATGGACAGATGCCAGCGCTGCGCCATAAATCCGGCAATGGCGAGAGTGGTTGCGATGGCAAGTTCGCCGATGGCCAATGGAATGAGGGCGGCGCACAGGCTGCCGAAGGCCAGCAGCAAGAGTATGAGGGTGGCGGGAATGACCAGGATTTCGCCGTGCCGCACATCGTCGGCGCTTGCTTTGCGAATGTCGAAGTTGAGTGGAAGCTCACCCGACAGCTCAAGTTTGACGGCTGGATAAAGGCCGCGCAGCCGATTTTCGAGAGAGCCGGCGAGTTGTTGCAGTTTGGGAATGAGCGATTCTACGGGAGCGTCTGTGGACGCGAGGCCGATGAGGACGAAGGTTCCACCGCCTTTACCCAGGAAAACCGGATCGCGCAGATCGAGGTGAGAGACGACTCCCGAGACACCGGGCTGGTCGCGCAATGCGGCCACGATGGTGGTTAATGCCTGCTCGCCCTCCGGGGAATCCGCGGGGGGAAGTCCCTGGATGACCAGGACGACGCGGTCAACGAATGGCGAACGAAAACGAGTGGCCAGATTCTGTTGGACAATTTCCGCTTCACTGCCTTCAACACGGGTCGCCGTCTCCAAATGGCGCTCGGCGTGAAAGGAGAATGGAAGAAGCGCGAGGACGGCGACAAGGACTACCCCGGCCACCCAGAAGCGGCGCACATGCATGAGCCATGATGCCATATAAACCTGCTACATTGGTCCCGTTGGATAAGCTCATCCAGCTTAGGAGGACCAATTCTCAAACTCCCCTTGCTTGCGCTGTTTGTCCTTATTTTATCCGGAGCCGTCAATGCTCAGCAGGACCCCCGCATTGGCTCCTGGACGCTTGTCTCGGCGCAGTCCGCGCTGGACCCCGCCAACAAACTCTCTGTGAAATCCGACCATGGGGAAGTGCATGTGGTCATGTCGGGCGAAAGCCACTTTGATTTCACCGCGAAGGGGAACGGGCATGAATCGCCCGCGCCGGGCAACCTGGGGTTCAATCAGATTGAGCTGCACAGGATTGATAAGAAGCAGGTTGAGGTCAAAGAGAAAAAAGATGGCGCGCTGGTGGCGACGGTTCGCAACAAGCTCTCGGCGGATGGGAACGAGCTGACGATTACCACCTCAAGCACGGCGGCGGGCAAGGGTCCGGCCAATCAAATTACCGTGTGGACGCGCAGCGGCGGCGCAAAGGTAGCCAATGACCTGCTGGCCGGCGAGTGGACGCAGGACGAGAGCAAGACACGCATGCGGCAGGGGTTGGCGCTCAAGATTGAGGCGGATGGCGGGGGTGAGGTTCGCTTTTCAGGGGATTTCAGCTACTCGGCCCGCTTTGACGGCAAGCAGTACGACCTGAAGAACTCTCGCAACGATACTGTCACGCTGCAGCTTGTGGACGCTCACACGGTGGATGCGATGTACCGGCGCGACAATCAGATCACGCAGAAGGACAGGTGGGTGGTCTCCGGCGATGGGAAGCAGATGACGCTTACCACCACCGGAACTCTTGAGACCGGCCAGCGCGTGACCGAGAAGCTGCTGTTTCAGAAGCAGTAGCTAGTTGATTAAACATCCTTCAAGGCAAGGGGCTCGGCGGGCGATGCCGCGTGGCCTGGCTCGCGTTCCGCAACCGAGATAATTCCCTTGCGGTTCATGAATTTCAGGATGCCGCTGACCACATCTTCGAGCGGCGGGTCCGGTATGCCCCATTTGGAAGCATCGCGAGCCGTCTGATACTCGGAGTTGTCATACCGCTTGAACTCCATCGCGGTGATGTTGTCCACGGAGCCCACCAGGAAGTCCAGCAGCGGGAAGAGCAGGTCTTCCTTGCGGCATCTGCGGATGAGTTCAGGAACGAAATCGTCCACGCTGAAGATGTCGAATTGACGGCCTGTGGACTTGGTGATGAGGCCGGTAATGTCGAGCATGTTGGCGTAGTCGTCGCGCACGATGTGGTAGGTCTTGTTGCCGGTATTCGCTGTGTTTGAGATGGCAACGATGTTGTTGGCCACAATATCGGCAGGCGTGAAGCTGACCTGGTTCAAGGCATCGACTCCGATGCCGTGATTGATCATGAAGGCAACCAGACGCACAGCGATGTCGAAGTTGTTGCCTCCGCCGTGGATGGAGGGGCTGACCAGCGCGGGCCGGAAGATGCGAACCGGAAGTCCCTTGCCGCGGGCGTCTGCAACCACCTGTTCGGCTACCCATTTGGACTGGCTGTATCCGAAATCGAGCAGCTCCATGTCCTGGTTCATGTCCGTCTCATAGAGGACGCTCTTGACAGCCCAGCCAAAGACGAAGGTTGTGGAGACGTAATTGAATTCCTTGGTGCGCCGTTCAAACGCCAGCCGCAGGATCTCATTCGTTCCCTGAACGTTTGCGTCGCGCATGCGGTCGTAGTTGAAGAGGTAGTTGACCGTGGCGCCGTTGTGGAAGACGGTATCCATCTCGCTGGCGAGGAAATCCCAGACATCCTGCGCCAGGCCGAGGTTTGGCTGGCCGAGATCGCCGCAGATGGGAGTGACGCGCGCCTCAAAGGACTGCATCAGGCTTGCCGGACAAGTTCCCATCGACTCCATTGCCGCGCGCAGTCTCGACATGCCCTGCACTTCATCCGAGGCTCGGACAAGCACGTAGATTCTGGCACGCGTCTGCTCAAGCAGGCTCTTGATAAGGAACGGTCCGATGAAGCCGGTTCCGCCGGTGAGCAGAACATGACTCATGGCCGGTATTACGGGGACGGGCGAAAGAGCCGGAGGCGTGAAAACGAGCTTTGTGTCGTTGCTCATCATCTGCTTTTCCGCTGCGCGCTGCTCGTCACGGAAGACTGCGAGGGACTGGCGCAACTGAACCAGCGCCTCTTCCGGAGCGCTCTCCAGGTGCTCGGCCAGTTGGAAGAGCTCGGCAACGCTGACGCGCTGAATGACGCCGATGTCCACCTGACGGGCGAGCATCTCCGCGCCCTTGTCCTTGAGGAGTTCCTTGAGCTCGTGCATGAAGACGACGAGATCGAGGGAGTCGAGGCCAGCTTCGACCAAGTTGTAGGATTCCTGACCGGTCAGGTTGTAACGGGCCTTCAGCACGCCGAAAGACGACTGGGTGGCGGAATCGGATGCGGATGCGCCGGCATCCTTCTCCCGCGAATAATCGGTGAGAACGGTGAACTGCCCATCCAGCCACATTTGCCGGGTTTTCTGGCGCATGATCTTGCCGGAGCTGGTTCTGGGGATGGCGCGGGGCGCGATGAAGGAGATCAACGCGACTTCCACGTTGAGATAATTGCGGACCGCCGCGGCAATCTTGCGCGCGTCGGGAAGCACTTTGGGGTTTTTCACTTCAGCCACAATGGCCAGCGCGGGCTCACTGTCTTCATGAATCTGGAAGGCGGCGACGCAGTTGCCACGGATGAGGCTGGAGGCGCGCTCGACAACGTTCTCGATGTCCTGCGGGTAATAGTTCTGCCCGCGGAGGATGATCATGTCCTTGATGCGACCGCAGACGAAGAGCTCGCCGTCATGCATGAATCCCATGTCGCCGGTGCGCAGGTAGCCGTCGTCGTAGGGGCTGTCGTCCACAAGGCGGGCGCGAAACTGCTTCAGCGTCAGCTCCGGATTGTTCCAGTAGCCCATGCACTTGCCGCTTCCGGAAAGCCAGATTTCGCCGACATGGCCGGGCGCGAGCGCATTGTGCTGTTCCGGATCGACAATCTTGACGTCAAGACTCTCGATCGGAGTTCCACAACTGACAATCTGTGTGGAGGCATCGATTTCCGAGACCTCAGTGGTCATGCGCGCCTTGCCCAGGGCAAGCGCACGCTTGTTGACGGATACGATGGTGCGGCCGCCGAGCGAGACTGCCAGAGTGTTCTCGGCAAGCCCGTAGGCGGCGTAGAAGCTCTCCGACTTGAGTCCGTAGGGCTGGAATGCTTCCAGGAACCGTGTAAACGTGTCCGGCTTGACGGGTTCCGCGGCGCACATCAACACCCGCAGCGAGCTCAGATCGCAGCCTTCCATGCTCTCCTTGGAGAGCCGTCCGGCGCGCAGGCAATAGTCATACGCGAAGTTGGGAGCTGCGGTTGCGGTGGCGCGATAGGTCTGGATCGCGTCGAACCACAGGATCGGGCGCTGAATGAAGTCCGTGGGAGAAAAGCCGTAGGTCGTGCCGCCTCTCAGCGCGGGATAGAGGTAGCAGCCGATCAGTCCCATATCGTGATACTGGGGAAGCCAGGAAACGACCACTGGCGAGGTGTGATCGATGACAAGCGGGCAGGTTTCGAGAATGTTCTGGTGCGTCACCATGACACCCTTGGGCTCCATCGTGGATCCCGAGGTGTACTGAAGAAACAGAATCTTCGACTTGGCGTGGCCGTTGCCGTTCAAGTGACCGTTCGAAGCGCCATTTGAGTAGCCGTTCGAGACGGCATGAGAGGCGCCGTTCGAAGCGCCGTTCATACTGCCATGCGACGCGCCGTTGAGGCCGTTGTGCGAAGCGCCATTCGAAGCGCCATTCAACGAGCCGTTCAAATGCACGTCTGGAACTGTGTCCACGAAGTCTTCCGTGACGATCCACGGCAGGCTGGAAATGTAGTCAACGTCAACGCCTGAGGCCGCGACTCCGCTCCGGGCGAGATTGGTCTTCAGGGATGCGTGGTAGTCCCTGCTGGTCAAAATCGCCGCTGCCTGGCAGTCCTTGGCGATGTGTACCATTTTGTACAAGGCGCTCTGAAAGCCGCGGGAACTGGGTGGATAGACGGGGACGGGAATGAGGCCGGCCCGCACGCAGCCAAAAAACGCGCAGATCATTTCGAGGCCCGCCGGATAGGCGAGCAGGACCCGGTCTTCAGGCGCAAAACGATGCTGCTTCTTCAGATGTCCGGCAATAGCCTTCGTCCGCTGGAGAAACTGGGCGTAGGTATAGCCTTCGATTTGAGTGCCATTCAGGTCGATATATGAGTAAAGGAGTTTATGTGGGTGCTCATCCCCCAACCTGTCCAGTTGGTCCAAGATCGACGCCATATTTGTTCAGCAATACCCCCGCGGTTGAATGGAAAAACTAAATGTCTCGTTGCCCCGAATCTCGTTGTTCCGGTGGTTCCGGGGACAGGAAATGCGGACAGGGCTCGGAGTGAGGAAATGGAGCGCAGGGCGAGGCGCAAAGATAGCGCGCCCAGGAGTCGCTCGATCCAGTGTCCTTATGGTAGCAGAGCCGTGAAGCAATGCGACTTATGTTAGCAGAGCAATGGAAATAAATGGCAGCCTAATTTCGGAAGCGAAGCATCTAATAGACCCCACTTTGCGCCATTGACAGGGTTTACTTGATTCACGGCGAATCTTCACGCTAGTATCAGCAGTAGACGCTGATGGCGGTGGGCATCATACCTGCCGCAGGACCAGCCCGCCGATGCTACGGGCCCCGCATTCCGCGGATTCAGATGCGCCGGATCGACTCAACAGGATTGGCGGAGGCGCCGGTAATGTCTGAAACCGAAGCAGTAATTACTCTCAAGCCGGAAATTGACGATCTTGTACCGTCCGAGCTGTTGATTCGGCAGGCTGCGGCCTCGTCGAAACTGGCCGGGGGCGAGCCGGAAGGTGGAGCTTCTTTTACTCCCAGTTCCTTCCCCAAAGTCCTGCGTAGCCGTCTCGACAGTTTTTTTGCCGACCAGAACCTCTCGCCCAAAGCCAACCACGCGATGTGGGTCAAGATTGGCGCGGGTCTGGCGGTGCTGGTGGGCAGTTGGGTTGCTCTTTACGCGCTCAGGCCCGGTGCGTGGCTGTTTGTCGCCCTCTACGTTCTGGGTGGATTGGCGCAGACTTTTCTTTTGTTGAACATTGCGCACGACAGCAACCACAACGCAATCTCGTCCGCGCCGTCGGTCAACAAGACGCTGAATTATGTCTTCGATCTCTGCGGAATCAGCTCGTATATGTGGCGCATTCTGCATCATCGCGGCCACCACTCGTGCGTAAATGTACACGGCGAAGACGATGCGCTGACCGGACGCGGCATTCTGCGGTTTACGCCGCATGAACCGCGCAAGCCGTTGCAGCGATTCCAGCACATCTATGCGCTGTTTCTGTACGCGATATTCTCGCTCGATTATGTTTTTGTGCGGGACTTTGAGTGCTTCTTCTTTCCGACTCACGACTATCTGAGGCGCACGAAACATCCTGCGCGGGAATACGTAATCCTCTTTGTCAGTAAGGCCTTCTACGTCACGTATATGCTCATTTTGCCGGTGCTGGTGCTGGGCAAATCGCCGCTGCTGGTGGCCGGTGCGTTTGTGCTTGTCCATTTGATCATTGGCTTGAGCGTGGCGCTGGTTTTTCAAACGACGCATACCATCGACAGCACATACTTCCCCGCGGGCCGCGGGGAGTTTGAGAACGGCGTTTACCACATCTTCGCCACGACGGCTGATTACGCGACGGAGAGTCCGCTCGTAAGCTGGCTCACCGGCGGGCTCAATCATCACATCGTGCATCATTTGTGCCCTTTTGTATGCCATACGCACTATGCGCCGCTGACCCGGATTGTGAAGCAGACGGCGGAAGAGTTTGGCATTCCCTACCGGCAGCATCCCACGATGACCCGCGCAATCCGGCATCATCTGATACTTTTGAAGCAACTGGGAAACCAAGACTCATTTGAATAGTTGACTGTTTTCCTGGGACTACCCGACCGCTTCCGGCAGACGAAATGGGACTCTTGACGGTTCGATGCAAGCGTCCTGACACGTACCCGGACAGCGAGGAGTAACGTTGCCGTCGATACCCGCAGTTTCCCGATTTCGCTCCTTTGCCGATTCGCCTGCCATGGCCCGCAATCCCGTGGAGGTTCTGTCGAAGTACACCGCACTGCTCGGCGACACATTCCGCTTTTATCTGGGTGGTTTGAAAGAAGTCATCATCACCACCAACCCAACCGTTATTCAGCACGTGCTGAAGACGAATGCGGAGAACTACCAGAAATCTGAAATTCAAGTGAAGCGGATGGGCCACTTCCTGGGCAAAGGTCTGCTGACAACGCATGGAGAACCCTGGCGCACGCAGCGGCGGCTGATCCAGACGGGCTTTGCTCCCAAGCAACTGGAGGCCCTGTCTGTCATCATGCAGGACTCGCTCACTGAGTCGATCGAGGATTTTGACAGGGAGATCCAAGACGGTCCTGTCGATATCTATCCCCACCTGATGAAGATGACCTTCGCTATGGTTGCGCGTTCGCTCTTTGGCGCCAAGCTGAAGGACAAAGACATTCACCTGGTCAGCGACACGATCTGCACGGTGCAGGAATTTATTGTTCGGCAGACACTCCAGCCTTATCTGAATCCGTGGTTCGCCGCATCCGGTGAACTGCGCCGGCACGAAGAGATGCGAGCCAGCGCGGACAGCGTCTTGATGGCCTACATCAAGCAGCGACGCGGCCAGGAGCCGGGCCACGATCTGCTGCAGACACTGATGGATGCTCGTTATTCCGATGGCGAAGGCATGAGCGATGAGCTGGTGCTGAGCGAGAGCATGCAGTTGTTGGTGGCCGGGCATGAAACGTCATCGAATGGCCTGTCGTGGCTTCTGTATCTGTTAAGCTCGCGTCCCGATTGTCTCGAACGAGTTCGCCAGGAATTTGATTCGATATGTGGCAACGAGCCTCTGAGCCAGGCGCACGTATCCCGGTTTGAATTCACCACGCAGGTCATCCAGGAGAGCCTGCGCCTGTACCCGCCGTTCTGGATGGTGGACCGCGAGGCGGTTGAAGATGACCGCGTGGGTGAGATTGGTATACCCAAAGGCTCGACGGTCATTGTCTATGTCTATGGAGCGCATCATGCTCCGCGGCATTGGGAGAGTCCGGAGAGTTTCAACCCGCAGCGTTTTACCAAAGCGAACGACAAGCTGCGCGCGCCCTTTACGTACCTGCCTTTTGGGGGCGGACCGCGGGTCTGCATCGGTAATCAATATGCGATGCTGCAGATCCTGATGATTCTGAGCGCTGTGCTCCGTAAATATGATTTCGAGCTGGTTCCGGGGCAGACGATCGAAGAGCGCGCAATGGTGATCCTGCGGCCGAAGCACGGAATCCGCATGAGCTTTACCAAGGCTGCCGCGCGTGAAGTGCTCCCGCAAAGAAAACTGCATTCGGCGGAGCACGCAACCGGCTGCCCGGTGGCACACGGCTAAGGCAGCGCTTCTTCCGCTTCGCATCGTTCGCGAAAATTCTCTTAAAAATTCAGCGCGGTCACGCATAACAGATATTCCCCTTGCACTTCTACATGAAGTCTCGTACACTTTTGTCGAAGCGGAAGGGGAACAACTTGACCGGAAGAATCGAGCTGCCACAGGGCACGCTGGACCTGCTGATTTTGCGCACGCTGTTGCCGGGAGCGCAGCATGGGTGGGCTGTCTCCGAGCGCGTACAGCAGGTTTCGAGCGAAGTGCTGAGCATTCAGCAGGGGTCGCTGTACCCGGCGCTGCATCGGCTGGAGCGGCGCGGATGGATCAAGGCGAAGTGGGGGACTTCCGAGAACAATCGCAAGGCAAAGTTTTATGAACTTACGCGTAGCGGCAAGCGGCAACTAGAGCTGGAGACGGAAACGTGGCGGAAGCTGACGCTGGCAGTCGAGCAGGTTCTGGAAGGAGCGTGAGTCTGCGATGCTGAACGATTTGCGTTATCGCGTGCGAGCGCTCTTTCTGCGCAGGGCTGTGGAAGATGAGCTTGAAGAGGAGCTTCGCTTTCACTTTGACGCGGAAGCGGAGAAGCACATGCGCGCGGGCATGACGCTGGAAGAAGCGAAGCGCCGCGCGCGGATGGCATTTGGCGGGCATGAACAGATAAAGGAAGATTGCCGCGAGGCACGGGGGACGAGCGTGATTGAGACGACGATGGAAGATGTGAAATATGCGTTGCGGCAGCTTGTTGCGAATCCTACTTTTTCGCTGGTGATGGTTCTGACGCTGGCGCTTAGCATTGGGGCGAACAGCGCGATCTTCAGCGTGATCAACGGCGTGCTGCTCAAGAAGCTTCCATATCCGAACGCGGAGCGGATTACGCGTATTTTTCTTTCCAGCGCGGACTTTCCCAAGTTTCCGCTGAACCCTTTTGATTTTCTTGATTTTCGCGCACGCAACCGTTCGTTTGAATCCATGGCAGCTTTTACGCGTGGCGATGTGCAGCTTTCCAGTGGTAGCGAGCCTGTTCATCTCGATGGGTTCTATGTCACGTCGGGATATTTTCGTGTGCTGGGGTTGCAGCCGCAACTCGGGCGAGAGTTTGATTTCAATGCGGAGATTCCAGGCAATGGATTGCAGGTAATTCTGAGCAACCGCCTGTGGCGAACGCAGTTCGGCGCGGATCCGAATATCGTTGGCCGCAAGATTACGCTCAATACGCAGCCGTACATCGTGGTTGGCGTCATGCCTGCTGGCACGGAACATCCGGGGAACAACTATCATGCCGTGGCGTATGGGGACAGCGTGGATGTGTGGCGGCCGTTCCCGTTTGAGGGCAGCTCCAACAATCGCGGCTCGCATTATATGGAAGGCATTGGCAGGCTGAAGGCTGGTGTGAGCGTGGAGCAGGCGCGTGCCGAGATGAATGCCATGATGGCGCAGCTTGCACGCGAGCATCCGGGCAACGATAGCGGCTGGACGATGCTGGTTGTTCCGCTGTACTCGGAGATTGTGGGCGCGCGGCAGCGGATGTTGTTTGTGCTGCTTGGCGCGGTGGGCATGGTGCTGTTGATTGCATGCGCCAACACCGCGAATCTGCTGCTGGCGCGGGCTTCAGCACGTCAGCGCGAGATTGCTGTGCGGCTTGCAATGGGCGCGCCGCGGTTGCGTGTGGTGCGGCAGCTTCTTACGGAAAGCCTCATCCTTTCGCTGACAGGCGGAGTGCTTGGACTGCTGCTTGCGTTTGGCGGAGTGCGCGCGCTGGTTACATTGCTTCCCACGGATTTTCCGCGGGCGCATGACATTCATGTGAGCTGGCCGGTGCTTGTGTTTACGCTGCTCATCAGCCTTTTGACCGGAATTTTGTTTGGCCTTGCTCCGGCTATGCAGGCCTCGCACACGGACCCGAAGCAGGGATTGCAAGGCAGCAGAACTACGACCGCCAGCCGGCATCAAAATCGGCTGCGGAGCACGCTGGTGATTGCCGAGGTAAGCATGGCCTGTGTGCTGCTGGTGGGCGCGGGGCTGATGTTGCGCACATTTCTTAACCTTGTGCATCTTGATCCCGGTTTTCATGAAGAGAATGTGCTGACGGCGAGTCTTTCTCTGCCGCATGTGCAATACCGAACCGATGATCAGACAGCGCAGTTCTATGACAACCTCACGAACAGTTTGAATGCGCTGCCCGGAGTAGAAAGTGCCGGAGCCGGGAGCGATTTGCCATGGACAGGGTACGACGAAAATACGGGATTCGGTATTGAAGGTAAGAAAGCCATCCCGCCCGACTACTTTCATGCGCGCTATCACATGGCTACGCCGGGCTATTTTAGCGCGATGGAGATTCCGCTACTGGAAGGACGCTTTTTTACCGAAGCCGACAGAAAGGGAGCTCGTAACGTAATCATCGTCAATCGTGCGCTGGCGCAACGCTATTGGCCTGGTGAAAACGTAATTGGAAAGCGCATCACAGGTGAAGATGAGCCAAAGAAAGATTCAGACTGGATGACGATTGTGGGCGTTGTTGGCGATGTGAAGGACCAGCCGAACAGCACGGGAGCGGAACCCGCCTTGTGGTGGTCGGAGTTTCAGGTAGCGCAGCCGGATATGTCGGTTGTGATTCGTACGCGCTCCGATGCAAGGCAGGCTGCGGATGGCCTTCGCGCGGCGGTACATAAGCTGGACCCGGCACTGGCCGTGGCCGATGTGAAGCTGATGAACCAGGTTGCGGATGCGTCCATCTCCGCGCCGCGATTCACTTTTGTGATGGTAAGTCTGTTTGCGGGGCTGGCGATTGTGCTGGCTGGAATTGGGACGTATGGCGTGATTGCCTACACCGTGGCGCAGCGCACGCAAGAGTTCGGCTTGCGCGTGGCACTGGGCGCACAGCACGGAGATTTGCTGCGCATGGTGCTGATGCAGAGCGCGCGACTGGTGGTGCCGGGAATGATTGTGGGGCTGGCGCTGGCTTTAAGCATGGGGCGCGTGATGCAGGCGCTGCTCTATGGAGTGAGCGCCGCGGACCCGCTCATTCTTGCGAGCGTGGCCTTTGTAGTGCTGGTGGTGGCGTTGATAGCGTCTTACGTTCCGGCGCGGCGCGCGGCGAATGCAGATCCTATGATTGCTTTGCGGTCGGAATAAACGGCGCTATCCAGAATTGATTTGGATTTACTCGCTGCTTTTTACTTCAAAAGGAACGGTAAGCTTGGCATGAACGATGATGTCGAGATGATTGCCGCCGTTCGCCAAATTGCCCGTCAGGTGGAGACAAGCGTGGAGACTGTGCAGCGTGAACTTGCCGTTTCCCAGAGTTAGGGGCACTGACATACGCGCATTATCTCTTACGAAAGTAACCTTGCAATCTGCACGATAGTGCTATATTATTGGCACCGTCGATGTTTCATTTCACGACAGTCGGCAGGCCTTCCGCCTTCCTCCAAGCTTGCAATAAATTCGTAGATCGATCACGGGACAGGTGTGAGCCAACGATGACGCAGCTCGCTCGAAATGCCCCTTAAGTTGCTCATCTACCGGGCGTAATTTTATTTGCGCCTGTCTCAATTCAGTGTTGTTTTAGCAAACGATCAGTCCTAGTGTGCGTTTTCTGTTGAATGGACTCCCTCTCCCAATTTCGTTTGTTCCTCGGTGCACCTGCAGCGCCGCGTAGCGACCGAAAGTTTGCGCCCTCCCGTGCTCTACGGCTATTCACTCGTTCTCGCCGCCCTTCTCCGTTCACTCCCCTTCTTGCGCTGACCGATCCTGTTCGACGCTCCATCCACATTTTTATGCAACCGCGATGAGGGATGCTTCGAATGGCGTCCTCTGCCAATTTGCGCTATACGATCAACCCATTTGCAGCAATTCGATATCGAGGGTTCGAGGTTACGATGCAACCAGATCATTCCGCTTTTACGAGTGCAGGACGCTTCCGCGGCTGGTTGCCGCTCTTTACTC
>Ga0116129_1000442_pt1 | contig 27015 bp, 25 predicted proteins | sample June2015DPH_17_2_FD_89732 | JGI IMG/M metagenome (GOLD analysis project Ga0116129, IMG submission 89732) | Peatland microbial communities from SPRUCE experiment site at the Marcell Experimental Forest, Minnesota, USA - June2015DPH_17_10 | ecosystem: Environmental > Terrestrial > Soil > Wetlands...
CTGAAACAGCATGCCATCGGCTCGCGCCGCGCGTCGATGATGCGTGCGTTCGGCAGCATGAGATGGATCAGTCCCAGGTGCCGGAAGTTATTGGGCATCTTGTCGATGAACAGAGGTTTCCCGCTGCGGTAGCTGCGGGCGTCGGCGAGATATCGCTCGCCCAGCTTGCCGAAGTCCGCGGCGCCGAGGTCTGCCAGCACCCGTGGGTAGCGGCTGTCCATCAGGCGCGGGTCGTGGCCGCGAAGCGTCGCGACGATCTGCTGCACATTGGCGAGCTCCTGCGTGCCCTCCACCGCGGAGTGTGAGGCCAGGATCTGCTCCAGCAGCGTCGAGCCCGAGCGCGGCAATCCGACGATAAAAATGGGATCGCGATCCGCTAGCCCCCAACCGCGGCGGCGCGCGAAGAATTCCGCGCTGCAGACTTCGATCTGCAGCCGGGTGTTGTTCTCGATGATGTCGGCGCGATACTCGCTTTCCGAGCGTTTCAAGGCGTTGCCGCGCTCATAGCAGCGGAACGATTCGGCGAATTCGCCTCGGTCCTCGAGGGCCTTGCCAAGCGCAAAGCACGCATGATAACGATCGACCGGCCCGGTGGCCGGGGCGGCCAGGGCGGAGCGCATGCGCGCCATTTCCGCGTCGGCGAATCGATAGGTTTTGAGGTTGGCCAGGCTCCAATAGGCATCGCCGAAATCCGGCCGATGCGCCGCCGCGCTGCGGTACGACTCGATGGCCTGCGGCAGCCGGCCCTGGGTTTTCAGCGCATGGCCGATCGAGAGGTGCAGTTCGGGATCGCTGGGCGTGTCCGCCAGGAGCTCGCGCCACAGCCCGATCGCCCGGTCGTGTTCCCCGAGTCCCGTGCAGGTACTGGCGTGCAGTATGCGCAGCTCGCGCTCGGCGCTGTGTTCCGGCAGCAGCCGCTCGAGCTCACGGCGCGCTTCCGTATACTTGTGCAGCTCGACCAGAACCCGGGCATATTCGCGCCGCGCGATGCCATGCTGCGGGGCCCGCTCGAGCACCGCAGCCAGCAAGATTTCGGCATCATCGTAGACTTTGCGCGCCACGCCGATGTTCGCGAGCAGGCGCATGGCTTCGATGTGATCGCCATGCTCGAGCAGATACGCGCGCACCCCGGACTCGGCCGCATCGACATCGCCGTCCGAGAACTGCCCGATGGCGGTCAAGACCTCGGCCGGTACCTGCTCGAGGCTTGCGGCGCGGCCTGCCGCCATTGCCGCGTCATCGGGCCGACCCACCAAGCGATACAGCCCCTCGAGCATGCGCCAGCTGCCGACCAAGGCCTGATTGATACTCACCGCCTGCGAGAATGCCTCAATGGCGGGCAGCGCCTGCTTCAGATCGACGCAGCAGCGCCCGCGCTCCTCGTAGAGGCGGCTGAATTGCGGGTGGTGCAGCTCCAATGTGCGGAGCGTGGCCAGCGCCTCGGACTGGCGGCCCAGGTAGCGCTGAGCGATGGCGATGAACAGCAGCGCGTCGCGCTGTCCGGGCATCCCGGCAAGCAGCTCCTCGCCCGCCAGCAGCAGCTCGGAAAATCGACGCTCTTTGAATAGCGCACGCAGATGCGAGCCGGGTGAAATGGCGTGATTCAGAACTTCTCAGAACTTCATGTTGAACTGCACCATCAGCACCCGCGGGCGAAGCGGTACTTGCGACTCGATGAACTGACCCGTCGAGGTGAAGGTGCTGGCGTTCGAGTTGGTCAGGTTATTGCCGATGAGCTGTGCCACCCAGTTGTCCTTGCCCACGCCGATCGCCGCGTCATACGTGGTGTACGAGGGCTGGCTGAACAAGGACAGGGTGGTGGTCGGCGGACTCGACGGGGGTGGGTAATTCGCAGGCTCATTGTTCATGGACCCCATGTGATTGGCGCCTACCCACACGAACGGCTTGTACTGCAGGAACGTCCAGTCGTAGCGAGCCCGGAGGTTGAACTCCGACTCCGGCGAGAACGGCGCAGGCGAGCCGTCCTCGCCGTAGGGATTCGCATAGCCCGTGCTGTTGACTTGCGTGATGCAGTCACCCAGCGGCGTCGGATTCGTGGCGGTGGGCCGGTTGCTGATCAAGCAGGGAGAAGTCGACTGTTTCGTATAGTTCCAGGACCCCGAGCCCTGTACGGTCAATCCCTCGAAGGGGCGTGCAACCAGCTGCAGCTCGAAGCCCTTGATATTGTAGCTCGGGCCGTTCACGACGAAGGTCGTGTTGCCCAAGTGCACGGGGTCGAAGAAAATGTATTGAACATTATTCCAGTGCATGAGATAGGCCGACGCATTGATCTGCAGGCGATGGTCGAGCAGCTCCGTCTTGAAGCCGATCTCGTTGTTGGTAAGGCTGTCCGAATTGTAGCCCGCGGGCTTGTTGTACTGCTTGGTGGCACTGTCTCCGGCAATGTACGGAGCTTCACCGGTGAGGGTGACCACGCCCCCGGCAGTGGAACTGGTGCGGTTGAAGCCGCCCGGACGGAACCCCTGCGAGAAGGTGTAATACGCCATCATGTCCGGGGTGATGTGCCAGGCTATGTTGCCACGGCTGCGGAAGCCGCTTTCGGTCTTGTTCAAGTTGATGCCGAAGCCGCACCCTCCCGCGGCCGTGCAGACTCCGTTCGGATGATTGAAGACCAGCGGGTTGGTGGTCTCGCTGAAGAACTCCGAGCCCTGCTCGAACTCATCGTAGTGGAAGTAGCGCGTTCCGCCGGTCACCGTCAGCACCTTTGGAATCAGGTCAAAATCGACGGAGGTGAAGACTGCCGCCTGCCGGTAGCCGCGCTTCACATCCTCGCCGAACGCCGTGTTCGAGTCGGTACGCAGGCTCGGATCGTTCGCAAAGTTGCCGGGAAGCGGTCCCACCGCCGAAACGCAGTCTGGGCCGCCCGCCTGGGCTATCGCGAGATTCGCCGCGTTGCATTGCGGAATGGGCAAATAATTGAAGTTCATCTGGTCGTAGATGATGAAATCTTCCCAGTAGCCACCGACCAAGCCGCGCAGACGCTGGTCATCCGGCGTGCTCAGGCGAATCTCGTGGCTCTGGTGAGTGTTGCGCGTCGTGTCGTTCCAATCACCGACCGGCGCGTAGCAGGTGGTCGGCTTGGTCGTGCCGAAGTTCTTGGTATTGAAGTAGCCGGCGCCCGCGCCCGTGCAGGTGTACAACGAACCGGCCCCGCTGGTCAGATAATTGGAGTAGTCGGCCTGCTGCTGGATGTGGCGGTCCAAATAGCTGCCCGTGTAGACGGCCTTCAGCCAGCCGATCTGCCCGTTGAGCGTCCAAGCCGTGCTCTCGTAGCGGTCTTTATCGTAGGCCGGAGCGAATGCGACGATCTGGTCCTGCCCCAGGGGAGTACCATTCGGAGCGGTCGGATACTGGGAAAAATAGCCGTCCGCCTCCATGTTCTGATAGTTCTGCTGAATGAGGAAGTTCCAATCGTCGTTGAACTTGACGAGCGCGGAGAACCTCGCGCCGGTATAGGTCACAGGGTTGGTGTTGGTGCCTACCAGCGCTGCGTTGTTGACGACCGGGCTGTTGCCGTAGGAGATCGTTCCGGGCACGTTGTCGATGTAGCCGCCGCGGTGATCCTCGAACACCGTCGCGCGCACCGCCAGCATGTCCGGGATCAGCGGCAGATTGATCGTGGCATTGCCACGCGCGTTGTCGTCGCCGCCGGCCGTGATGCCCCAGGCTCCCTCGACGTTGCCTTCCGTGACGTCGAGCTTCGGTTTGTTGGTGATGTAGCGGATGGCGCCGGCCTCGGCGCCGCCGCCGAACAGCGTGCCCTGCGGGCCCTCGAGCACCTCGACGCGCTCCATATCGACCAGGTAGACGTCGTTGTTGCGCCCTGGGAACTGCATCGATTGATCATCCAGGTACAGCGCCACGTTCGGGAACGGGGACGTGGTCGACTGAGATTGGTTCGGTTCGCCGCCGGCGCTCAAGCCGCGCATGAAGATGTTGCCGCCGCCGGGTAGGTTCCCCGCAAACGTCACGTTCGGGGTGTACTTCAGCAAGTCATCCAAAGTGCTGACGCTCAGCTGCTTCAGCTGCTCGCCGGTGACCGCCTGAATGGTGATGGGCACATCCTGGAGCGATTCCGAGCGGCGCGTCGCAGTGACGGTGATCTCTTGAATCGCATCTGCATCGTTGGTATCCGCCGCGGTATCGGCGTGCGCCATTCCCATCCCTAAGCCGGATCCGCTCAAGATCGCGGCAATGGCAAAAGACAACTTCGGATTTGTGTTCATTAGCTGGCATCCCTACTTATATTTTGAATCTTTCCCGGTCGCGGCATCGACTTGCGTATGCCATGCCCGCGCAGATGGCTAGTGCCGCGCTCAGCGCGCAGCTTCACATCTGACTGGTCTTCAAAAATCTCTCCCTGGGGAGGCGGCTGTAGCGAATAACCAACAACCGATCGACGCATGGGTCACCCCATTGGCCATCGACCGGTCATGATTTCGCGTCCTCGACGGGCGGTTACTAGCGCCGAGCGTACAGCCAGGGGGCGCGGCCCAATCCACGCTTCCTCACGTGACACTAACGCAACATAGTCCCGCCTTCAATGAAATATTAGAAGGCGAAGATTTCAGAAACATTACATGTGGCTTCGTGCGAATTGGATGCCAAGCGCACAGCGCAGAGATGCTCGCGCTCGCTAGACCCTGGAGCGCGCCAGGGTGGCGCGCTCCAGCGCCGGCAATAGCTGCGCCACCGATTCGACCGCCAGGTCCGCACCCGCATTCAGCAGCTTTTGGCGCGCGCCGGCCAGGCGCGATTCGCGCTCCGACGCGGGCAGCGCGTGCAACGCTTGCCGCGAAAGCCCCAGCGTATTGCCGGAGGCGACGCCGACCGTGAATGCGCCCGCGGCCTTGCCCTCGGCCACTCCAACCTCGGCGTCGTCCACCTTGACGACCCGCGACAAGGGCCAGACGCCCAATTCCGCACAGGCCTTGTAAGTCATCAAGGGGGAGGGTCGACCCGACGGCGTCTCGCCGGCGCAAACCACATGCTCAGGCAGGTAGCCTTGGCTGGCGGCGGATGCCAGCACCGGCTCCAGCATTTCCCGGCTGTATCCGGTGGAGGAGGCGATTCTGATGCCGGCGCCGCGCAATTGCCGAAAGGCTTGCAGCGCGCCGGGAATGAGAGTTGCGGCGAGCGCCGCTTGTTGACGCATCAGGGGTCCGAGACGCTGCATGAGCGTATCGATGTCGCCGGCGTCAGGGCCGCGGGCATGGCGGGCGCGCCACGCAGCCGCCACGCCGGGGTCGCCGAGGATGGCCTGAACATGGTCGCGTTTCGCCTTGCCCATGTCGCGCCGTGCGGTCGCCTCATCGATGTCCACACCCGCGGCGCCGAAAGCTTCCATCAATGCCTTGACGGGCGCCTCGCAGCCAAAGTCCACCATCGTGCCGGCCCAATCGAAGATCACCAAATCGACATGCGTTTTCAGATTCATGCTGCTAGCCCAACGGACGATTCACCATTTCAAGATGCAGGGGACCTGAAGCATCATAGGGATGCGCCGCTGCAACGGCCTCATCCAATTCGACGCCGAGTCCAGGCGAGGTCGGGGGAATCACATAACCCTGTTCCCAGCGAATCGGCTGTTTGAGTATCTGCGCGTGAAATCCGCCCCATTGCTGAATGCCTTCGAGCAGCAGGAAATTCGCCGAGCATGCGGCAATTTGAATGTTTGCCGCGCCCACCACCGGACCGCAGTACAAATGCGGCGCGATTTGCGCGTAGTGCACTTCCGCGAGTGCTGCCACTTTTTTCGCCTCGAGAATGCCTCCGACCCTGCCTAAGTTCAATTGCAATATGTTGGCCGCGCCGCTGCCAAGAACGCGCGCGAATTCATACTTGGTGGTGAGGCGCTCGCCGGTGGCGATGGGTATGCACGTGCCGCGGGCGACGATCGCCATTTGCTCCGGCATTTCCGGCGGAACCGGTTCCTCGAACCAGAGCGGATCGTAGGGCTCCAATTGGCGCGCCACTCGAATGGCCCCGGCGGTGGTGAATTGGCCGTGCGTGCCGAGCAACAGGTCGGCGCGGGACCCGACGGCCTCGCGCACCAGGCGCACCAGTCGCACGGTGCGCTCCAGCGCTTCCTGCGTCGGCTGCCGCGGGTCAAAGCAGGACCAGCCGCCGGTGGGATCGAACTTGAGCGCGGAGAAGCCCTGCGCCACGTATTGCGCGGCGCAGGCCGCGGCGCGGTCGGCATCGTGATAGAAGTCGTCGCCTTCGCCCGGACCCGGGTACAAATAGGTATAGCAGCGCAGGCGCTCGTGAACCTTGCCGCCCAGCAGATTGTAAATCGGTTGCTCCACGGCCTTGCCCACGATGTCCCAGCAGGCCATTTCCAATCCGCTGATGACGCTCATGAGCGTCAGATCCGGACGCAGCGTGAATCCGGATCCATAGCTTTCCCGCCAAAACGCCTCGATGCGAAACGGGTCGCGCCCAAAAAGCCGGCGCGTGAACAAATCCTCGATCATGCCGGCGATGATCTTGGGATTGAAGGTGGCGGCGTAGACTTCACCCACTCCTTCGACACCGCACGCGGTTCTCAATTTCAGGAACACGAAGTAGCGCCCGCCGAAACCGGGGGGCGGGTTCGCCACGACGAATACTTTGACGCTGTCGAGCTTCACGGTTGCTTCCTAAGGTTGTTCATTCAAGATCATGTCGGCCGCTTTTTGCGCCACCATCAATGTCGGCGCGTTGGTATTGGCGGAGGTCACGCTGGGGAAGACCGACGCGTCCACGACACGCAGGCCGCTGATGCCGTGTACGCGCAAATACGCATCGACCACCGCATCGGCGGACGAGCGGCCCATGCGGCACGTTCCGACCGGGTGATAAACGGTGGCGGCGCGCGCGCGAAAATCGGCGAGCATTTCTTCAGGCCCCATGGCGCCCAAGTCGGGGGCAATCGGTTCGCGTATCAGTTCCCGGATTGCGCGGGTGCGGGCGATGGCCTGCAGCAGGCGCCCGCCTTGCACCACGTCCTCGGCATCCTTCTGCGTCGACATGTAATTGGGTGCGATGGCAGGAGCAACCCGGTAATCGGGGCTGGCAATGTCGATGCGTCCGACGCTCGTGGGGCGGGTCGGTTGAAAGCACAGATAAAATCCGGAAAAAGCATCCACCTGGATGCGTCTGCGGGTGGCGTCGCCCGCGGCGTACGTGACTGGATTGAAATAAAGCTGCACATCGGCGCCGGCGCTCATCGGATGGGCGCGCAGGAACCCGCCGAACTGATTGACGCTGAGTGCCAAGGGGCCGCGGCGGGCAAGGATATAGCGAAGGCCTGCGCGCAACTTGCCGAGATTCGAGTGCAGCTCATCGTTCAGAGTTCTCATGGTTGCGCGGTACGAATAGACCACCGCCAAGTGATCCTGCAGATGAGCGCCGATGGCGGGTGAGTCGAGCAAAGGCTCGATGCCGTGCGCGGCCAGTCGGGCGGCGGGTCCGACTCCCGAGAGCTGCAGCAATTGCGGCGAATTGACGGTGCCCGAGCAGAGCAGGACTTCGCCCGCCGCGGCGTAGCGTGCTGCGCCATCGTGCCAATATTCCACGCCGCGTGCCCGGCGTGCCTCGATGCGGATCTTGCTCGCCCAGGCGCGGGTCAGTAATTTCACGTAGGGTCGATGCAAGGCAGGCCGCAGGAAGGCGTCGGCCGCCGAACGCCGCACGCCATGCCGGATGGTCACCTGGTAGCAGCCGAGACCCAACGGCTGCTCGCCGTTGAAGTCGCTGGAAACGGGTAACCCGAGTTCCGCCGCCGCATCCAACCAATTGCGGCGCATGGGATGCAGGTAGGGAGTGACGTCCTGAACGTCCAGCGAACCCTCGCTATGCACGCGGCCAAGAGCATCCACGCGTCGCTCCGATCTTTCGAAGTAGGGCTTCACGTCAGCCCATCCCCAGCCGGGATTGCCCATGTCGCGCCAGGCGTCGAAATCCGCGGGCATGCCGCGGCAATAGACCAAAGCATTGATGGAGCTGGAGCCGCCGACGACGCGGCCGCGGGGCCAGTACATGCTGCGGCCGTTCAAGCCGGCGCTCGGCAGCGTCTGGTAGCGCCAATTCACGGCGGGATCGGCGAATGTTCTGCCGTAGCCGATGGGGGTTTTGATCCAGAAGCGCTTGTCGCTGCCGCCCGCCTCGAGGATCAGCAGCCGCGTGTTTCTGTTGCGCGAGAGGCGCTCGGCGAGCACGCATCCCGCCGAGCCGGCGCCGATAATGATGTAGTCGAAGTGATCCACGGGCGGCAAGCTTATCGCGCTTGCGAATCGAACGCGGTATGGTGTCAAGATGCATGGGGTCGAGCCTTGAGTGTAGCCGCCGTCGAGGTGCGTGCCAGCGCGCCGCCTTTGCTCGAGCGCTGGTATGTATTGATCCTGGTGTGCCTGATATACGCGGTCAATATTGCCGATCGATATGTCGTGTCGACGGTGCTCGAACCCATCCGCCTTGATTTGAAATTGACCGATGCCGGGGTCGCATTCCTGACCGGCACGCCGCTGGCGATTTTCTATGTGGTTTTCGGCATTGCCATCTCGTGGCTGGCCGATCGATCCAACCGGCGCAACATCCTGGCGGTCTCGTTGATCACCTGGTCCGCCTTTACGGCCATGTGCGGATACTCGAGCAACTACCTGCAGTTCTTGTTGGGACGGATCGGAGTCGGGGTGGGCGAAGCGGGCGGCACGCCGACCTCCACTGCCATCGTTGCGGATTGCTTTCCACCCGATCGCCGCCCCATGGCGATGACGGTGCTGGCGCTCGGAGCGCCGATCGGCGCCTGGCTGGGCGCCGATATGGCCGGTGCCGTGGCGCATGCCTACAACTGGCGTGCCGCCTTCATCGCTCTCGGACTGCCGGGCCTCGCACTGGGCGTGCTGGTTTATCTCAGTGTGCGCGAGCCGTCGCGCGGCCGCCTCGATGCCATCGTGGATGAAGCGAAACCCTCGCTATGGGAGTCGCTGCGAGTTCTGTGGCGGCAAAGGGCAGCGTTTCACATCGTCGTGGGCGGCGGACTGTGCGCGCTATGGGGCTGGGGGCTGATTTATTGGACGCCTACGTTTCTACAGAGAGCCTACGGCTTGGATGTCGCAAAGGCCGGCGCGGTTACCGGCAATATTCATCTTTTCGGCGGCAGTGCGGCGACCCTGGGCACTGCGTGGCTGTTGTCGCGGCGTTTCATGGCCGATCCGCGCCGTGTCATGTGGCTGCTGGCTGCGGGCATCGGCATTGCGACGCTTCCCTCCATCGTGGCCTACGCCACGCATTCGCTGCGCATGGCCGAGCTGATGTTTTGCTGCTTCATCCCGGCCATCTATTTCTACATCGGCCCCTGCTTCGGGCTGCTCAACAATCTGGTCCCCTGCAGCATGCGCAATATGATCATCGCCGTGTCGCTGCTGGTGGCCAATATCTTCAATCTCGTGGTTGCGCCCCAAGGAGTCGGCATGTTGAGCGATTGGTTTGCAGCGAGTCACGGCGCAGATGCGGCGAGTCTGCGTTCGGCATTGTTGGTGCTGGCGCCCACGGGGTTTTGGGCGGCGCTGCACCTGTACCTTGCATCGAGAACCATCGCGGCTGACGAAGCTCGAGCTGGCTGCCGCGAATGAGAAATCACGCGAGGGTCGTTGTGATCGGCGGCGGCGTGGTCGGCGCCAGCGTGCTCTATCACCTGACCAAGGCCGGTTGGCGCGACGTGCTGCTCATCGAGCGCGCCGAATTGACCTCCGGTTCCACCTGGCACGCGGCCGGAGGCATGCATACCGTCAATGGCGATCCGAATGTTGCCAAATTGCAGCAATACACGATCGAGCTGTACAAAGAGATCGAGCGGATATCGGGGCAATCCTGCGGCGTGCACATCACCGGCGGCATCATGCTGGCGGGCAGCCGCGAACGCCTCGATTGGCTCAAGATGGCAAAGGCCCGCGGCCGCTATCTGGGCATGGACCTCGATATCATTTCGGTGGCGGAGGCCAAGCGGTTGTTTCCTCTGCTCGAGGCGAGACATTTCAGCGGCGCGCTCTACGACCCCATCGAGGGTCATGTGGATCCTTACGGCGTGACGCACGCCTATGCCAAGTCTGCACAGATCCGCGGAGCTGAAATCGTGCGCCACACGCGCGTCATCGACCTCAAACCTCGCGCCGACGCCACATGGGATGTGATCACGGAGCAGGGCAATGTGCACGCCGAGCACGTCGTGAACGCGGCGGGGCTGTGGGCCCGAGAGGTCGGCCGCTTGGTCGGATTGGAACTGCCGGTGCTGGCCATGGAACACCAGTACTTGATCACGGGCGACATGCCGGAGCTCGAGGGACAGAAGGAGCAACTGCACTGCATCGACTTCGAGGGGGAATTGTATTTGCGGCAGGAGCGGGGCGGGATGCTCATGGGCACCTACGAAAAGGCCGGCCGCCCCTGGTCCCCCGAGACCACTCCATGGGATTTTGGCCAGGATCTGCTGCCCAATGATCTGGAGCGAATCGCGCCGAGCCTGGAGGTGGGGTTCGAGCATTTTCCGGCGCTCGGGGCCGCCGGCATCAAGAAGGTCGTCAACGGACCGTTTACATTTGCGCCCGACGGCAATCCGCTGATCGGTCCCGTCAAGGGCCTGAAGAATTTTTGGGTGGCATGCGGCGTCATGGCGGGCTTCAGCCAAGGCGGGGGCGTGGGCCTGGCGCTGGCGCATTGGATGGTGGACGGCGATCCTGGCGCCGATGTGTGGGCCATGGATGTCGCTCGTTACGGCGAGTGGGCCACGCCGGCCTACACCAACGCCAAGGTGCGCGAGAATTATTCGCGTCGCTTCAGCATCAGATTTCCCAACGAGGAACTGGACGCGGGGCGCCCGCTGCGCACCACGCCGATCTACGATCGGCTGCGTGCCGCACATGCGGTATTCGGCGAATACTGCGGTCTGGAGCATCCGCTGTGGTTTGCGGACTCAGCGCAGGGTGCCAGGGATGAGGTTAGTTTTCGCCGCTCCAACGCTCATGCGCACGTCGCGGCGGAATGCGCGGCGGTCCAAAACCGGGTCGGCATGCTGGAAATCTCCAATTACGGCAAGTTCGAGGTACGCGGCCCGGGCGCCGCGCAATGGCTGTCGCGCATGATGGCCAATCGAGTACCGGCGCCCGGACGCATCGCCTTGACGCCGATGCTGAATGACCGCGGCAAGCTCATCGGCGATTTCACCGTGTGCCGCCTTACCGATGAACATTTCTTCCTGATCGGTACCTATGCGGCCGAGAGCTATTACTTGCGCTGGTTCGCGCAGCACATGCCGGCATCGGGCGTGTCGCTGCGGCCTTGCGCCAGCGAGTACACGGGACTGTCGCTGGCGGGACCCAACTCACGGGCGTTGCTGCAGACGTTGGCGCGCGAGGATCTGTCGGGCGCTGCGTTTCCCTTCCTCGCGTTCAGACGCATGCATGTCGGCATGGTGCCGGCCCTGGTCGGACGGCTGTCTTTCACGGGCGAACTGGGCTATGAGATCTGGGTCAGCGCCGATTATCAGCGGGTGCTTTACGAGACGCTGTTGGCCGCGGGACGTGCGTTCGGATTGCAGCAGTTCGGTGCGCGTGCCTTGAACGCGTTGCGTATCGAGAAGAATTTCGGTAGCTGGACACGGGAATACCGACCGATATATGGACCTTTCGAGGCAGCGCTCGGGCGTTTCGTGGATATCCGCAAGGACGCCTTCATCGGCCGCGCGGCGGCTTTGGAGGAGAAGAGCGGCGGCGGGGCATTGCGCCTGGTGGCGTTCGAGGTGAATGCCACCGATGCCGATGCCATCGGCGATGAGCCGATCTGGCATCGGGAGGCAGTGGTGGGCTGGGTGACCTCGGGCAGTTTTGGGCATCGAATCGGTCGTTCCCTGGCGCTCGGCTATGTATCGGCGGCAGTCGCTGAGCATACGGAATTCCAAATCGAGATCATCGGCGAACGCTGTCATGCACGACGCCTCGAGGGCGCGCCTTATGATCCGGCCGGTACCCTCATGCGCAGCTGACGCGCATGCGCAAGACGCACGGATTTGGTGCGCCCGCGGTTAAATACACATTAATTTCCGTAAATATAGCTGTTTTGAGACCTATCTCCGCTCGCACAGGGACCTGGAATTGTACAGTTTCGACCCAAGATAGCTTGCAGCCGAAAGGGTTGTTCGGCAGGTAACTTGAGGAAATTCTGGAGAATTGTCATGGTCGAAACGATAGCCCGTTGGGGACATAACACGCTGCTGATTGCGCTTGGACTGATGTTTTACGCGATAGCGGTGACTCTGCGATAGGGCGTTTCAGGTGGGGGTGCCGGGATCGGCGCCCAGCGGCGGCGGATTCTCTGCAGCTTCGCCGGCCTTGAGATGCTTGGACTTCCACAGCACCAAGCTCAAGTAGCATACGTAATATCCCACGAGCACGAAAAACAGGCCGAGGGTCAAGGGGCTGCTCACATAAGCGGCAACACCCGGGTCCGAGCCTGCAGTTGCTGCCGCGCGCGCGCCATGCGCAGTGCCATAGGCCTGAAGCAGGCGGAACGCCACGCGCCCGATGAATAGCAACGATACTGCGACGCCTGTATAGGTGTGCGGCACGTAGTAGAGTTGCGCTCCGGCATGTTCGAAGCGGGTCCGCGACGCGCCCCACAGCGCCAGCAGCACGCCGACGGCCAGGCCGCCCAAGGCTGCAGCGGCGAATGACGGGGAGCGCAGCAGCGTGGGCGACAGCAGGGCGGCAATCAGGGCAAGCAACACGATGCGTACCACCATCCGGCGGGGACGCAATGGTTGTCTGCCGAAGGTGCGCCGCAGGCGCCGATACACCGCAAAAACAATCAGCGCGACCAGCAGGTAAGTGGTGATTTGAGAAAAATCGCGGGGCATATGGCGGATAGTACTATACCCATGCTCGACTCGACGCCGCCTCGCGCTTCGCGCCGCGAATTGATCCGCGGCGTCGGTGCATGGGGTGCCATCGCGGTCAACGTCGCCAACATGATCGGTACCGGCGTGTTCCTCAAGACGAGGGTCATGACATGCAACGTCGGCAGCGCCAAAACCGTGTTGCTGGTGTGGGTTGCCGCGGGCCTGCTGTCGCTGGCTGGAACATTTTCTTACTCCGAGATCGCGGCAATGATGCCGGAGGCGGGCGGCGACTATGTCTACCTGCGCCGCGCCTATGGGCGTGCCGTGGCCTTTCTGTTCGGATGGATGACATTTGCAGTCGCCAAGGCCGGTTCGCAGGCCGCGCTCGCCGTCGGGCTTGCAATATTCATGAACGTCGCCTTGGGCGGCGTCTTGCAGCATTGGCGTTTGTTCGGAGTCAGCGGCTTGACGCTGGTGGCGCTGACCACGATTTGGACCGTGGCCCTCATCAATTGCGCTTCGGTCACTGCGGGCGGCCGCGCGGCGCTCGCAATCACGATTGCCAAAGTGGCGCTGGTATTCGGCGTGGGCGCCGGCGCCTTCTTGCTGGCGCCGGGCAGTTTCAGCCATCTGGCAGGTTCCGGTGCGGCCGGAACTTGCGAGGGAGTGGCCGGCAGTGCGCGCGGTGGGGTCGCCGGATTCGGCGCCGCCATGCTCGGTGCGCTGTGGGCCTATGACGGCTGGAACAATGTGGCGCCGCTGGCGGGCGAAATCCGCGATCCGCAGCGCAATCTGCCGCGCGCGTTCGTGGGCGGCATGCTGGCGGTCGCGTTCCTGTATGTATTCGTCAATCTGGCTTATTTCTACGTGCTCACGCCGCAGCAAGTTGCCAGCGTTTCGAGCACGTCCTCGGTTGCCACTGAAGTGCTGCGCCGCTTCTTAGGACCCGCCGCGGTATCCCTGACAGCCGTGGCGCTCATGGTCTCGTCTTTCGGTTCGCTGCACTCCAGCGTGCTTGCTTATTCGCGCGTGCCGTTCGCCATGGCGCGCGACGGCCTGTTTTTTCGCGGGCTTGCGCACCTCTCTGCCCGTGCCAATGTGCCCGCTCGTGCCATCATCGCCCAGGCTGCCTGGGGCAGCGTGTTGGCGGTCTCCGGTTCCTACGACACGTTGACCGATTCGGTGATATTCGCATCCTGGCTGTTCTACGGTCTGAGCACGGCATCGCTGTTCGTATTCCGACGCACCATGCCGGACGCGCCGCGGCCGTATCGGGCGCTGGGGTATCCTCTGATTCCCATCGTGTTCATCCTGGTAACGGCAGCCCTGCTCGTCGACACCTTCATTGCCGCGCCGCACGCGGCGCTCAGAGGCGTCGCGGTGCTGCTCGCGGGCCTGCCGCTCTATTGGTACTGGTCGCGACAGGCACACCTCAAGGAGGAGGTGGTAGGAGGGACCTGACACCTACAAACGCGGCGGCCCGACTGCCGCCTCGAGTCCGGATCAGTAAAGTGCGGCTACATTCTTCAAGGGAGACGAGCATGTCGCTGGGCACAATTCTTCTAATCGTCCTGGTTCTCCTGTTGGTGGGCGCGCTGCCCGCATGGCCGTATAGTGGCGGATGGGGATACTATCCTAGCGGCGGTTTAGGGCTGATCCTCATCGTCTTACTGGTATTGGTGGTGAGCGGACGCATCTAAAGACCGCGTCCGTCGACGCCGCGACGGCGGCCTTCCCCATGACCGGCGCAGCCCCGCCGGGACATTTCTGCGGCAATGCGGTCCATAAGCCGTGGAGAAAGGGTTAATCTGTCAGCCGACGCGCGGCCAGGGTTTTCGAATGCTGTGGACCACAGAAGATTCGGCGGATGTGAATTAGTGCGTCTGCTCGCGGGTGGTGTTGCATTATCCTTGGGTGTCGTGATCGGAACACCGTGCGCCGTGGCCGACACTTGGGGCGGATCGTTGGCGCTGACCAGCGACTATCTGGTGCGCGGGATATCGCGCAGCAACCAGGACCCGGCGCTGCAGCTGGATCTGCACTATGCAAGCGATCTCGGTATCATCGCCGGGGTATTCGCTTCCAATACTCAAATTGAACCGCGCGAGAGCCGGGACGTCGAACTCAGCGGATTTTTCGGTTTCGCCTGGCGCAACGGCGATAGCTGGACCGGTCGCGTGCTTGCCAGCTACTACGCCTATCCCTGGAATCAGCAGGGCACGCGTTACAACTACGCCGAGTTCGACGCGGACCTGGTCTACCAGGGATGGCTGCAGCTGAATCTCAATTATTCGCCGGATGCCCCGCGTTTCATGCCGTTCTACGGGCTGATCTCGGTCACGGAGGAGGCGGCCGAAATCAATGTGCAGCGTCCCATCATCGGCAAGCTATCGGCCACGGCCGGATTGGGGTATTCACACATGGGGGGGGCGGATCCGGCTGGATATGTATACTGGAGCGCCGGGGGTTCTTACGATCTGGGCCCCGTGTCGCTCGCCATCTCTTATGCGGATACCACATCGGGCGCTAAGACGTTGTTTCCCAATGAGGCTGTAACCGGACGCTGGCTGGGGACGGTCATTTGGCGCTTTTGAGAATCCAGCCAGGGAACTGCAACTCTTTGGCGCCGGGTCGGTACTAACACATAGATGATCTATTGCATCGGGAGCGAGACGGTCCATGACTCTGTTGGCACGAAGTGCGCCCAAGGAAAGCGACCGAGAGCTGTTGGTCGCCGTGGCGAGCGGCAACCGGCGTGCGCTCGAAGAACTGTATTTGGCCTACCACCGCCGCTTGGCCCGCTTCCTGGCGCGCTTCACGCCGGCCTATGAGAATATCGAAGAAATCATCAACGATACCTTCATGGTGGTCTGGCAGAGCGCCAAGGATTTTCGCAATGCCTCGCAGGTATCGACGTGGATCATCGGCATCGCATACCGCACGGCGCTGAAGTCGATACGGCGTCAGAAAAATCATGCGGGCGCGGCAAATCTGGATGACTGTCCCGAGCCAACATTCGATCCGACCGTCGACACCGAAATGCATGACTGGTTGAATCATGGCTTGAATCGATTACCAACGGAACAGAGGCTGACGTTGGAACTGGCCTACCACATGGGCCACTCGCTCGAGGAGATCGCGGCGATCACCGACTGCCCGGTCGGCACCGTGAAGGCGCGCATGTTTCACGCCCGGGAGAAGCTGCGGCAATATTTACCCGGATTGGGCGGCTCGGGGCCGCTGCCGGAGCGCGCGGGATGAGCAAGCATCGTTCATTCCAGGAGGCGCCGGAGCACGAAGAGATCGCCATGCTCATTCCCTGGTATGTGAATAATACCTTGAGCGATCGCGATCGCTCGAAGGTCGATGTACATTTGTGCTCGTGCGCCGCGTGCCGGGACGATTTGATGCTGGAACGACGGGTGCACCAAGGAATGATCGTCGACTGCCCGGTCGAATACATGCCGGCGGCATCGCTCAACCGGCTGCGCGACATGCTCGACGGAAAGTCCGAGGGCCGCGGCCAGCAAGCCGTCATCGAACCTGAGCGATGGGGCCGGCGTTTGCGGCGTTGGCAGTGGCTGGCGGCGGCATCTTTCATCCTGATGGCCGCCGCGGTCGGGCTGTTGGCGGCCGGCCGCTGGATGCAGGGCTCCAGCCGCCTTGCCGCACCGGTGTTTTATACCGTGACCAACCCCGCGCCACATCCGCGCGACGAAGTCGTGCGCGCGGTATTCTCCCCGACCATCACCTTGGTGGAATTACAGTCGCTGCTCGATGAAGCGCAACTGCGTATCATCTCCGGCCCAAGCGAGGCGGGCGTATATTCCTTGGCCGCCAGATCCGACATGCCGGTCGGCACGTCGCTGGCGCTGCTGCGCCGCCACCCAGCGGTGCGATTCGCGGAAGGCACCGCCCTTTCGGACCTGCCGCCGGAACCCGGCCGCGCGCGATGATCCGGTTCGCGGCGCCGCTGCTGTTTGCCGCATCGCTGGCGGCATGCGCCGGTCCTGGCGTGCGCATCGAATCGCGTGCGCTCTCTGATCAGCTCGCGCAGGATCCTGATCACTACATCATCGCGGCGGTGAGCAATGAACCCGTCGCATTCGTGTCGCAAGCCGGCAGTACGCCGCGCGGCTATGATATCGATTCCAGCTATGGTCCGACGGCGCGGGCACGGCAGCTGATGCGTCAGTTGGAGGCGGATTACAAACTGCGCGAAGTCAGCGCGTGGCCCATCGACGCTCTGCACATGCATTGCGCGGTTCTGGAAATTCCGGCGGGCGCCGACCGCGCGGCTTTGCTGAACAGGCTGTCGCAGGATCACCGCGTTGCGCTGACACAGCCGCTGCAGGTATTTGCCATGCGTACCGACGCGAACGGCCGCGACGCCTACAACGATCCTTACGTGGGACTGCAGCGCGGTTTCCAGCAGATGGATGTGGCCGATGCTCATCCGTGGTCGCGCGGCGATGGTGTGCGGGTGGCGATCATCGACACCGGCGTCGATATCAACCATCCGGATCTGCGCGGCAGCATTGCGGCCGCCGCCAATTTCGTCGACACGGATGAGGCGCAATTCAGGCGCGACCGGCACGGCACCGAGATGGCCGGGGTCATCGCCGCGGTCGCCAATAATCGAGAAGGCATCGTCGGAATCGCACCGGGAGCGAGGCTGCTGGTCTTCAAGGCATGTTGGCAGGAACAGGCCGGCGCCGACGCGGCGCGCTGCAATTCATTCACGTTGGCCCGAGCCTTGTCGGCAGCTTTGGACGCACACGCGCAAATCGTCAACATGAGTCTTGCGGGCCCGGATGATCCGCTGGTCGGGGATCTGATCCGTGTCGGGTTGCGCCGCGGCGTGTTGATCGTCGGCGCGGCCACGCCCGGCCTGGAGGGCGGCGGACTGCTGCATCAGCCCGGAGTCATCGAGGTCGCCAGCGCCGAGGCACCGGAGGTGGGCATCAGTCGCGCCCTTTTTGCACCCGGGACGGAGATACTGACCCTGCTGCCCGACGGCCACTACGATTTTGCCTCCGGTGCATCGATAGCGACGGCGCAAGTGAGCGGCGTGCTGGCGCTGATGCTGGCAAAGAATTCAACGCTTTCCGCGGACGGTGCATACCAGCTGCTGCGCGATACGAGCCAGTCATCCAGCGCCAATAACGGCAGCGATGCCGTCAAGCGCGTCAATGCGTGCGCCGTGCTGGTCACGCTGGTGCATCAAGGAGCCTGCCGTAGCAACGATGAATTCGGCGACGAATCCGGCGGCGCGGAGAATCACGGGCCGCGGGTCGCATCGCATTAGGACCCTGGCGGAGGAACCTGGCGGGTGATGAGGCCCTGGCTAGTGCGCCTGCGGCCGTTTGAGCAGAGCCCCGCGATCGGCCGAGCGAACATTCAGATGCAGCCGGTTGCCCGCGCGGATTGTGGTCAATGGTACCGCGCTGCCTGCGGGACCCAATTCCCACATGCGCTTGTAGAATTCCGGCAGGGAGCTGATTTCGTGGTCCGCCACTTGGCTGATCACGTCGCCTTCACGGATATCGGCGGTCTGCGCCGGGCCGCCGTCGACGACGCCGGTGACGTAGACCCTGCCGGTCAACTCCGCCGTGTACACGCCCAGCCAGGGACGCGGACGTCGATCCGCGTGGCCGTGGGTCTTGAGGCTCTCCAATATAGGCTTCAAGAGATCGATGGGGACGAACATATTGGCATTGATCTCCTCACCCGCGATCACCTCGCGAACCAACAGGGAGCCGAGGCCCACCAAGCCACCATGTTCGTCCACCAAAGCGGCGCCGGACCAATGCGGATGCGCTGGGGCCGCGAAAATCGCATCGTCCAGCAGGTACTCCCAGGCACCCGCAAACTCGCGGCGCGCCAGTACCCGCGCGCTCTGCGGCGCGGCAAACTCGCGGGCGCTGAGCACGTGCACCTTGCTGCCGATGCGCAGCGCCGCGGAACTGCCGAACGTGATCGACGGCATGCCGAGCTTTTGCAAAGGCAACACCAAGCCGAAACCGGTCACTTGGTCATAGGCGAACGGGTGCGCCGCCACCTCGCGGCCCTCGGCGTTGCTGAGCCACACATCGGTCGCTTCCGTCGTAAGATATCCGATGGTCAGCACCAGGCCATCAGCATTGATGACCACGCCGTTACCCGTGCGTTGCGAGCCGAGAATGCCGGCGGTGAATGCGTCCTCGGGGACGTCGGCACGCAGCTTCATCACCGAACGGCCTATGTGTTCAAGATCGAGTGCCGTCATGGAGACCACAATAACGCAAACGTAGCGAGGTGAAAACGCTGTGATCCACGCTAGGGATGCCAATCTAATTGAGAATCGTTCTCATCATGAGGTTGTGTCCAAGCGAATGAGGTTGTCTCCAAGCGAAATTAAAATAAATATATGAATTCACCACCTCATATGAATTCTCCACGTCGGTAAAATCTGCAGAAATCGTCACAGGCTCACAATCAAAGGATCATCATGCAAAACAAATTCTCACGTCGCGCCATCATCAAGAGCGGCCTGATCGCGGGCGCGCTAATTCCGATAGCGGGGCTCAACACTAGCCCGGCTGCAGCGGCCACGTTACCGCCGCTGGATCCCACTGATCCCACGGCCAAGGCGCTCGGCTTCGTGACCGACGCCACCAAAGTGGACGCGGCGGCCAATCCGACTTACAAGCCGACGCAGAAGTGCGGCGTTTGCGCCCAGTTCCAGGGGAAGCCCGGCGATGCAAGTGGTGGGTGCAACATCTTTGCGGGCAAGAGCGTTCCGGTCGGGGGTTGGTGCAAGGTGTGGGTGCAAAAATCCTGATTTGACTAACCCCTTCCTAAAGATTGCGCTCGCGCTATACATCGCTTGGGGCGGGTGGCATTGGCTTTCGACCCGGCCGGTGCACCCGCCCGACGGCGTGCTCGCGCAGGAAGATCCGCTGCAAGTGGATTTGGATCGCGGTGCGCAAATCCACATGGGACATTGGACGCTGACCGAGCGTGCGACTTATCGCGTGACGGCGCGCGTGCTCGGCAGCGAAACCTATCACTTCGACGCACTGGCCGAACTCATTCCCGAGGACTTGGCGTTGGGTTGGGGGCCGATGTCGGACAATCGCGTTCTGCGCGATATCGACATCAGCCAGTCCAACCGCTTCTACTATTGGCACAGCGTGTCGCTGCCCATTCCGCGGGACGTCATCATTGCGCACAGCGCCAATACTCATGTCATTCCCCGCAGCCCCGCGGTCGCGACGCTGCTCGGGCGCATTCGCTCAGGTCAGGTGGTAACGCTCACCGGCGCACTGGTGGATGCCAGGCGCAACGACGGCGTGTGGATCAAGACATCGATGACTCGCACCGATTCAGGGGCCGGCGCCTGCGAGGTGCTGCTGGTCAGCGACGTGACGACCGAATAGCGCCGAACATCGCGAACATCGCATGTGCCGAACGTGGCATATACCGAACGTGGCCTATACTATTCGTCAAGGTGGCGCGCGATCTCCATCAAGCAGTGCGTGAAGCGTGTCTCTGGTTGCCGGAGACCGAGGAATTTCTTGCGCATGGGGCGCCGAACTTCAGGGTTCGCGGCAAAACCTTTGCCACCTATGCGATCAATCATCACGGCGACGGCCGCGTCGCATTGTGGCTGAGCGCGCCGCCCGGCTCGCAGGAATTGCATGTGCGTGCCGAGCCTGCGGATTTTTTCGTTCCCGCCTACGTTGGTTCCCGCGGCTGGCTGGGAGTCACCTTGAATGGCAGCATCGAATGGCGGCGGGTCGTGGCGCTGGTACGCGAAGCATACGAGAAGACGGCGCCGAAGGATCTGCTGCGCAACCTAGGCAAGACGCCGCCCATCAAGGCCGCCGCCAAGGCGCTCACGCCGCAGCGGATCGATCCTTTGAAATCCTCCCGGGCGGCGCGGGTGCTGAAAGGTGTGCGCGCAATATGCCTGCGCTATCCCGAGACCAGCGAGGGCCGGCAATTCGGCTACCCCGTATGGCTTGCCGGGAAAAGGACCTTTGTCATGGCGCGCCACCACGCTGGCGCGCTGACATTGTGCTTCTGGGTGGGCGTGGAGGCTCAAGGCATGCTCACCGCCGACCCGCGCTTCTCCATACCGTCTTACTTCGGTCACAACGGCTGGATCGGACTGAATGTCACGCGCCACTGCGATTGGCAGGAGGTCGAGGCGTTATGCGAACAGAGTTATCGTCACTTCGCGTTGCGGCGCATGCTCGCCTCCATGGCCAACAACAAGGCACCGAGCACGCCTGATTGAGCCTGCAGCCCCGGCGTCACCACATAGCGCTCGATCGCTTCGAGGATTTCGGCCCGATCCACGTAACCTCCCAACCAATGCAGCAGGCGCTTGCGAATCGGTGCCAGCAGCCGCGTTTGATCCACCACGCCGCCGCCCAAGACGATGCGCTGCGGCGACACCATGACCACCAATTGCGCGCAAAGCTGACCTATGTAATCCGCTTCGATGTCCCATTGCGGATGCATCGGCTCGATTTCACGCAACTCGGCGCCGCTGCGAGCGACGATGGCAGGTCCGGAAGCTAGTCCCTCCAGGCAATCGCCGTGGAAAGGGCACACTCCCGCAAAACCCTGGTCGAGCGGATGGCGGCGCGGATGGATATGTCCTATCTCCGGATGCATGAGACCGTGAATCGGTGCACCGTGGCTCAGAACGCCGCCGCCGATTCCCGTCCCTACGGTTACGTACACCATGTTGTCGACGTCGCGTGCCGCGCCCCAGCGGTGTTCCGCAAGCGCCGCGGCATTGACGTCGGTGTCGAAACCGATCGGGCAGGAGAACTCACCCGCCAACACGCCGACGATATTCGTGCCGCTCCAGCCTGGCTTCGGCGTTTTGCCGATGCAGCCGTAAAGGCGCGAATCGCGGCGCAGATGCAGGGGACCGAAACAGGCTACCCCGATAGCCGCCAATCGGCCGATGCGGCCGCTCGCCGTATGCAGGAACTCGCAAGCAGCCGCCAGAGTGGCGGCAGGATCGGTGGTGGGAAAGCGCTGCTGCTCGTGAATCTTGCCGCTGCCATCCGCGAGTGCGCACACGAACTTGGTGCCGCCGGCTTCGACGGCTCCGTACAGAGCTGCTGTGTCGACCTGCATGAGCGCAGCATAGCTCATCCCTGGCCGCTATAATGGCACGCAACGCTTTGGAGAATTTGCCATGAATGCCGCGGTCGCATCTGCCGGGAAAACGAACCATCTTAGTGCGGAATCCCGCCTCATGATCGACCGCTTGATCGCCTTCAAGACCGTGTCGCGTGATTCGAATTTGGGGTTGATCGAATGGGTGCGGGATTATCTGCACACCGTGGGCGCGAAGACTCGGTTGACGCACGATGCAACGGGTAAGAAGGCGAATCTATTCGCCACCCTCGGCGATTCGAACAAGCCGGGGCTGATTCTTTCCGGACACACCGACGTGGTTCCCATCGACGGCCAGAATTGGGACACGGACCCGTTCATCGCCACGGAGCGCGACGGTAAGCTCTTTGCACGCGGCTCGGCCGACATGAAAGGCTTCATCGGTATCGTTCTGGCGCAGGCGCCGCGTTTCGTGAGGGCACTGAACGAGAAGCGCCTGGATGCGCCGCTGCACTATGCTTTGAGTTACGACGAAGAAGTCGGTTGCCTCGGCGTGCGTGGATTGATTCGCGACCTGGAGGAGAACTCGATTCGACCCGCCGGCTGCGTGGTGGGCGAGCCCACCTCGATGCAGCCGATCGTGGCGCACAAGGGTACGCATCGATTCCGCTGCGCCGTGCATGGGCGCGAGGCGCATTCCAGTTACGTGACGCATGGCGTGAACGCCATCGAATACGCAGCACGGCTGGTGGTTTACATCCGTCAGATCGCAGACCGGCTGGCGCAGATCGAAACGCGCGACTACGGCTTCACGGTGCCTTACTCGACGCTTTCCACCGGACTCATTCAAGGGGGCATCGCCGCCAATGTCATTCCGAAGGAATGCGTGTTTCAATTCGACATGCGCACCTTGCCGAATGCGTCAGCCGAGGCGCTGTATCAGGAAATTCGGGCCTACGCCGAGCAGCTGGCGCGTGAAATGCAGATCACCGACGCAAGCGCCGGGATCGACCTGAAGTGGATGAGCCAGACGGCCGGGCTGGCCGCCCATGAGACCGACGCCATCGTGCAATGGGCGATGCGGCTGTCGAACAATCATAGCGTCGGTAAGGTGTGCTACGGCACGGAGGCGGGTTTGTTTCAGAAAATGGGCGTACCGAGCGTCATCTGCGGCCCAGGCGACATTGCCCAGGCACACAGCCCGAACGAATTCGTGGCGCTCGAGCAGCTGGCCAAGTGCGAAGCCTTCGTGAATTGCATCCTGGAGACGGGCTACGCGGCTTGAGGGGCGTTGTAGCGCTCGCAACTGCTCGACGCGGCAACATAACGATCATGCAGCGCGCACAGCCCGTCATCTGCGCGCACGGCTGCGTACGCCGAGCTCAAGGTAGCCATTCCAGGCAGGGCACGTTCCAGCGCCTGCGGCTCGTGCAGGAAATGCCGGCAGCCGATGCAGCAGGCGGCCTGCGGGATGCGCCGCGCGGCATGGGCGATGCTCATTGCGCCAATCGTTCCCAGAAACCGCTGAAAACTTGCGTCGACAGCACGAAGCCCAAGGACACGTTCACCGCGACGCCGATCGCAAAGGCATAGAATGGCCGCGCGCCGAACGCCGCGAACTCGCGCAGGCGTGTGGTCAGACCGATGCTCAAGAACGCGAACGTGAACGCCCAAGTTCGGAACGTTTGCAATGGCGCGACCAAGGCCGGCAACACGTCCTTCTTGTAGGCGGTGTAGTCATGTCCCTGCGACACCACGGTCACCACCGCAGAGGCAATGAGAAAACCCAACACGAATTTGGGAAAGCGGCGCCAGATCTCAGCGGCACCCAGGTTGCTTTGTACGCCGGTCCTCTCCCAGCGCGCCGTCGCGACCAGCGATAGAACGAACGCCCACACGCCGATCCACATGTCGCGGCCGATGACCTTCATGAGCGTGAATGCCGTCACGGCGGCGTCCGGAGCGCCGCCGATGCCGGGTACATTGCCGGCGTAGCCGCCGTAGCTCTGCGCCGCGGCCAGGCCGGCGGCGTCCGCGAACTCCGATGTTCCGATCCAAGCTCCCGCGACACCGGTCGGCAGGCGCAAACCCCTTGCCAGCAGCGGCAGCACGAAAATCATCGCGATGGCCCAGAGCACGACCAAAGAAATTGCGACGGAAACATGCTCCTTCTTCGCGCCTACGGCGCCGCCAACGGCGATTGCGCCCGAAACGCCGCATACCGCGCCGCCGGTGCCCAGGGTGGCCGCCAAGCGCTTGTCCAACCCCAACTTGAGCGCGGCGAAGTATATGGTGCCGAAGGTCGCCAGCGACACAATCGCGGCTTGCACGATTGCGGTGGGACCCGCCCAGGCGATCAGCGTGAGCGGCAAGGCAGCGCCGAGCAGCACAATGCCGGTTTTGATGTAGAACTCGACCCGCAAAGCCGGCTGCAGCCACCGCGGCGCGCCTACCGTGTTGGAAATCAACAGTCCAAGACCCAGCGCCACCAGCGGCGGCTCCAGATTATAGTGAGCCGACTGGTCCCAGAGTCCGAGAAAGTAAATTGCCGTGGCAGCGGTAAAAATTGCCAGGAACGCCGGTAGGAAGCGCGAGATTGCAATTCCCAGCATCGCGGCGCCCACTCCGAATGCGGCGGCCCAGAGCACGAACAGCGCCGCATATTGCAGTCCATGCTGCTTGAGTTGCGCGCTCACTTCCGCAAGGTGGCTCCACTTCTGCGGAGCCACGGCAATCCACTTGACGCTGCCTCCCGCCGCGAACCAAGCGATGGCGATTGCAACCAATCCCAAGCCGATCCAGATGGCCCACCAGTCTTCCTTGCGAACCAATGCACCCCAGAACGAGCTGCGCAAGCCTAAGGGTGCATTGGCACGTTGGGCGAGTTCCGCCATGATCATCTCCAGCCGCTAGTTGCCCACACGGTAGGCGCCGGTCTCGAAGGCGTCGAATAGCCAGAACGTATATCCACGGTACCGCAGGTTATGAGGCGGGCTGCGGCACAGCACAACAGCAGGCGATTGCGGCTGTGGGCTACCGGGTCGTTTCCGCGCCGGCAGCCACGCCGACGGCCGCCGCCAACAGCACGCGCGCCGCTTGCTTGGCGCTGCGCGCAATGGTCGGATCGCCGCGCACCAATGCTGAGGCGATGGCGCCTTCGACCAAAATGGCTATCTGGGTCGCCAAGCCATCGGGATCCGGCACGTTGACCTGCTCGAGCAGGCCGCGCAGCCAGATGCGCCGCTGTTCTTTGAATTCGACGGCGATCTTGGCGGCCGCATCGCCCAGTTCGGCGACCGCGTTGACGAACGGGCAGCCGCGAAAGTTCTCGCTGCTGAACCAGCGCTCCAGCCAATCGAACAGGTGGAGAATCTGCTCCGCGGGCGGACGATCGGAGGCGCGCACCGGCACATAGCGGCGCGACAAGTAAGCGAATACCAACTCATCCTTGGATGGGAAGTAGTTGTACAAGGTGCGCTTGCTGATGCCGATTTCGGCGGCAATCTTGTCGACCCCGACGGCGCGTATACCCTCGCCGTTGAATAAGCGATCCGCGGTCGAAAGAATTCGCTCCTGCATGGCTTCCTTGGCGGGCCAGCGGGTCATGATTGCACCGATCGGTGTAGAAATTCCTTGACTATCGGCATGGCTGACGTTTTACTTACACCGATCAGTGTAGTCAATGGATTTCATCGGGTTGCCAAGGAGATCGAGATGTTCACGTTTCACCGCTTTTTCATGCTTTCTGTGTGCCTCGCCAGCGGCGCCGCCGGGATGCCCAGTCTATCCCTGGCCGATTCTCAGATCATCAACGATGTTGCGCCACCGGCGCCGCGCGTGGAAATCGCGCCACCGGTGCGCGATGGATTCGTCTGGAGTCCCGGGTTCTGGGCCTGGAGCGGACACTCGTACTATTGGACGCCCGGCTCTTGGGAGGTGCAGAGGCGCGGCGCCCACTATGTTCCCAATCAATGGCAGCAGACCGGGACGCAATGGCTGTTTGTGCGCGGCCATTGGGAACGCTGAGGAGCGACGCTCCAAGGGCGATCGGCGCGCGTCCGATTGACGGTGTTCGCCTCGCCGCCTGTCCACAGATCGGCGGCCGCTCTGCATCAGCTCCGCTGCATCAGCGTTGCATTTGCATCATTTCCTGCATGGGTACCATGTTGTGGTTCATGTGTTCCATGACCCAAAGGGAACCGAAGACGATCAAACAGACGATCAAGACCCCGAAGGCGAGCGCGAGCACGTTGTTCGCGTTGTCCGGGTCGGTGGTGATGTGCAGGAAGAAAATGAGATGGATGCCCATCTGGGCGACGGCGAGTACCAGCAGCGCCATGGCGAGCCCGGGTCCGTAGACGAGGTCGGTGCCGCGGACCCAGAAGGAGGCTGCGGTGAGGCCGAGCGCGAGGGCGAGTCCGAGTACATAGCCACGCACCTCGCGGCCGAGGCTGCGTTCTGCCGCCGGGGATTGGGCTCCGGGCAGGCGGTCCTCGCCGACGTTGGAGCCTGCATCGAATTCGTTTTCGCTGCTCATGGTAATAACTCCCGGGGCAAGGTTCCGACCAGGTACACCAAGCTGAAGATTCCCACCCAGATGATGTCGAGGGCATGCCAGAAGAGACTGAAGCACAGGAATCGGTGGCGGATGTCCTGGCGGAACCCCTTGGCATAGAACTGCGCCATCATGGTGCCGAGCCACAGCAGGCCGGCGCTCACGTGCACACCGTGGCAGCCGACTAAGGTGAAGAAAGAAGACAGGAAGGCGCTGCGGCTGGGGCCGGCGCCGCGGTTGATCAAGCTGACGAACTCGCGGACCTCGAGGGTGATGAAGGCGAGGCCGAGCAGTCCGGTGGCAAGCAGGGCGATCTGGGTCCACTTCTGACTGCGCGCACCGACCGCAAGGCTGGCCATGGCACAGGTGAAGGTCGAGGCCAGGAGGCAGGCGGTCTCGGTGGCGGTATTGCGCAGATCGAACAGCTGCTCCGCGGCGGGGC
>Ga0116129_1000443_pt1 | contig 26995 bp, 26 predicted proteins | sample June2015DPH_17_2_FD_89732 | JGI IMG/M metagenome (GOLD analysis project Ga0116129, IMG submission 89732) | Peatland microbial communities from SPRUCE experiment site at the Marcell Experimental Forest, Minnesota, USA - June2015DPH_17_10 | ecosystem: Environmental > Terrestrial > Soil > Wetlands...
CCTTGCCCGCCCATTGCGGTTTGACCTTCTTCCAATTCTTGCCCCCATTGCGGCTCAGGAAAAGATTGCCTGCGCCATCGATAGAAAGAAACCGCTTGCCGTGAGACACGGTCTCCGCAATCCCCACGCCAGACGGTAGCGTGATGGCTCGGTGCGCGCCGGTCATTTCCGCAACCGCCTGGCCGCTCACGTTGGCCGATTCAGTTTGAACCGCTACTGCGCTGCTCACGGCCTCCGCCTCGACGACTTCTGACGCCGCACCCACGTCAAGCACCGGCTGCAGCATGGCCAATTCGCTCGGTTTCAGTTCGATCGACTGCTGGCTTGTCTTGAAGCCACTTGCAGTCGCTGTCAACTCGTACTGTCCAGCCTGAAGTTGCATCAGATGGAAGCTGCCATCGGTGCCGGTCGTCGATTGTCGCTTCTTGCCGGTGGCATCGCGCAGAGTTACCGTACCCCCCGCGATGACCGCGCCGGTTCGGTCTGTGATGCGGCCGGAGATTCCCGCAAGCGTCTTGTTTTGTGCGCTCGCGGCCTGAATCTGCAACGCGGGCAGTTCTTTTTTTCCGGCTAAGGCGTTTTGTGATGCCGCGCCCTTTGTGTCAGCCGGCTGGAGCTGCTGTAGTTCCGTGAAGTCCCGGCCATTTAACGGCAATTCAGAGACTGTCACGGTGCTGATGCCGCCAGACAACCTCGCTGCATCGGTAACCGGGCCCCCGACAATAGAAGGAGCGGCTCCCGTTTTCTGCGGAGCGACGTTTGCGGTCGCTTGCTCGCTCTTTGATGTGAGCAAATTCAAGCCACTTGCCATCGGTCTCTCTTGCCGGGAGCCGTTGGTCGCCGCCTTCGCTGCGAGGCCGTCCTGTCGTCCTCCGGATCCCGTGACATGCTCCGAGTTGATGCTTGGCGCCCGATCTGCGTTCGCGGTTGGCGCGCCCTGCACCAAGTTGCTGCTTAGCGCTGCCGTCGGTCCAGGCCGCGCGGTCTCGGGCGGCCTAAGGCTTGCCATCTGTTGCGGAGTTTTAGACACGCCATGCGGCCGGATGTAGATCAACACCGCGATCAGCCCACACGCAAGCGCCGCCGCGGGCAGCCCCACCGGCATGAGCCATCGCCACATCCATCCTTTCTCAGGCGTTGCCGTAACTCTTTGCGGCTCCTCGTGCGGTTGGATGAGGAACACAGCTTTCCGGCACTCCGCGCATTCGGCCAGGTGCGCCAGCATCTTCTCCTGTTCGCGCGCGGTGGCTGCGCCCTCCACGAACACACTGATCTTGTCAGCATCAGGATGTATCCCGAGTTGGAGATTCCGGTTCACCCTTCTCCCTCCTTATCGGGGATCGGGTCGCCCGCCGATTTTTGCACCAACTTACGCAGATTGATGTCCACATCCCTGGGGTCGGTCCCCAGCGCTTCCTCGGCCGCACGCCGACTCAGGCCCCGCGCCTTGAGCGTCCGCAGCAGCTGTTTGCGCAAACGCTCGGTTGCGCGCTTCAGTTTGCGGCTAATCGTTGCTTCATGAACGCGCAGGACGCGGCTCATTTCATGCAGAGTATGCTGGTCCAGGTAATAGGCCGAGAGCAAAAAGCGTTCTTCCGCCGAAGCTTCGCTCAACGTCATCGTGAGCGCCACCCGCAAGTCCCCTAATTTTTCCGGCTCAATCTGCTCGGAAACCGCTGCCGCTGGTTCGATCTCGCCCAGTTCAGTTTCCCGACCGATTTTCCGGTACTGGTCCACGCGCCGCTGCGCCAGGACCGCCCGCAGCCACCCCATCAGCGATCCTCGCCCCGAGTATCGAAGCAACGGAGACCACCGCCTACCTTCTCGCTCCGTCAGTCCGAACAACTCGGAGTAAATCGCGCTCACCAACTCTTCGCCCAAAGCCGCCGATCCTGTCATCTCTATCGCAGCTCTGGTCAGCTGTTCCCGATATTGCGCAAGAAAGCGCCGCCATGCGGACTCGCGCCCCAGAGCGCATCCGCGCGCGATGGCAAGCTCCTCTAGATGCAGGCCCCGCCAGAATGTTTCTCGCTGGCGCTCATTGGCCTGTTTTTCTGGGTCGAGACCGTAATTGTCCCGCGCTCCTATCGTTTCCAGGGCCTCGGCAAATTCCGCCCGGCTTACCTCGACCAACTCCGAGCCTGCCACTCGCCAGAGCTCTTCGCCCAGCATTTCGGGCAAACGCGGGTTCTCCGGCGCGAGTTCCATTCCGAGAGCAATTCCCTCCGCGACCGTTGCGGTGGGCTCTTCTGCACCCGAAGATACCGTTTGGGTAATGTTGGCAGGCGGTATATCCACGCGGGGCCCATTAGATCACATCGCCGCGTCCGGGCCCATCCCTCGCCTCTTCCAACTTTCCAAGGGTTTCCCGCTCGCCTCGACAAATTGGCTTTCGGTGTTCCGCACAGTTCGGTGAAGAGCTTGAAAGACAATCTGTCCGGTTGGCCAGTTGTCACCGCGAAAGACACAAAGAGGGAGTTTTCTTGGACCTTATGACGTCCTGCAATATGACCTCGAAGTTAAACCACCGGAGACTTGAGGGGAAGAGTAGGCTCTTGCGGCAGCCGAGCAAGTAGGGGCGTCCGGCGAGCAGTTTATGTTGGCACTCGCCGTAGCCTATGAAATCCAATGTAGGTTCACGTAGTTTGTCCAGGCCTCGGAAATAATGGTTCCTAACATTGCCTCTCGACTGCCCAAGCTTGGTAGCAATTTCATCCAAGGTGTAACCCTCCACAAAATAAAGTCTGACATCAACCTAGCGAGAACCATCGGACTCAACGACTCTTGGGGTCTCGACCTCATGGGCTTGGGCGCGATGTCTGCGCGACTGTCGTCGCCCTTTATGGCGAAGGAGGGATTGAAATCACACCTAAGGAGCTGGCCACATTAGAAATACGCATGCACCACTGCCGGTTATCAGATACAGACCCTAAAAGTCGGGCTGCGACGGAAGATTGCACCTCAGATCTGCTTAGGAGTGGTGACGACTTTTTGTGGTGCGGGTTTCCTCCCCTGCGCCTCTTCCGCTAACTCGACCATTTCCCATGCCGCAGCAAAAATGGCTTCATCTCCCAGTTCCTGCCAAAACTCGATACCGAAAGAACGATCCGGGAACCCACGCTCCACCAGTCGTGTTTTCCACGATGAATTTTCAGGAAGGATCATTTTCTCCTCTTCGATTCGCGCACTACCGTTATCAAGGATCTCAGCATCGGGGACCCGTTTTACTTTCGGGAGACCATCGGCTGCAAACTCGCATGAGGAAAGGGCCGATTGCGCGAAATAGATCACGGGTGAAGTTCACGTCGCGACTCAAGAACCGCGGTGGAACGGGAGGCAATCTGGAATCGCTACACTGCTCTGATCGGACCGGGGTACTGCGACACCACAGAGTCGATGGTCAGCAGCGTAACCCCCTCGACAGTCGCTTGTGCCACTAAGATCCTATCGAAGGGATCCTTGTGAATCAGTGGCAAGCTATCGATGGCAACGACGTGATCGCTGATGATCGGCAACTCGCTGTACCCGTTGTCCAAAAGACCCCGGCGCAGCAGCCGCGTATCTACCTTGAAATCATCTCGGCCCAGCCCTCGTTTAATTGCCACTTCCCATACGCTAGCCGCACTAAAGAGAAGCTCGTTTTCCGGATTGTCGATCAGGTTTCGAGCTTGTTTTGGGAGCCGGCGCGGTTCACCGGCAGCCCACAGGAGGAGATGTGTATCCAGCAGAAGCTTCATGCGCGACCGCCGAACATTTGCTCGATCTCTTCCTTGCCCATTTGGTCAAAGTCGTCCGGGACAGAAATCTGACCCGCCATGAAACCGAGCCGCCGTACTTGAGCACCCGTCGGAGCGCTCAGGGCAGTGACTCTTACCACCGGTTTGCCGGCCTTGGCAATGACGAACGACTCACCTTTGGACGCCTCTTCTATCAGTTTCGAAAGCTGAGTTTTCGCCTCGTGAATATTCACTGTTTTCATAATTTTCTAGTAGACTAAGTCTGATTGGTTTAGTCTATCATGAATGCCGTTGGGTAGCAAATAACGACTACCGATCTATCGCCAGCGTTGCTGAACCAAGTGATTTGGACCAAACAGGGGCATGGAAAGCCGCATTGAAAAACTCGGGGTAGATTCAAGTTGTAAAGATCCGCCGGATGCCCACATTTGCACTTTTGCAAGCGCTCTTCGTAACGCGACGCGCCTTGAACGGTATGCGAAGCGCGAGGCCAACGAAACTACCTCGCGAACGATCCGCACAATATTTCTCGTTTGGGTCTATCAATAGACGCGAGTGAGTGGCACGACGCGGACAACGACGACCATGTGGCTAAGGATGCAAAAGAAATTGCTCTGCTCTGCGTCTCGCATCCGGCAACCCGGAAATGTGTAATAGATGCGTAAACAAGGCTCACCCTTGCGATTTTATATAACTTCAATTATTTCAGTTTGGTAGCACTTACAATCGGGGTTGGATACAGGAATCTTATCCGCTGCGTCTGCTACAAAATCATCTCGTACGCTGAACTGCCACCATTTAGCTGCTTATTCTGTGGGAGTTAAGTTGGTGCGGGAGGGGGAGTTTATTTCTCCGTATCCGGTTTTACCAGTGTTTATGGGCATTTACAGCACCGTAAACCACTTAGCCGTGCCCCGAAACCTGCTCTAAGTCCCTTCTGGACCTCAATCGGAGCCATAAACGGTAGGGAACGGTAGGTCTCCGGAGACCTAAAATTAGGGGGACTTGGGAGCAAGCGGCGGAGTGCCACCCTTGAACGCGGCGATGATATCCGGAACGTTGTTGGCGAGGTAGTGACCGCCCGCGCCGACTGTAAGAAACGCGGTTGGCCCCGTCAGATCCGGGATTACTCCACTGCGGATCACTACATAAGTAACCCAGGCACACGTGAACATAACAATCACTCCAGCGGCCACCCGGCTGTGTGAACCTTTTCCGTCTTCGCTGAAAGCGCTGCGGATAAACGAGAAGAAGGCGTTGGAACATTGAAGATCCCCTGATAGCTGGTTCACTATTCCAAAAAATTGGGCGTGTGGCGGAGGACATCAATAAGTAACACGGAGCTGACCCTGCTCGAAGGGTGCACACCTAATGCCCAAGTTCAGGACAGACAATAAGGACTACAGTCAAGACGTGGGATATCTCACAATCAAACCACTACAACCCTAACGGTCCTCAGAAATTCTACGACTCCGGCGGAAGCAATCTTTGGAGTTGGATAATAAAATGGCAGAGCGCAAGCAGTTCGATGTACCGATCGAGGCTCTCCTTCGGCGCAGGGTGACCGGCGGTTTTATCGTCGCTGTGCTTGTAACGATCTTCTTAAGTTGTGTGTCATGGCGCAGCGCCCGGCGTGCGGAACAGGATGCCTACTGGGTATCCCACACTTATGAAGTGATGGCGACGATCCAGGGCACGTCCCGAGATGTGCTCGAAACAGAAACCAGTGCGCGGGCATTTGCCTTGAGCGGGCAGGAGCTGTTGTTGGTGCACTATCGCACCGCCCGCGAGACCGTTTTCGTGGACGAGAATGCGTTGCGCGATTTGACCGCCGACAATCTGAGTCAGCAGCGACGATTGGATGTGCTCGAGCCGCAAGTGCGCACGGCGCTCGAATTCGCCGAGAGCATCGTCGCCAAACGCCGGAAGGTGGGAGCCTATGCGGGCGGCAGCGACGCGCTGGAAATCGAGAGGTTCATCGATGCGGTGCGCGCAACGACTGGAGACATGCATGCCGAAGAGACACGATTATTGAGCCAGCGCACCCAAAGAGCGGCAGCGGAACAACGATTGGCGAGGATCATTGCCATTGTGGGTGCCTTTCTCAAGGTAGGGTCGTGGATACTAGCCTTTCTCGTCATCCTCCGCGAGATTGGCATCAGTGCTCGTGCACAGTCACAACTCAACACGCTGAACACCGAGTTGGAACAGCGAGTGAAAGAGCGCACGGCGTCTCTGCAGTCGGAGATTGCCGACCGTCGCCGCGCGCAGGAAATAGCAGAGCATTTGGCGTCGGTAGTTGAGTCATCCGACGATGCCATTATCCGCAAGACCCTGGACGGAACGATCACGGCCTGGAATCGCGGCGCCGAGAAGGTGTTCGGCTATTCGTCGGCGGAGGCCGTGGGCAAGCCGATTGCCCTGCTTTTACCGCCGGATCGTGCCGAGGAGGAGTCCGGCATTTTGGCGCGAATCAGATGCGGTGAAAGCATTCACCATTTCGAAACCGTCCGCGTACGGAAGGACGGTAAGAAGATCGACGTTTCCGTGACCATTTCGCCCATCAGCGACGCCACGGGAGCGATTGTGGGCGCGTCAAAAATTGCGCGCGACATAACCGCCCACAAACAGGCCGAAGAGGTGTTGCGCGAGAGCGAAGAGCGCTTCCATACGATGCTCAACGGTATTCCGCAGCTTGCCTGGACAGCCGAGCCTGACGGATACATTTTTTGGTTCAACCAGCGCTGGTACGACTACACGGGAACCACACTCGAGCAGACGAAGGGGTGGGATTGGCAGAACGTCCACGATCCCGAAATTCTGCCCAAAGTGCTCGATTGCTGGAAGCTTGCAATCGCCGAGGGAACTCCCTTCGAGATGGAATTCCCTTTGCGCGCGGGGGACGGGAGTTTTCGCATGTTCCTGACCCGCGTTTTGCCACTGAAAGACGCGAACGGGCACGTACTGCGCTGGTTTGGGACCAACACAGATATTACCGAACGTAAACTAGCCGAGGTGCAGCTCGCCGGGCAAGCTCAGGAACTCATTCGCCGGGCTGAGGAATTGGCCAGCTCCCGGGTAGCTCTGGAAACGCAGACACTCATGCTCCAGTCCGTGCTGGACGGCATGGGAGAGGGATTGATCGCAGCCGACCGGGATGGCCGTTTTCTCATCTGGAATGATTCCGCGAACAAGCTGATGGGTCGTAAGGCGTCCGACTTGCCAACCGAACAGTGGACCCCTCATTACAAGGTCTTCCTGCCCGATGAGATCACACCTTATCCGCCGGATCGCCTTCCATTGGTACGAGCCTTACACGGGGAATCGGTGCAAGTGGAATTGATGGTTGAGCACCCTGATCGTGCCAACAGGGTCTGTCTCGAAGTTACGGCGCGGCCGTTGAAGGACAATCAGGGCAACTTGCGGGGCGGCGTCGCCGTGCTTCGCGACATCACCGAACGCAAGGCTGCGGAACGGGAAGTCCAAGCGCTCAATCAGACCCTGGAGGCCCGCGTGATCGAGCGCACCGCCGAAATGAAAGCCGCCAACAAGGAACTGGAAGCCTTCACCTACTCGGTGTCGCACGATTTGCGAGCGCCAATACGTCACATAAGCGGGTTCGCCAAAATACTCGTAGAGAAATTTCGCTCCTCTCTTCCCGCCGAAGGGCATGAGCACCTGCAACACATCGTGCAGGCAGCCCACAGAATGGGCCAAATGGTGGACGAAATGTTGAAACTGGCGCGCCTGGGTAGGCAGGCGCTGGCGGTTAAGGTCACGGGATTGAGTTCATTGGTGGAGGACGTCATAACCCTGCTGGCGCCGGAAACCGAAGGTCGCCAGGTGGAATGGAAGATCGGCCAGCTGCCGTTTGTAGAATGCGATCCCATCTTAATGCCGCAGGTCTTTCAAAACCTGATTAGCAATGCCTTGAAGTATTCCCGGCCGCGGTCTCCCGCCGTGATCGAGATCGGGCAGACGGAAAAAGAAGGGGAAAAAGTGATCTTTGTGAAGGACAACGGAGTGGGCTTCGACATGGAATATTCGGACAAGTTGTTTGGAGTATTCCAACGCCTGCATTTGGCCGAAGAGTTTGAAGGCAACGGTATTGGTTTGGCAACGGTGGAGCGCATCGTCAAGAAACACGGAGGTCGCGTCTGGGTCGAAGCCGAACTGGATCGCGGCGCCACTTTCTTTTTCACGCTCGGCGCCGGGGAACGCCCTGCGCCCGAAAAAGCCGCTGCAGCTGCCGGAGGTTCACTATGAACACAATTCAGGACATACTCTTGGTTGAAGACAGCCAGAACGACATAGATCTCGCCCTTTATGCATTGCGAGAGGAGAGATTGGCTAACAGCATATTTGTCGTCCGGGACGGGAAAGAAGCTCTGGATTTTCTTTTCTGCCGCGGTACTTTTGCCGAAAGAAGTTTCAATCATCCTCCCAAACTGGTTTTGCTGGATTTGAAACTGCCCAAAGTCGACGGTCTGCAGGTGCTCAAGCAATTGAAGAGTGATTCCCGAACCAAGACGATTCCGGTTGTTATCATGACCTCCTCCAACGAGGAGCGAGACCTGGTTGAGGGCTACAACCTAGGCGTGAACAGCTATATCCAGAAGCCGGTAGACTTCGATCAGTTCCGGACGACCGTGAAAACTCTGGGCCTGTACTGGCTGGTGGTCAACCAGTCCCCCATGACCAATCACGCTCCACAATCACCGGAGCTGCGGACTGAGCATCGGAGTGAATAAAGGTCGAAGGCGACCGGACAGTTTGGTTGACGGCAGTGAGAAAAAGATGAAAGTACTTTTGATCGGCAAGTTCCCGTGGCGAGGAAGGCGAGGAATGACCTGTCACCGCACAGCCAATGGTGGAATTCGGACAGGTCGGACTTAGGTTTGGGCATAGTCCGTGGTTGATCGATAATCCCAAGTATCGTAGATGTGCGATTTTATTGGTGCCGGGAGGGGGAGTCGAACCCCCAAGGACCGAAGCCCGGCGGATTTTGAGTCCGCTGCGTCTGCCAGTTCCGCCATCCCGGCTCTACTTGCAAGTGCCTGATTTTACGACCTGTTTATGGCTCCGTTCCCTGTTTATCCAAAATGACGAATGTGCAACTGTGTAAGAAAGTGTGTCGGTTTTCACGGATTTCCACAGTTCGTTGTCATTTTGCCCGTGAAGCGCTTTGCCGGCGATTCTCGGGCTAAGAGCCCATTGCCAAGTCATAAGAAAGCACCCGCACGAGATTCTACCACTTCGTTGAGAGCTGCTACCTTTTGATTTCACGCGAAGCGGACGACTTGGCGTCTGTGAGCTTATGGCCGAGCGCAAGAGCTGGCGTTTTCTCGCCCCCTTAACGCATTCTTGTCAATTCGCAATTTCACGCAGTGCACCGGTTCAGCAGATCTTTCCTCGCTCTGTTAAGTGTTACGAAACCACTGCTAGCCGTCAGATGTGCCGGAATGGAGGGCGTCGGGCCCTCTTTCCCGAACGGCGAACGAGAAATCATAGACGGGAACCTCCAGTTGTGTATAGCTTGCCCGGACAATATTGGAACACGGCTCTTGTTCGCAAAGACGCTTTTAGCAATGAAAAGAGTTCGGCCCGATCTCATCGGAGAATTCAAGGACAAGATCATTTTGCTCCAGCAGAAAAAGCCACTCCGTGGACCGGCGAACGGCGTCCTGCAAAAAATGTTCGACGAAGCGCTGGCGGTTTGACTCATTTCCAGCACCGGGTGCGCGGCAGCACACTCATTCAGTTGACATTGACCACGCAATCGGCGCGCGCGCAGTCGAGAAGAAAGCGGTTTGCTCAGGCCGCCCTGAGCGAAAACGCGACACCTTCCTCCCATTGCTGGAGCATGCGATTGCCTATCTCCATGAATTCCGCGTGCGCTTTAACGTAGGCTTGCAGATCCTTTGAGGTGTCCGCAATTGCAGATTCTATGCGTTCGAGTATCTGCCGGACGCGTGAAGGAGTCCCTCCCATCCGCGTCTCGCCCAGTCGCTGCAATTCCTTTGTGCTCGCCCATTTTGTCGTGCCATTAAGGGTCAGTGCCATGCTGTCCTTCGGCAGATAGGCGGACGTAGTCACGAGATCATAGACAGGTGCGAGTCTCGCTTCTCCCTGAACATCGTCATAAACAATCCCAAAGTTCTTCAGATGCGCGTCGCCATTGCGAAGCGCGCAATTTAGGACAATCAGGACGAACAGCTTTTCCATGTCCTCGCCCACATGCGTCGAGTTTGCAAACTGCCCGAATCGCTTCATGACCGAGGTCTCGTAGCTGCCGCGATATTTCTCGTCGGTCCTGCGGCCGTTCAGCACGCAGAAATCCTCAAACCCGCGATAGCTCCCGTCCATGCGCAGGTCGAAGCGGTCAATGACCAGCGCCATGCCGTCCTCGGCCAGGCGATAGGGGGGCACGTCGAGTCCGTATTTGCGCGCCACGGTGAGGCAGAAATACTCGTTGGCTGCCAGTTGCGGATATTCGTTGGCCTCCCACATCTTCACGATGTGGGTCGCGCCTTTGTAGCTTTGCGAGAGGCGGTGTCCCGTATGCGCCATCTCGGCGAAAGCTTTTTCGTCGCGCACCAGGATTTTGGGCTGCACTCCGCTGATCCCGGAGAACGACGCGAATTTCTCCAGCAGATACCGGAACAGGTCGCCGCCACGTCTGCGTTCGAGAATCTCGTCCACTGACTGGAAGGGCACGTCCTCATGCAGGTGTTCTTTGTCGCCGGTGTAGCGGATGCGTCCGACCTGCGAGCGGCCGACAATGGACAACAGGTCGAATTCGTCGAAGGTGCCGGTGGCTTTCGCAAAGGCAAGGCGGAGCCGCTCCCGCAGTGCGCCTTCGGGCAGGTTCATCTCGAAAACCGGAAGCAGGCCAAAGGGTACGCTCCACGACTCAAGCCTCAACGGCATCGTCACCGAGACCTCGCGCGTGGGCGGAGCGCCAGGAAGGTAAGCAAACGTGCTGCCGCGCTCGCCGTGACGATCGAGTAGTCCCGCCTCAGCGGCGTCGGTCCAGACTTTCATCATCCCGTGCCTCTTCGATGAGTTCTTCAAGCGTCGGCCGGCCCGCGCTTGCTTCCTGAAGCTTCAACTCCAGCCCCAGCGCCGTGAGAATATTTGTGATCTTGGAATATCCGAGTTCGCCCAGCCGTCCGTTCTCCAGGGCATCGAGCGTGGAGAGTCCAACCCTGGCTTTTTTTGCGAGCGTGGGCTGAGTCAGGCCGAGCGTTTTGCGCTTGGTGGCGATCTGCTCGCCTAATAAGGACAGAGGCAGCATACGCCTAATATACAAGGCTTAATGATCGATAAAAACAAAATAACCTTATATAATGGGTGCCTAGGATTACCGCCGAGAGAGGGCCGAAGTAGGCCGGAGGCAGGTAGACAAGTACATTTGTTCTCTATATCTTCCCGGCTGGTGTCGTACCGGAGGCGGCTCCAGAGTTGCCATTTCAGAGTCACCGAAATTTGTGTAATCACGGATCGTCAGTATTCCCAAGGACTTAAGCTTTAAAAATCCGCTGCGTCTGCGGCCACGCAATTATCTTGCTTATTTACTTATACTTAAAAGATAAACACATCCGCTTTTGAGTCCGCTGCGTCTGCCAGTTCCGCCATCCCGGCACTTCGTGGAAGTGCTTGATTCAACAGCTAATTTCGCGTTCTACTTCGTTGCCAATCCAAAACCACAAATGTGAAACTGTGCAAGCAAATGTGAAAGTATTCATGGATTTCCACAGATCCTTGTCACTTGCCCATGAAGCGGTTTGCGGCTCTTCTCGGGCCACGATGTCCCTGGCCAAGCAATAACCAGGACATCCGTACGAGATTTTACCACCCAACGCAGTCATAGCCCCATCTCTAAATGATGACCCGCTCCTATTCAGGGACGTTCGCGCCCGAGCACCTTTCCGGAGTCATTGCGGGCATTTGCAACAGTCAGCACATTTTTCCCTCGTAGCTTTTCGAGCGTTACGAAACCACTGAGGGACGCTTTCGCCCGTGAAAATAGCCAACCTCGCTATTTTCGATTATCATAGATTGTGAAAATAGCGCGGAACGCTATTTTCGACCATGAGAAGGCGGATGTGGGCCACGCTACTACCATTCCCGGCCAGAAAGTATCGCAGGGCAGCTATTCAGCCTTTGTGCCGGCGCCCCTGCCTCCTAAACTGAACTGGACACCCCGGCTGATTGGGGCACTCTCGGACGCAGACCGGCTAGTCGGAAGATTAGCGGGCGAAGGTGGTCGGCTGCCCAATCCTCATATTTTGATCCGGACTTTCGTACAGCGTGAAGCTGTTCTATCGAGCAAGATTGAAGGCACACAGGCCACGCTAGGTGAGTTGCTTGCCGCCGAGGCGGGAGCGATCGTGGATCGAAGTCCCGAGGATCTTCGGGAAGTCGGCAATTACGTAGTGGCTCTCGAGCACGGAATTTCTCGCCTGAAGAAACTTCCACTTTGCGTAAGGCTTACCCGGGAGTTGCACGAAAAACTCATGACGGGCGTTCAAGGGCATCAGGCTGCGCCCGGACGTTTTCGGAAAATCCAGAATTGGATTGGCAAGCCTGGCAGCACGATCGCAACTGCTTCCTACATCCCGCCCCCTCCAGGAGAGGTCGAGCCTTGTCTGGCGGCATGGGAAAAATTCCTGCATGAATCGACGCTGCCGCCTCTCGCGACCATTGCACTCGCGCATTACCAGTTCGAAGCCATTCACCCATTCCTCGATGGCAATGGTCGCGTCGGACGGCTACTCATCACCTTATTTCTGATCGAGCACCAAATCCTTCCGACACCGCTACTTTATTTGTCGGCGTTCTTTGAAGCTTCAAGGCGAGACTACTACGACGGTTTGCGCGGGATCAGCGAACGCGGGGCTTGGAACGATTGGTTAGAGTATTTCCTGCTGGGAGTCGCTCGCATGTCTGAGGATGCTTTGAGTCGAGCTATGCGCATCAACGGACTATTGGCGGAGTGGCAGAGGAAAGTCTCTGGAGAATCAAGCAACAACCCGTTGCGTGTCGTCGAACTCCTGGGGGCAAATCCCTTCATCACGATAAATGGCGCGGCGGACAGATTGAAAATCGCGTTTACGACCGCGCAGCGCGCCGTCGAACGACTCGAACGCGCGAAGATCGTAAAACGGATGGGCGATGCGAAGCGCGACCGAGTCTATTGCGCGACTTCTCTCCTGGATATCCTCGAAGAGCCGGCTCGCCTCAAACCAGCCGACAACAAATAGCGCTGAGTGCTGTCAAATTTGACACGCCAATCGCAACTGTGAAGCTCCCCAGCCCCAGCGTGTACTTCACCCACTTGCCGACCGATGGCACGGGGTGGACGAACGGCGAAGTGCGGCGGCTTACTGTCTCCTGCCAATAGTTGGCGGACCACAGTTGGCGCCAACGCTAAAATCAGTAAAACATTTAGCCAAGAAAGGGTTTTTTATGCGAATTGATCGATTTAGTCTCCTGACATCGCTTCAGTTGCTCATCTGCAGTGCCACGGTGTGCGCTGCATCGTCCGCCGCTCCAGACGCCCCCCTGGTTGTCGACGACCACAGCCATGTCGTCGTCATGGAATACGAGGCTTGGTGGGGGCCGAAAGCTGTAACGTTTCAGGGCACGGCCGCGAAGCCGTTGCTGGAGTCTGCTGACATGCAAGCTGTCGGCGGCGGTTATGACAGCGCCGATCCCGCAATCATCCGACAGCACGTCGCCTGGCTGGAGTACATGGGTGTTGACGCCGCCATCAGCGAAGTTACCAACAATGTGAGCTGTATCTTCAACAGCGAAGCGTTCGCCAAGAAATATCTTCCGTACTGCACGCCTTCCTTCCGGGTTTACAACCAAAACATTCGCGACAATACCGGCAATCTCTATCCGGCATGGACAGAGCTGGTAACTCGACTCAAGCTCATTCCGCTGCTGGGCGGCTTTGACCAGGATGTCCTATACAAGGACCTCGACGGCAAGACCGCATTCGAGAAGGAAATCGAGTTCTTCGGATCGCTGCTGCAGAAATATCCGCAGCGCCAGGTCATCTACAAAGGCAAGCCGCTCATGCTGATTTACATCGGGGCGGCGCAGGATCCAAATCGTGGGGACAATCCCCTTTGGTTTCAAATCAGAAAATTTCTGAAAAACCATCCCGGAATCGCACGCGAATACACTTTCAGGATGATGGCTGGATATCTCGACGCGCAGCCCGGTCTCTGGGCGACGCAAGGCACTCCCGACGGCCCCGTGGAGATCAATCCGGGATACGGATTCTGGAGTTGGGTCGACCGACTCAAGGCTTCGTGCACCACGCCCACGTGCCCTTACTACCCGTCGTACAACGAAACTACCGGCGAGAGTGGCTTGAGAGTAGAGAATTTCACCGCTTCGATCGACACTGCCGGGGTAGAAGCGGGATGGGGCTGCCCCCATCCAAACTTGCTGCCGTACTGTCCCGATGACGCGCTCCGTTTCGGAGAGCACGGATCCTACGTTACGCTTCACGCCTTCATGGCCTACGCGCGGCAGCTGGATCCTATCTTTCTGATCATCCATCAGTTCAACGAGTTCGTGCCGCCCGACGAAGGCTTTGACGCGAACACCGATGACGACATCGAACCGGCAAATCTCTGGGGACACGGTGCGCTCCATGCGGTCAGGCATGAAATCCGGCTCTACCGCTGCGGAATCGACGACAAGGATGTGATGGGTCAACCCTAAGCTTTCAACAACGCCGGTTTCAACCTGGGGACTGACGGGCGAATCGGAAGATAATTCCACGGGGCGATAGACGAGATAGCGCCTATTCATTCCTTCGTTTGAGCTGAAGCACTTCTCGGTTACGATCTGACGGAATGAGGTTTGTTAGGAAACCATTCGCCATGAACAAAACTGTCCTCGTTCTTGCTCTTGCACTCGCAGGCTTGGCGGGCGGTGCAATGCTGACGGCCAAGCCTGCGGCGGCGCAGGCTACGAAAGAGTTCGGTATTGATCGGTCAAACCTGACGAGAGAAAGCCAAGCGGTGCAGGAAGAGACACTGCAGGGCATCCACGCCCTGCATGCAACCTGGTTCCGAGATGTGCTTTCCGCAGCCGCCAAGCCCGAGCTCCAAGCGAAGTTCGTCAACGAAGTTAGACTGGCGAAGCAAAACAATTTGAAGATACTGGTAAACGTTCTTCCGTCGTATCTGGATTATGACGAACCCTTCGCCAATGCAGGCGAAGATTTTCGTAAGATGTGCGGGTGGTCAGGGGGTGACGGGAAACTTAGCCAAATCAACTTAGCCAAGTTTACTCAGCATTTGCGCGCCACTCTGGATGCAGTAACGACTGCCAATCTGACAATTGACGCCTTTGAAATCGGCAATGAATTTGACACCACCTGCTATGACGCAGACGTGCCCGTGGGGCACCCAGCATCCGAGAAAGAGATCGCGACTTGGCTGCGTGGTTACGGAGAATTTCTCAAAGCGGCTGCCCTAGTTATCCGAGATCCCAACTATTTTCCCCATGCAAAGATTATTACGTTCGGTATCGCCCATGGCAGCGATAAGTGGGATAAGCCGTGGCGGCACATCTCTCAACCGGCTGTGGTTGTCGCCAGACTGCGAAATGTGAACGGCTTCAATTATCTGGATAATGCTCTGTATCACGTGGATGGCTACGGCACGCACATTTATCCATGGCCAGGAGACATTGTCGGGTCGGTTCGCGGCACCTTAAGTCAAGATGCAGCTGCCCTGGGACGAGGTAAGCCTTTTTGGGTTACGGAATGGGGTTTCCTTTCGAAGAGCTCGTTTCCCACGCAAAAGGGTGAGACGCTTAGCCAAGGTATGCAGGAGATACTGGCCACGTTCGACAGCCTCGCCCCAAGTATCCCTCTGGGACCTGTGATGTTTTACCGTTACGATGTCTGGCTGACAGATCCGTCAGGAAATCTGTTACCGCCAGCAAATGTGTTTTTGGAGTACGCGAGGTCTGCTAATGGCACGCATTAAGCCGACAGGCCTCATTCTTACTGCTTCCCTCATGGTAGCGATGCTGCCGGCGCAGGGTTTTCCTCAAGCTCGGGATCTCGTGGTTGGTGTGGGTTTTGTATTTGCGCCTTACAATCTGCTGCCCGCCGAGCAAGAGACGATTCTGGGACAGATGCAGCGCGCCGGCGTTCGGGTGGTTCGCTGCTCTATGTCTTACGACGACAAAGGACCGGACTTCGCACAGCGCGTTTATGCCCACGGAATCAAAATAATATGGCTGGTCGGTTTGACGCCTGCCGCGGGAACGCCGTGGCCTCACGCCCCGGAAGGGTTCAAAGGTTTGTGGCAAGGATATCCCCTCTCTGCTATTGATCCCGACCGTTTTCGGGAGAATTTTGAGCCTATGCTTGCCAAACTGGAAGCGAAAGGAGTTGTGCTGGAGGCCTTCGAGCCTGGAAACGAGATTAACTGGGCCGGCTTTAACGCCGACTTTTCTCTCCCAGGTGAGGGAAGAGTTTTGGGAATGAACGATCTGACCAATGATCCCGAAGGAAAGCGAGTGGCGAAAGGATTTCTCCAATACATAAAACTTCTCGAGGTTTTGAAAGATATCCGCGACCAATCGAAGCTGAATCAACGCACGCCGATCATTACGGCCGGCTTGGCTGATTTGGCAGGATCGAACTGGACACACCAGAGAAGGGCCGATACGGTAGACATCTCAGCGACTCTAGACTTCCTTCGCGTTCATGGCTTCGACAGGTTGGTGGACGGATACGGCATTCACAGCTATCCTCCATCGGGCGATCCAGGAACTAGCGCGGGTGCGGCCAAACGACGCGCACACGTAGAAGAGAATGGCTTGGCAGAATGCCAGGCTCCCGGAAAAGCCGACACAAAACCTTGCTGGTTCACAGAGTGGGGAGTGGGCGGCGCAAATCGTACTTACCCCGTCGTTGATAAAGATAAGGTAAAGCTAGTTCGCGAGATGAGGGACTATTACGGTCAACTGGCGCGACAGGGACGATTAAAGGGTCTGATCTTCTATGTTTGGCATGGCAACTGGCATGCCGACCAGGAGAATCCGGCCAGTGCTTTTCGCTGTGGCACTCTGACGGAGAGTGGCCGACTCGCATTGGCGCCGATGTAGTTCATTGCGTCTAGGCCGGAGGCAACCGCTCACCGACCATTCGGGTTACATGATTACACTTATGGGATTGGTCTCGCAGAACAAGCGACGAAAAGCATGCATCCTGGGGCTGAGTTGGGTTTTTCTGACGTGCTTCGAAGCCCTGGCTCAAAAGGCTGCTGTCGGCCGCATCGTCGGCCATATCGACGGAATCAGCCAAGATGGTGATCACTACTTCCTTCTAGGCTGGGCTTGTCAGCAAGGGCAAAGTAAATCCATTAATGTTCAGTTGTTCGGTACGCAGACGACGAACGGAGTGTCCAAGGAAGGCCCTCTTTTCGCGGAGACCGCGAATTTGTTCAGCGAGGCTGGCGTCGGCGAGGTCTGCCGGGATCCTCAAGACGGGAAGCACCGCTTCATCCTCGCACTGCCCTATGGCAATGGTCCACAAAGCAAGCCCGTGCTGCATGGGATTCGCGTTGTAGACGGAGCTTCGAATGATCTGATCGCAGGCTCGGGACAACAACTCGCGCCGCGGCCTCTGGACGCACCGTATCCCACTCTTCCTAGTCTTGGCGGCACCTATCGCAGTCTGACGCACCCCGGCGTCTTTATGACAGCCGACGAGGTAAAAGACATTGCCTCGCGCATCAACCGTAAGGGAAGCTACTCTGAGCAACGGTTTGGCCTGCTCGCTCAACAGATCAACAAGGATCTCAACTCGGGGATTTGGGACGTGACCTACTCTGGCCCACTCCCAGGAGTTTATGAATACACGTTTTCCTACGAGCCTCAAGATCAACATGACGCCGAGACTCGCGCCGCTCTGACGATCCCGCCTGGGGTAAAGGCGCCGGCTGGGGCGGCCGTCGTCGCTTCCCGGCTCGCACTCTATGCGGCCCTGGTGAAGGCAGAGGCAATGCCGCCTGAGGGATCGCCGGGCTCCGAGGAGGCATCCGCGCTCGCGAAACGGATTCTCCTCGCCTGGGCAGATCGGGGATTTCGCGACGCGAACGGCCACTTCCTGGAGTTGGCCTCGTTCACCCGCGATGGTCACGGGAGGCCAGATTCGGGGCTCGGACTAACGCTCGGGAGAGGGATCATTTATTCAGTCCATGCGCAGGACCTGCTCGAATCGCTGGGCGCTCTCAATGCCGATGAAGTACGCCGCCTGAATGCCTTTCACGGTGCGATTTTCGAGCTGCTACGACAGTCGGAAAACGTGCTCTACGCGGGCGTCGGATTTCCCTACTCGGACTGTTCTCGCTACACCAATCTCGCGACCAACGCCATGGTCGGCATGCTGGCGACAGCACGCCTCTTGAACGACGAGAGCAAGGTCAATGCAGTCCTGTTCGGCGGCAACCATGCGATTCCTGTGCTGGCTCCCTGGACGCATTTGTTCGACCACCTGATTTACGGACAATCGGACGGACCAGCTCCCGGCTGTGTCAACAACCATGAGCCGGATAGCCAGAGCAGCCTGGACAATCATCATGACTACCAGACACTGCGCGCCGCACCAGGCGAGATAGCTGACCGCTTCCGCAACGCGAAGCCTGGACAAGGCATCGGCTACCCGATGTTTACACTGGAACGCCTCTTCGACGCGGCGGAGCTCATGCAAATCGCCGGATTTGATCCTTACCGCTATCGCGGAGCTCACGGGCAATCGATCGAGATGGCAGTACAGTACTACGCCTGTTTTGCGAAAGGCGCGGATTTCTACAAGACTGTCACGCGGGAAAATTCTGGCGCGTGTCTGAATGCCGCACAGTACTACGGCAGGCTGGTCAACGGCGTTGATCGCATGCTGCTCATCGGCGCGGAGAAATTCTCTGGGAATAAAACCATTACGGGGCTTGAGGCAGACGCGCAGAAAGCGGCATCAGGCGAAGCGTTTTCCACGGATGCTATTCTCTTCGGAAAATGGAGGGATTGAAGGGAGGCGCCAATGTTGACGTGAAAAAAACCGATCGCTCCCGTATCGTCGGCAAACCTTACTTTATCGGATTACGAACGGGTTGCCCGTCATGCATTCCGAATCTGCCTTGTGCCAAAATCAGTGAAGTACGAATTCGACTTCGTGCCTCAAAAGTCCGGTCACGAGGGCGCGCGGTTTCAAACGCGGTAACGACAGCGTAGAATTTGTGCCAATTCCACGGAGAGCGAAAACAATGCGCCGGTACCATCACATCGGAATTCCCACTACTGAAGCGAAGCCTGGCGAGACCCACTTGAAACACCTGAAACTCTTTGTCGTCAGCCACGAGAAAAGCGAATTTGGCGTGGAGTGGATGCGTTTCGAAGCGGACGCGATGGTCCCTGATCTCGTCCGACAAGTTCCGCACGTCGCGTTTGAAGTGGCTGATCTCGCCTCCGAGCTTGCTGGCCGCGAAATCCTGATTTCTCCCAACAGCCCATCCGAGGGCGTCCGCGTCGCGTTTATAGTCGAAAACGGCGCGCCCATCGAACTGCTCGAATTCACCAACCCCAACCATCCTGCTCGCCGTCAGTAGCGCAAAGATGCTGACACGCCCTCTATCCAAAGCACCTCTTAGAGCAAGGGCGACCACTCGTGACACTTTCACAAATGCGCCGCTAACAAGCTGAGCTCCATCGAGCAAGCTTTCCCAACACCCACCTCCGAGCCAACCTGACTATCCGTTTGTCGGCCACTCGGAAGTAGTTCTACTAATCGCCGAAGAGCAGGCGGTTTGCTCAGGCCGCCTTAAGCGAAAGCGCGACACCTCCCTCCCATTGCTGGAGCATGCGATTGCCTATCTCCATGAATTCCGCGCGAGCGAACCCAACCGCTCTACCCCAGGGGCCCTCGCTCCGGTCCGGGTTATTCTGTTCCGGTCCATCAACGCTTAATCGGCCCCATCCACCCCACTCATGGGCACATCCTGATTTCGCCGCCTTGCGGCTTATACCTGATGCCCTCGCTGTGCGTTTCCGCCTAGGCGACCCTTGAGTGGTTCCGTGCTTTCACTGTACTTTCCTTCTCCACATGCCGCCCTCTATGACCGCGAGGAGTTCATCGGTTGCACTCGCTCAATTCCTTCACCGATGACATTGGCCTTCGCCGAAAGCCTAGCGGCTCGGCACTCCCGAAATTCCCATCATCCGTTTCCGATGGGGGATGGTTTCGCGGCTACACTGGTTCGCTGCTTCGCTGCGGCCTGTCGAGTTGCTCGCCCCCGTGTACGGATGTGACCAGGAATTTCCCCCAGCCAACGGGGACTTTTACTCCCGAGCTTCCGGCGAGTCGGTCACCCTTCTCATCGTCGGGTATAACTACGGTGGCAACTGAGCGCTTCCACCGATGGGACTTTCACCCACTGGAAAGTCAGCTAGCATCGCTGCACAGGCTCTTTCATCCTCTACTTCATGCCGGTTTATCCCGGCGCACTAACACCGCGATTGCACTCACAAAGCGCATCCGTGGTCCGACGCCTGTAGCGTCGGGGCTTACCGCTGGTCAACGGCTGGTCATTACATCCGACCATGCTGGTCACATGCGCTGGTCCCTGCTGGTCCTATGGATACCCGGCGAATACAGATAAGTCCACGGGCGAATTCGATCACTGGTTTCCGCACCGGATGGGAGGGTCGGATGGGCCGAAGAACATTTGGTTTGAGCCCCACGCAGGCAAATTCGGATCGCGCACGAAAGATAAAATTGAACTGTTGCTGTGGCGAAAGGTATGCGTGAAAAACGACAATGACGCTCGATCAGGCGAAGACAGACTATCTGACAGGATGGACGAGACTTCTTCCGCAGAAGTGACAGGATTTTCCGCCACATAGGTCGATCCGAACTGGGTGATAATAATCGAACATGTGCGCACTCTCGGATGACCCCTCTGTTATTGATCGCGAGCCCGAACAAGAGAAAAGCCTCGACCCTTCCGGTCCTCGCATTCGGTGCCCGCTCTGCAGTTGGTCGCCCCGCGAAGAAGACCGATGGTCTTGTAGCTGCGGAAACGAATGGAATACGTTCGACACGGGAGGTGTCTGCCCCGCCTGCCTCCATCAATGGACTTCGACGCAATGCCTCTCCTGTAAGCAGTGGTCGGCACACTCGGATTGGTACGCGAAGTGAGAAATCCGGCGCAAATGATCGCGATTCGTTCGAACTGCATCCTCGCTGCGACAACACTCCTCATTATCATTCTGGCAGCAAGAGGAACTACGGCGGCTCAAACGCCTAGCGTGGAATCGAACATGCCGAAGCCGGGAGTGAAGGAAGTCCAGGTTCCATTTGCTTCCTTAAAAGCCCTCCGCGACGATCAAGGTTGGCGGAACCGCTGACTGGTTCTGATAACCGATGACGCTGTTTGGGTGGCGAGCACTAAACCTTATGCAGTACACCGGATTAATCCTGCAACGAACCCGGACCGTTGCCTCTGTATGGCCTTCAGAAGTTCGTTGACATTGGCTGCCACGCTTTCGCTCGTAGTGTCGATGACGATATGGTCGAGCTCCCAAGGTTCGTATTCCCGAGAAACGACTTCTTGCCAAGTCGGTAGTCTCGATCCCTTGATATCGGCGCTCCTTGTTTCTACCCGGTTTCGATGCTGCGCAGGATCAGAGCATGTGACCTCGACTTCGATGGCTTTAGCCCGCGCCCGATCCGCGACACCTATCCAAGCATCACGTGTGAGTCGAAGTGGATTGACTGAGTCCGCGACTACGGTCTTGCCGAGACGGAGGTTGTCTTCGGCGACCGCGTAACCGACCCGATAGCCCGCATCGTCAAGAGACTTGCTGACGACACCGCAGTCGCGGATGGCCTGCTCCATCGAATCGATGCGCAAACACTGCGCCAAGCTCGCGAGCTAATTGCTGGGCAATCGCGGTTTTTCCCGTGCCCGGCAGACCGCCGAAGATTATCAGCATTGGCATGCGGCCCTGTTCCTATGCTCCTCGGAAACCTCAATCACACTGCCTTCCAAGTCCCGCATCTCAAAGTAGTGCGTGCCTTGCCGATCCTCCTGAATCTCTCCGACATTCACGGCCCGAAAACCCAAGACTTCCCGCGCCTTCCGGATGTTGGAGGTGTAGAGGATCGGCGTCGTTCCATCAGTCGGTTTGCCCCGAGGCCCGAGGACAGCGATGCAGGTCTGATCCTTCTTGGAGAAGTCCAACGCGACACACCTCCGGGTTGTCGATTTCCGCAGGAACCTTTTGGAGCCCCAACTTCTCGATGTACCAAGAAGTCGCAGACTCAACATCCAGCACTCCAATGTAGAACGAATCGGCGATAGTCAGCAGAGGTATGGCTGGATTTAAGCTGCCAGTAGAGCCGAAGTCAAGAAGGGCTCGGAACAAGAGTCATTGTGCATTTTGTCAGAAATGAGAGACCGGGTAGGCGGCACTAGCTTTGAATCCGAAGCCCGCCTTCGGCTTCACCTCGGCACGGCAGCAAACTCCGAACTGCCGCCACAACCGAAACCACGGAGCATCCGTGATCATTCAATCTTTCATCCAATGAACTGGGCCAACGAGACTCTTTTCTCCACGTTAGGATTCTAGCCATGAGCGACCATAAGTTTGGCGGACAGCACTACGACTATTGTGTGTGCCCCGTCTGCCGTAAGGTAGGTGGTGATCACTACGGCTCTTGTATGCGCCACCTGCAAGAGCCTTGGCGGTGATCACTATGGCTTTTGCGTTTGTCCGCTCTGCGGAAACATGGGCGGCGGTCATTTCGCTTTTTGTGCATGTCCGGTCCGCAAGAAACTTGGTTGACAGCCCGACCGGGAAGCGCCTATTGCGCATAACAAATTAAGACTGAACCGGGCAAGAACGAAAGACTCAAACTCTTAAGCACTGAATTCCCTAGCATCCAGCAACACTTGAACCGACCACCGGGGGTCGGGAAAGACGATCTGCTGGATGCGGCTGCAGCGTGGACGGCGCTCAGGCGGCACCGAGGTCAAGCCGTTTGCGTCTGCTCGCCGGAGCGCGATGATGAAGGTTTATCCGTGGCGATCGACTACTAGACTCTACCAGTGGATGCCTACCGATATACTCTTCATCCGTGGACGAATCCTCGGAAGCACATCACGAAGCAGCCCATGCCGTTGCCACCGTTAGCCTCGGGCTTCCCTTGCAAGACACTGGGCCTCACATCGATACAGTCGATGGCGGGATAACTTTCAATCTTCACCGCAGGCCGGGTGATCCGAACAACACTCCTGCCGACGTAGAAGAGCGGGAACGATCCATCGTAATGATTAAGGCGGGCTACGGGGCGAACCTCAAATTGTTCCCGCCGCACCAGCGGCGGTAGCTTCCGACGACAGAAAAGAAGAGATCGCACTCCTTAACTAAATGTACCCTCAGGGTGGGCGGGAATGGGTCAACGAGGACGTTAGGCTGACGGCTGAAGCGCAAATCCTTGTGGACGAACATTGGGACGCTATCCGCGCATTGGCACAGGCCATACTTGCCAAGCCCGTCGGACCCCGGTCCCGCGAGCGCTTCCAAAAGTGGTGTTCCCCTTATCCGAACGCAAGACGCATCGACGGTCACGAGTCGCTGCGATCTTGAAGAGGTTCGGACTGAATGCCATCGTCAGGAGGGAGTCAGATGGTATCTACCTGTCGCCTAACATACACCCCGAACCGAAATCTTCTTGACACTGTCCCAGTCCGCTGACCTCGCTGCCCATCGCGACTGTGCTGTCGGTCATCCAATCTGCCATAATCTCCCCATGTGCGGCCGCTACCGACTATCCCGGCGAAAGCAGATCATTGAGGAGCATTTCGACACTGCCTTGGGCGAGGAGGACTGGAGCCCAAGGTACAACATTGCCCCCACCCAATCCATTCCAGTCATCCGCCAGAATCCCAAGGAACCCATCCGACAGTTGTCGCTGATGAGATGGGGATTGATTCCTTCATGATCGAAGGGCTCGTCCGCTGCTGCTAGCATGATCAATGCGCGGTCTGAAACGGCGGCCACAAAGCCCGCCTTCCGCGATGCCATGAAATCCCGCAGGTGCCTGATCCCGGCAGACGGATTTTACGAATGGTCGCGCACTGGGAAAACAAAGCAGCCATATTGTTTTGAAGTCAATGAGGGCGAGTTGTTCGCGTTCCCCGGGGCTGTGGGATCGCTGGAAAGACCCGAGCGGACAGTGGGTCAAGTCCTGTTCGATCCTGACCACGGCCCCCAATGCGGTGACCTCAGCCGTCCCCGACCGAATGCCAGTGATCCTTGATCCCGATGCCTACGACTTGTGGCTCGATCCCGGAATGAATGATGTGGCTGCGGCGTCCGAACTGTTGAGGCTTTTCGATGCTCGGCTGATGCGGTGCGGGGCTCCCGGCGAAGCCTGGGTCAAAGGCAGCGGGCGAGGGCGCCCGTTCTACACGAGCTTCAGCGGCGATTTAGGAGTTCGGTGAGCCGCTGCTTCACTTCCGGCCACTCAGCTTCGACGATCGAATAGCGCACGGAGTCGCGGGGAATGAAGTCGGCGGCCATGCGGTGGGCGCGGAGGGTGCCTTCGAGCTTTGCTCCGATGCGTTCGAGTGCGGAGCGAGAGCGCTGGTTGCGGACGTCGGTATGGAAGCAGACGCGCAGCGCCTGCCAGCTTTCAAAGGCGTGCGTGAGCATGAGGAGTTTGGCCTCGGTGTTGGCGGCGGTGCGAATTGCGGAGCGGGCAAACCAGGTATAGCCGATTTCGCAGGCGTCGGGTGCGGGGCGTCCCTGGCGCGGGTGGCCTTGCGGCCATTGCCAGCGCTCGATGTTCCAGAAGCGGGTTGAGCCGATGACCGCGCCGTCATTGATGCTGACGATGGCGTAGGGGACGGCGGTGCCGGCGTCTCGCCAGACCAGGGCGGTTTGGACGTAGCTTGTGGCTTGGGCTTTGCCCTGAGGGACGGGACTCCACTGATAGAGAGTGGGATCGGTTGCGGCGGCGGCGAGACCGTCAATGTGGCTGAGTACGATGGGTTCGAGGCGGATGTGGTGGCCGGTGAGGATGGAGGTGTCATGCATGTTTTAGTATGCGGCGCGCGGTGCTATACCCAGGTTAGAGTAGCTTCTTGTTCGCACAGATTAAGCAACTCTACAAAAGCGAACATTTCTCCCCTTCGTTCGCGTCCCTTGCCTACCGTCTTAAGGTGCCGGCCTTGCGCAGTCTTCTCAGCATTTGCATAACTGTGGGTATGCTTGGCATTTTTGTATTGGCTTAGGTGGCTGCTCTGGAAAATTGGCTGATCGAATAGGCGGTCCAAGAGTGGTACGGCATATCGAGAGTGCGTCAGTTCGATTAGATTGGTCTTCAGCCGCTCGTAAAGCTCGATGTTGGCCCGGGCCGTCGATGCGTTGGCCTTTGCCTGCTCGACAACAGCGCGCAGAAAGAAGTCTATCCAGCGGTCCCAGCTTTTGGGCTTCCCCAAACCTCGGAGCCTATCAACATACTCGTCCCGATTCGCCTCCAAATAGCTAGAGATGTAAAACATCGGCCCGAGACGTTACCCGTTATGCAAAAAAGACCCTCCCAAAAGTTTAAGTCTCAAGGAGATAAAGACCACGTTGTTGAAGGCCCGATGTCTTTCTATACTCCCACAGTCTGTGCGCTCGGCTTCGTCGCCAGCAACTGCCTCAACACATACTGCAGAATCCCGCCGTTCGCATAGTACAACGCCTCCTGCGGCGTGTCGATGCGCACGACAGCGTCGAACTCCACCGGCTTGTCTTTCCCACCTCCGCCGCTGCTCCCGCTCGACGCAGCGCGGACCTTAATCTGCCGTCCCGCCGCAAAGTGTTCGACCACATCCCGAATTCCCGTAATCTCGAATACTTCCTCTCCCGTCAGCTTCAGCGATTCGGCACTCTGTCCCGCCAAAAATTGCAGCGGCAAAATTCCCATACCCACAAGATTCGAGCGGTGGATGCGCTCGTAGCTTTCGGCGATAACAGCGTGGACTCCGAGGAGGCGCGGGCCTTTGGCGGCCCAGTCGCGCGAAGAACCGGAGCCGTATTCTTTGCCCGCGAGGATTACGAGCGGTGTGCCTTCGCCAATGTATTTCTCGGAGGCGTCGTAAATCGACATTTCCTGATTCGTAGGCAGGTGGCGGGTGAAGCCGCCTTCGATCGAGACGAGTTTGTTGCGCAGGCGAACGTTAGCGAATGTCCCACGGACCATGACTTCATGATTGCCTCGGCGTGAACCATAGGAGTTGAAGTCGGCGGGCTTGACGCCGTGCTCCTGCAGATATTTTCCGGCGGGTCCATCTTTTTTTATCGATCCGGCGGGAGAAATGTGGTCGGTGGTGACACTGTCGCCGAGGACGGCAAGGACGCGGGCGTCTTTGATGTCTTCGACGGGCGAGGGCTGAATCTTCATGTCGTCAAAGTACGGAGCGCGGCGAATGTAGGTGGAATCTTTTTCCCAGGCGTAGGTCTGGCCTTTGGGAACGGAGAGTCCGCGCCAGCGCTCGTCACCGGCGAAAACTTCGGCGTAGCTTTTCGAGAACATCTCTGCGGTGAGGGAGTGCTCGACGGCTTCTTCGACTTCGCGTTGCGTTGGCCAGATGTCGGCCAGGTAGACGGATTTGCCGTCTTTGCCTTTGCCGATGGGGTCTTTGCGCATATCGGTGTCGATGCGTCCAGCCAGAGCGAAGGCGACCACCAGCGGGGGCGACATTAAATAGTTGGCGCGGACTTCAGAGTTGATGCGGCCTTCGAAATTGCGATTGCCGGAGAGGACGCTGGCGACGACCAGATCTTTTTCGTCGATGGCTTCTGAGACCTCGGTAGGCAACGGGCCGGAGTTGCCGATGCAGGTGGTGCATCCATAGCCGACGATGTGGAATTTTAGTTTTTCGAGGTAAGGAGTGAGGCCGGCGTTGTCCAGGTAATCGCGGACGACTTTTGAGCCGGGTGCGAGCGAAGTCTTCACCCACGCGGGGACAGACAAACCTTTTTCTACGGCTTTTTTGGCGAGCAGGCCGGCGCCGATCATGACTGAAGGATTCGAGGTGTTGGTGCAGGATGTGATGGCCGCGATGACGACGCTGCCGTGTTTGAGCGAGTCTTTTACGCTGGCCGCGACGTGTTCGTGAACGTTGGGGTCTTCGACGCCGATGGCAGCGGGGCTGCCGCCTTCC